>Ga0256834_1002029_pt1 | contig 13155 bp, 10 predicted proteins | sample 4281140metaG_FD_190536 | JGI IMG/M metagenome (GOLD analysis project Ga0256834, IMG submission 190536) | Hydrothermal vent microbial communities from East Pacific Rise, Pacific Ocean - 4281-140 | ecosystem: Environmental > Aquatic > Marine > Hydrothermal vents | place: Pacific Ocean: East... | reverse complement strand
ATTGCCTATTTCAGCTTTTGCTCAAGCTAAAACTAACCCATCTGGTTTAGAAGTCCCTCGGTTTTCTTCAACTCGATCAAAACCTATTAATGTAAGGGTGGGGCCGGGCAAAAAATATAAAATTAGCTGGATTTATGTAAAATCTGCAATTCCTATTGAGGTAATACAAGAATTTGATGTTTGGCGCAAAATTCGTGATGTTGAAGGAGAAGAGGGTTGGATTCACCAAAGTTTGGTTTCTTCTGCTAGAATTGCGCAGATTAAAAGTGATATTGTTGCCCCTGTTGCATTATTAAGTATGCCAGAAACTGGAGCTAAAATACTAGCTAATCTAAATGCTGATTATCAAGTACCATTAAAAAAGTGCGATGGTGAATGGTGTGAAGCAAAAATTACATATAAAGTTGATGGGCAAAGAGAAAAAACTGTTAGTGGCTATATTTTGCAATCTAGTATTTGGGGTGTTTATGAGAATGAGAAATTTGATTAGATTTTAATTAACTTTTTTTATCCTAATCACAACATCAACATTTGATATAATCATGCCATTTGGTGCTTTTGGCAAACCGGTGATTTCAATCGAATCAAGGGGAATGTCTGTTACTTCATTTTCTTCAACACAATAAAAATGATGATGATCTGAGGTGTTGGTATCATAATATGATTTGGTGGCATCAACGCTTATTTCACGAACTAGCCCTGCCTGAGAAAATTGATTTAGCGTGTTATATACAGTTGCTAATGAAACATTGATGTTTGAATTTTTTGCTTCAAGGTGCAGCATTTCAGCGCTTGTATGTCTATGGCTACCAGTAAATAATAATTGAGCAAGGGAAACACGCTGTTTAGTTGGTCGCAAACCCGCCATACGCAATACTGCTGTGAGGCATGAATTGCGTGAAGATATAAGTTGAGGGCTTTCTAAATTTTCGTGCATGGCTTTTTTCAGTTAAAATCTTATAATCGCTAGATAATATAAAGAAAAGTTTATAAAATACAAGTAAAACACATGATAGACTATTTTATGGTATTTTTCTCAACTTAAGTGTATATATTGGGGCAAAACATTATCAAATAAGGAAATGAATATAATGGGCATTAAGGCTAGGGAAAATTCTTATGATTATGATGATTTGATAGCATCTGGGCGGGGGGAGCTATTTGGCAAAGGCTTTGCTCAATTGCCTGCACCACCAATGCTAATGTTTGATAGAATTACAAGCATAACTAGTGATGGTGGAGCTTATGGTAAGGGGCAAGTGGTTGCAGAATTAGACCTTAATCCCGATCTTTGGTTTTTCAAATGCCATTTTATTGGTGATCCTGTTATGCCTGGTTGTCTTGGGCTTGATGCTTTATGGCAAATGGTAGGGTTTTTTCTTTGCTGGTCTGGCTCACCTGGTAAAGGACGTGCGCTTGGTGGAGAGATTAAATTTACTGGGCAAGCAACCACTGATAAAAAATTATTAGAATATACGATTGATATAAGAAAACACATGAGAAAACCGCTTCCTTTTGGAGTAGCTGATGCAATAATGAAAGCAGATGGTGAGGTTATTTATAAAGGTAAAAACCTTAAAGTAGGTCTTTTGCCAATTGATTAGATTTTTATAAAATATTAAAATAAAGACAAAATTACGGAGTTGATATGAGAAGAGTAGTTGTAACTGGTATGGGGATTGTTTCTTCAATCGGCAATAATATTGGTGAAGTTCTTACTTCTCTTAAGGAAGCAAAGTCGGGTATTTCTCATGCGGTTGATTATGCTAAATATGGCTTTCGCTCACAAGTTCAGGGCGAGCCAAGTCTTAATCCGTTTGAAGTGCTTGATCGCCGTACAACTCGTTTTATGGCTAAAGGTTCAGCATGGAATTATATTGCGATTTTAGAAGCAATTAAAGATGCTGGGCTTGATGAAAAAGATTATCGTGGCAACCCACGAACAGGTATTATTATGGGGTCGGGCGGCCCTTCAACTAAGGCAGTTGTTGAGGCGGCAAATATTACTGTTGAGAAAGGACCAAAGCGAATTGGACCAACAGTTGTGCCAAAAGCTATGAGTTCAACAGCTAGTGCTACTCTTGCTACTCCGCTTGGAATTCATGGGGTAAATTATTCTATTTCTTCGGCTTGTGCTACTTCAAAACATTGCATTGGTAATGCTTATGAGCAAATTCAGATGGGCAAACAAGAGATTGTTTTTGCTGGCGGAAGCGAGGATTTACATTGGAGTATGTCTAATATTTTTGATGCTATGGGGGCAATGAGTTCAAATTTTAATGATACGCCTGAGATTGCATCTCGCACTTATGATAAAAATCGTGATGGTTTTGTGATAGCTGGTGGTGCTGGTGTTTTGGTGCTTGAAGAATTGGAGCATGCAAAGGCGCGGGGGGCAAAAATATATGCCGAACTAATTGGTTATGGCGCAACATCAGATGGTTCTGATATGGTTGCCCCGTCAGGCGAGGGAGCGGTTCGCTGTATGAAAATGGCGCTAGAAACTGTGAAAATGCCAGTTGATTATATCAATCCGCATGGAACTTCTACGCCAGTTGGTGATAAAAAAGAAATTGAAGCGTTAAGAGAAGTTTTTGGCAATGAAGATAAATGCCCGCCATTATCTGCAACTAAATCTCTTACTGGTCACTCGCTTGGAGCGACTGGAGTTTGGGAGAGTATTTTTTCAATTTTAATGATGAGACACAATTTTATGTGTGAAAGTGCTAATATTTTTGAACTTGATCCTGAGTTTGCTGATATGCCAATTTTACGTAAAAGAGTAGATAATGTCTCGCTTGGCTGTGTGTTATCAAACTCATTTGGTTTTGGTGGAACAAATGCGACTTTGGTTTTCAAGCATCCTGATGCGTAACACCCAGATGCTTAATTTTATTGTTTCAAGGGGGAAATAACATGCTTCATTTAGATATAAATTGGATATCAATTATTTTAGCAATGCTTGTCAGCATGGCACTTGGCATGGCTTGGTATATGATTTTGGCAAAACAATGGGCAAAAGCAACAGGTAAAAATAAAGAAGATTTAATGGCAGGTGGTTCTTCTGCTCCTTTCATTTGGGCGGCAATTGCTCAGCTTATTATGGCATTTTTTATCTATCAAGCTACCAAAATAATATTTGATGGCACGATTGATATAAAAAACGCAGTGATTATTGGTGTGCATCTTTGGTTTGGTTTTATTTTAACCTCTATGATTATTAATCACCGTTATCAAAATATGAGCTGGAAACTGACTTTAATTGATGGCGGTTATATGCTTGGGGTTGTGGTTGTGCAGGGTGTTGTGATTGGGCTGTTTGCTTAGAAAATGATTGTAGCTTTTAATTTATAACTCGATGTTATTGTGAATGATAATGAGAGTTATAACCATCAGTGAATCGGGCTAAAAATAGATGTTTTTTTTAAAAGATGAAACTATTTGGCCAGCTTTGATTTCAATTAATCTAAACCAGAAATCTATTGATGTGGTTTTGAGAATTCATGCAAAAGCCAAGCATTATAAACTTTCAATTAATCAAAATGGCACGCCAGTTTTAACAGTTCCTCCCTATGGAAAAATTGAAAAAGCGAAGGAGTTTTTATTTCGCCATCAACATTGGCTTGAAAAAAAATTAACTTCTATGCCTGAAATTGTGCCGTTTACTGATGGGAATATAATTCCACTTAGGGGAGAGGACCATCTTATTATTTCGATTGAAAAAATTCGAGGTCGAGTGGAAATAATAAAACATGAAAATGCTCTGGCGCTTAAAGTTCCGGGGGGTGAGCATCATATTGAGAGGCGATTAAAAGATTGGCTTAAAAAACAGGCTCGAGTTGATTTAGAAAAATCGGTTGAAATTCATACAAAAAACCTAAATGTTAGTGCAAAATCGATTAGCGTTCGCTCGCAGTCTTCTCGCTGGGGGTCTTGCTCTAGTTCTAAAAATCTGAACTTTAATTGGCGGCTAATTTTAGCACCAGATTATGTGCTTGATTATGTTTCTGCGCATGAGGTGGCACATTTGGTGGAGATGAATCACTCAAAGGCATTTTGGGCTGAGGTGAAAAAAACTCTGCCTGACATGGAAAGGGGCAAATATTGGTTGAAAAAAAATGGCTCGCAATTAATGCGTTATGGTGTTTAAAAATTTAGAGTTATTACCCGATATGACATTGTAGCATTTGTTACACCCCTTAAAATAAAAACTAATTTGAAAATAAACTATCAAATAAATCCACTAAGGTCCTTGGTCTTTCATTTTCTTGTTGTTGAATCTTTTCACCAATAATATCTGTAGGTGGTGGGCTGATTATGTGTGTAGTTGGCAATGGAGTAACGGGCAATCCTTTATGCGTTCTTTTCATAAAATCAGACCATAAATCTGCGGGCAGTGATCCACCACCAACGCCATTGGTTGGTGTGCCATCATCATTGCCAATCCAAACACCTGTAATCATATTTGCACTATAGCCAACAAAAATTGCATCTCGGTTATTTTGGGTTGTGCCAGTTTTTCCTGCAATTGGCCAATTGGCTAGTTTGGCACGTTTGCCTGTGCCAACTTTTACTGCATAAGAAAGCATATCATTCATTTTTGCGACATTCTCAAGATCAACTACTCTGCCCGGGCCGCTTGGAATATTATTATAAAGCACCTGCCCATCGGCGGTTTCAATTTTAGTAATAATATAAGCAATTACACCCTCGCCGCCATTGGCAAATGGGGCGTAAGCGGCGCTCAGTTCTAATAGAGAAACTTCTTGCGTGCCAAGTGCAATTGAGGGAACGGCCATTAAATTTGAAGAAATTCCAAGTCGCATGGCGGTTTCAACGATTGTTTGAGGTTCTATCTCTATTGCAAGACGTGCGGCTACTGTATTAAGCGAATTGGCTAGAGCATCACGAAGAGTTACTGCGCCGACATATTTATCATTATAGTTTTTGGGCGACCAGCCTTTATAGGTGAAGGCTTGATCATTGACTATTGTGTCGGGATTAAAACCTCTCTCAAGCGCACTTAGATATACAATTGGTTTGAAGGCAGAGCCGGGTTGGCGCTTTGCGGTAACGGCTCTATTGAATTGTGAGGCGCTATAATCTGTGCCGCCAACAATCGCTTTTACTGAGCCATCGGTTGCAAGCGCCACAAGTGCTGCTTGGCTAAAGCCTTTTTCGACCCCATATTTGGCAACAATCTCTTTTACTAAAAACTCACCGTATTTTTGTGCGTCCCAATCAATAGTGGTAGTGACAATTACATCACCATCTACATCGCCAATATATGCCTGCATTAATGTTTCTACCCAATCAGCAACATAAAATTCTGCGCCAGCTACTTTGGTGCGAATGCGTTTGTTTGGATCAATTGCAGCAGCACGAGCTTCTGCAACAGAAATATAACCTTGATCTGCCATTGCGTTTAATACGATACGAGCGCGGGCAGCAGATTTTTTTGGGCTTTTATCTGGCGATAATCTTGAAGGAGCTTTTAATACCCCTGCTAAAATTGCGGCTTCCCCTAACGAGAGATTTCTGGCACTTTTGCCAAAAAATCTTTGCGATGCTGCTTCAATGCCATAAGCACCGCCGCCATAATATACCCGATTAAGATAAAGCTCTAAAATGCCTTGTTTAGTATAATTCTTCTCAAGCCAAAGTGCGAGCAATGCTTCTTGTATTTTACGTCCAATTTTTTGCTCAGGGCTTAGAAATAGATTTTTTGCTACTTGCTGAGTAATGGTTGAGCCGCCCGCAGTAATTCGTCCTGCGGCAATATTGCCAATGAATGCACGGGTGATGCCAATTGGATCAATACCAAAATGGCTCATAAAACGTTTATCTTCAATCGCAATCATGGCGCTTGGCACATAATGGGGAAGCTCACGAATAGATATTGCCTCTCCGCCCATTTTACCACGATTAGAAATTAACTTACCGTTTGCTGCAATGATGCGGATATTGGCGGGTCGCTCGGGCACTGCCCAAGTATCAGCAGAGGGAAGTTTCATTGCGTAATAACCAACTAGCCCTACAACTGCTAAACCTAGCCAAATTGAAAAAATAAAACCCCAATAGAATAAAAAGCCAATCGCTCGCCCTAAAGTGAGTTTTTTATTTTTTATTTTTCTTTTTTTTGTCGGTTTTTGTTTATTTATTTTGCCTTTTTTAAGTGGCCTTTTTTTGGTTTTAGCTTTTGGCTTATTATGGTTGTTGCCAATTCTATCTTTTGATGAAAGTTTTATATCCATAAATAATCCAGCAGGTAATGAATGCTTAAAAAATCTCAAAGCAAGTTGCGCCCTTAGTCTATAATAAATGTGGCGGGTTTATGAGTGATTAAGAAAAACCTATAGAAGCTTTAGCAAAGCAATTAAATAATGCATGATATTTTGCTTTGTTTTAATGAGGTATAATTTATTTTTATACATCTAAATTAGACACATTAAGTGCATTTTCTTGAATGAAATCACGTCTTGGCTCAACCAGATCACCCATAAGTTGCGAGAAGGTTTCGTCTGCAATATCGCTTTCTTTTATTTGAACTTGTAAAAGCGTGCGCACATTTGGATCAAGCGTTGTTTCCCATAATTGCTCGGGGTTCATTTCGCCTAAACCTTTATAGCGTTGTAAATATACACCCTTACGCCCAGTTGCGCTGATTGCATTGAACAAAGAAATTGCACCATAAATTGGGGTTGCATGGTCTTTTTTCTTTAATGTGCAAACACTATCAAATACGCCGTTTAATTTTCCAACTAATTGATTAATTTTACGGGCATTTGATGATAGAATAAGTGAATTATCAATATGATGAACCTCATCAACTCCCCTGACGGTGCGAGAAAAGGTTAAGCCATCTTCATCGTTTAATTCACCTCGCCAACCCTGCTCGGTTTCATCGCTAAGTTGGTCTAATCTTTTAACAATGATGGCGGCTAAATTTTTTGCTTTATCATTATTATCAATTGCGCCATCAGCAAAAACTCCTGCAATGGCGGCTTGCTCCACCAAAGTGCGATTATATATGAAATTTATATTCTCAATAGTTTGAGTTAAATCACGAGAAATTTGCGCAATATCTTCTAGGTCTGCGCCAGAATGTGCGCTTCCCTCAGCAGTGGTTAAAATTGCGTCTTTTGAGCCTTCAGTGATTAGATAGTCTTCTAATTCACGCTCATCTTTTAGATATTGCTCAGATTGCCCGCGCTTGATTTTATATAGCGGTGGTTGCGCAATATAAAGATGTCCTCTTTCGATTAATTCACCCATTTGGCGATAGAAAAAGGTTAAAAGTAAAGTGCGAATATGTGCGCCATCAACGTCGGCATCAGTCATAATGATGATTTTATGATAGCGTAATTTATCGGCATTAAATTCTTCTCGCCCAATGCCAGTGCCAAGCGCTGTAATCAGTGTGCCAACTTGTTCAGACGATAACATGCGATCAAACCTAGCCCGTTCAACATTAAGAATTTTACCTCTAAGCGGCAAAACCGCTTGGGTAGCACGATCACGACCTTGTTTTGCTGAGCCGCCCGCACTATCCCCTTCCACGATGAATAGTTCTGATTTTGCAGGGTCACGCTCTTGGCAATCTGCGAGTTTTCCAGGGAGTGAGGAAATTTCAAGCGCAGATTTACGGCGGGTTAATTCACGCGCTTTTCTTGCTGCTTCTCGTGCTGCTGCAGCCGAAGCTACTTTTGAAACAATGATTTTTGCCTCAGTTGGGTGTTCTTCAAACCATTGTGAGAGCTTTTCATTAATGCAGCTTTCAACTACGGGGCGCACTTCTGAGGACACTAATTTGTCTTTAGTTTGCGAGGAGAATTTTGGATCTGGCACTTTTATTGAAAGTACGCAGGTTAACCCTTCTCGGCAATCGTCACCTGTAAGTGAAACTTTTTCTTTTTTGGTAATGCCTGATGCCTCGGCATAGCCGTTTACTTGACGAGTTAGCGCCCCACGAAGCCCTGCCAAATGCGTACCGCCATCACGTTGTGGAATATTATTGGTAAAACATAAAACATTTTCATGATAGCTCTCATTCCACCACAAAGCGACTTCAACCACCACGTCGTCTTTTTCTGCGGTGATAATGATTGGGTCAGTTAAAAGTGGTGATTTAGACTTATCTAAATATCTTACATAGGCCTCAAGCCCGCCTTCATAATATAAGTTTGTTTCTATTGGCTCAGGTTGGCGATTATCACGTAGATTAATATTTACGCCTGAGTTTAAGAAAGCTAATTCACGCAAGCGATGCTCGAGAGTTTTATAATCAAACTCAATCATAGTAAAAGTTTCTGATGAAGGCATGAAAGATACTTCTGTGCCTGTTTCATCACCACACTCACCAGTGATTTTTAGCGGCGCATCAGCCACACCATGGGTGAAACTCATTTCATGGATTTCACCATTGCGGCGGATTTTTAGTTTTAGCCAAACACTAAGCGCATTAACAACTGAGACACCAACGCCGTGCAGACCACCAGAAACTTTATATGAATTTTGATCAAACTTACCGCCCGCATGCAGTTGCGTCATAATAACTTCAGCGGCAGACATGCCCTCTTCTTTATGAATATCAGTAGGAATGCCCCGCCCGTTATCTGTAACAGTAACCGAGCCATCTGGGTTTAGAGTTGCGGTAACTAAATTGGCGTGTCCTGCCAAAGATTCATCAATCGCATTATCAAGCACTTCATACACCATGTGATGCAAACCTGAGCCATCATCGGTGTCACCAATATACATTCCAGGGCGTTTTCTAACCGCATCTAGCCCTTTTAATACCTTGATAGAATCTGCGCCATATTCTTCAATATTACTGGTTTTATCGTCGCTCATTTTATATCCGAATCACTTAAATATATCAGTCTTTTTTGTAGAACAATTTTAGCAAAAAGGGAATCATTAGTGTGATTTATTCATTTTTGCTAAGCTTGCTCTTTTGGTTAGTTTTTGCTGTCATTGCGAACTCCTTGCTTCTTGCAATAACGGCAAAAAATATGTAGATAGGAAATCGTTAATTCAAGCACCAGCATCAAACATTTAAGAAAGCGTGATTTGATGATTTTCTATTTGATATTTTTGCGCTTTGTCTTTTAGGCTTTCAAATAACATCATATCGGTGCCGCTCATCCAGCATTGGGCTTTTAATTTATCAAGACTATCATAAAGCGCATTTCGCCTTTGGGGGTCGAGGTGGGCGCTTATTTCGTCTAATAATAATATTGGAGTAATATTTGTCATTTTTTTAACTAGGCGAGCGTGGGCAAGAATTAGCCCAATTAAAAGCGCCTTTTGCTCGCCCGTAGAGCAAAGAGCGGCGGGGATATTTTTTTGCCGATGAATAACATTAAGATCGACCTTATGGATACCAAGCAAGGTTCGCCCTGCGGCTCGATCTAGCGCTCTTGTATCTTGCCAATATTCTATCAGTTTTGTTTCAAGGATAGTTGATGAGGTTGGTGGTTCTTGATCGGCAAATAATGCGCTTAAGGAAAGATTGCTAGCGGGGAAAGCATCTTCATCTACGCTTTCATTTACCAATTGTTGCAAATGCCCAAGGCAATCTAGGCGGGCGAAATATATTGCGGCGCTAAATTGTGCCATTTGTGCTTCAATCGCACTTAACCAAGCGTTATCGCCATTTTCATTTAATAGTTTATTTCTTTGGCGCATGGCTTTATCATAGCTTGAAATTGCAAAATTATGATCGGGAATTAGAGTGGTGACTAGGCGATCAAAAAAACGCCGTCTATCTGTGCTTGCGCCTCTAAAAAGTGCGTCCATATCTGGAGTGAGCCACAACAGGCGGATATAGGCACTTAATTCTTGCATTGATTTGGCATTTGCGCCGTTAATTCTAAGCCTGCGCCCACCTTCAATTGATGCCCCTGTGCCAATATCAACTGCGCCAGTTGGTGTTTCGAGCGTTAATGCCACCGCCCAGTCTGGCTTTACTATGCCATTTTTTTCTATTTGTGTTAGGCTTGCAAGTGGCGCTCGTCTTAAACCTCTACCCGGTGAAAGCAGTGATATTGCTTCTAAAATATTGGTTTTTCCTGCGCCATTTGCGCCCGTTAATACGATATGGCGAAAATCGCAATCAATGGCGGCATTGCTATAAGAGCGGAAATTAGTTAGCCGTAGGCGTGAGATATAATGGGTGTGCTTTGAATTGATTTTTACACCCGCATTGGCATTAAAACATAAAGCGCATTATCGTTATTCTCTTCTTTAACCAAGGTTGGCGAACCAGAATCATTAAAGTTAAAAATGATATTGTCTGATCTGATTTGGCGCACAATATCTAATAAGTAACTTGCATTAAAGCCAATTTCAAAATCGCTTTCAGCAAATTCAACGCCAAGCTCTTCGCTTGCAGTGCCATGATCTGGGTTAGTTACGCTTAATTCTAACAAGCCATCATTGGCTTTAAGTTTAACTGCCTTGCCGCCCCTATCAGATGCAATGGTAGAAACTCTATCGACTGCGGTAGCAAAATCAGACTTGTTAACACTCATTATTTTATGATTATCTTTTGGTGTCACTCTGTCATAATCGGGGAATGTTCCTTCGATTAATTTTGAAAGTAAAACAACCGACCCAATGGTGAAGCGGATTTTACTGTCAGATAATTCAATCTCGATATCATCTTGTGAGCCATCAATTAATTTTTGCACTTCGGCGATGGTTTTACGGGGAATGATAATGCCATTCATATCGGCTGAGCCTGTTGGTGCATTAGTTTGCGCTCGTGCCATGCGGTGACCATCGGTTGCAACCGCACGCAAAACTTGCGCACCATTATCTTCAACCGTGTGCATATAAATGCCGTTGAGATAATAGCGAGTTTCTTCGTTTGAAATAGCGAATTGTGTTCTTTCAATCAGTTCAGCAAAATCACTGGCTTTAATTGAAAAATTATTGCTAAAATTATCTGATTTTAGATCAGGAAAGCCATCTGCATCAAGGCAGGCGAGATTAAAATGCGAACGCCCTGAGGTGATAGACATTTGATTATCTTCATTCACTTCTAAGCGTATTTCTGCGCCATCTGAAAGCTTCCTGACAATCTCGTAAAGCGTTTGCGCCGGCACGGTGGTTGACCCGGGCATATCAATCATTGCTCCAAGATGCTCGGTTACTTCAATATCAAGATCTGTTGCGCGTAAATCTATGCCATCGCCCTTGGCAATAATTAAAACATTGGCAAGAATTGGATAGGTATTTCGGCGCTCAACCACACGATGCACGTGACCAAGAGATTTAAGAAGTTGGTTGCGTTCTAGTGTAATTTTCATAACTTAATACCTATATTTAATCTAACTTTGATTGAAATCTAAATTAAGGACGCAAATAAAGATATTAGCGCCCAAAAACTACATTTTTATCGGGGGGAAAGCATAGGCAGATAAAGAGAAAAAGGCAAGCCTTGTCTTACTCTTCAAGCATACGTTTCAACAATTCTACTTCTTGTTGTAAATTGCCATCGTCTTTCATTAATTGCTCAACTTTTCTGACTGAATGCAGAACAGTTGTATGATCTCGACCACCAAAGCGACGACCAATTTCTGGCAATGAACGAGAGGTGAGTGATTTTGCTAAATACATTGCAATTTGACGTGGGCGAACAACATCACGTGAGCGACGTGAAGATAATAAATCGGTGCGTGGCACTTTGAAATGACGTGACACAATTTTTAAGATTTCTTCTATTTGCACCCGTCTTACTTCACGGGCACGAATTAGATCTGCAAGAGTTTTCTCGGCCAATTCAATGGTGATATTTTCACCCGTTAATTGATTTGCTACCACTAAGCGATTTACTGCGCCATCAAGATCTCGTCCGTGTGAGACAACTGAATGAGCGATATAGTCAAGTACTGGTTCTGGAAAATGCACGCCTGCAAATTTAATAGATGCTTGCGCAGCTCTTGCGCCAACTATTGATCGGCGTAATTTTAGATCAAAGCTGCTGATTGGCACAACTAGACCACCAGAAAGGCGAGATTTTACTCTTTCATCAAGCATATTAAGGTCACGTGGTGGCGCATCGCCTGCAACTACCACTTGTTTTGCGCCACTTAAAAGTGCGCTAAGCGTGTGCCCAAATTCGGTTGCAGATTTGCCTTGTAAAAATTGCATATCATCAATTAATAATAAATCAATCTTGCGCAACCATTCTTTAAACCCAATCGCTGACTGGCGCTGAACGGCGGTGATGAAATGATACATAAAATGATCGGCAGTAAGGTATACAATATTGCGATTAGAGTTATTTGCCCCAGCTGCAAGTGCAATGGCGTTTAAGAGGTGAGATTTGCCTAAGCCCACGCTTGAATGAATATAAACTGGATTAAATGTAACGGTATTATTGGCGGCTGCATGGGCAACTTGTTTTGCTACACCAAGCGCAATTTCATTAGCCTCACCTGCTACAAAATTTTCAAATGTCATTTTAATATCAAGGGTGCTTCCAGATAAAGCATTAGGTTTTGTGATTTGTGCTGAAGTTAAAATGCCTGATGTTGAAGCTTTTGAAAGGCTGTTGGTTGGAGTTATTTCTTTTTGAATATCAATTTGCTCAACTTCACTAATAAGCGGCTTTGCTCGGCCATTAATGCGAACAGTAAAATGCAGGCGGGCAATTTCATCATTTTGAGCCTTGAAGGCCTCTAATATTTTTTCAGCATAATTTGATTGCACCCATGAACATAAAAAACGAGTTGGGACAGAAAGGTGGGCAAGATCGTCAACAATTTCTTCTAATTCAATGCGGGCAAACCAAGAAGAAAAAACATCTTCGCCAACTGAGGAGCGTAAAATTGAAGAAATGCGATTCCATAATTTTGTATTATTTGAGGCAATTTTTTTAGCGCTTAAAGGTTTTTTTTGAGGTTTACTAGAAGTTGAATTGTCTTTTAATTCAGTGATTGGTTGTGCCGCAACGTTTTGTTTCATAGTTTTTGCCCCGTAAAACTGTAAAATACATTAAGATTTTTTGAATATCTGAAATATTTTAATTATTGATTTTGCTGTCAAAGTGAGAATGACAAAGATGATTTTGTTTTGTTAATTTGAAAATATTAAACCTAGAATCCTATTAGTTTAAGTGTTTTTCTAAATTAGAAAATTTTGTGA
>Ga0256834_1002028_pt1 | contig 13159 bp, 18 predicted proteins | sample 4281140metaG_FD_190536 | JGI IMG/M metagenome (GOLD analysis project Ga0256834, IMG submission 190536) | Hydrothermal vent microbial communities from East Pacific Rise, Pacific Ocean - 4281-140 | ecosystem: Environmental > Aquatic > Marine > Hydrothermal vents | place: Pacific Ocean: East... | reverse complement strand
CGTTCAACATAAGCTGTGAGAAGCTGTTCGACGTAATACAGAGCATGCTCGACAAGTGTGTTGATGCAGAAGTGGATGGTGAGTTCATATGCTGAACCCCACCACTATTTTTTCTGATTATTACGTTCTTCAATTCCTTAAGATTAAACACAACGACCCAATAGCTGCCAATATGCTTAATGACCTTCTCGAAAAAGCTGTTCCAGCATTTGTTGACTATAATTTTGCAGTAAGCCTTGGTGAGGCCAGACATGCACCGCACCAGTGTGATGATTATGCACTCGACCCAACCACATTTCCTTACACTTCCGAAACATCAAGATATACAGTTTACCAGAATGCTCACAGATATGACATTAAGCAGTGCCTGCCAGTTCTCTATGACTTGTTCTATAACTGTTATTGGGATGATGATTACGGCGGTGGCAACTGGGCAACAATAGTAAAAGTGACTTTGGATTATTTAGAGGGCAGAGATACACCAACAATGTTCTTAGAGAGATGCATTGGGATTGAGCACAACAATGGCTGTTATCTCGATAAGAATTATATATTCGCTTTGCCTGACGAGGAAGAACTGGCATGGCTCATGGACAATGCAAGGAATGATGAGATTGGGGATTACTTTGAATACATGTATTGCAGCCAGATGGTTGTTGATTACGTGAAGTCTGTGAAAGAATACAGGTATAAGTATGGTGTCCCGAACCATGTTGGGCTGAGGCCGGGAGTATTTGATATCGGTTATCAGCCTGTCCAGTATGGAGATTTGGAGATATACCTTATTGATAAGGACGAATGGGACAGGAGATATAGAGAGCAGATTCAGAAGAAGTTGGAGTCGTTTAAAGCGGGGGTGAATATGGATGAAGAAGGTAGTAAGGAAAGAGTGTCACTTTGGTAATAAGCTTGTTCACAAGTTCAAATATCGTGGAAAAGAAATCCACCTGTATTGCGGTGGATTGTTCAGAGGGTTCAACCCGCATCAGTGTGATGTCGTCATCTCAACAGTTGACCTTCAGATTCCAATGTCAACACTAAAAAAGGATTTCCTCAAAGATTTCAGAGATTGTGAGATTATATATATGCCAGTGTTTGACTTTGGTGCACCAGAATATACACTTGAAGATTACAGGATAGCTATGGATTTAATCGTAGATAATATCAAGAAAGATAAGATAAAAGTTGGAATCTGTTGTGAAGGTGGACATGGAAGAACTGGAACTGTTGCATCTGTTATCTTGTATCACTTTGCAGGAATGAAAGACCCAATAGGTCATTTGAGAAAAGTTTACTGTGTGAATGCGGTAGAATCTGAAGAGCAAATGGAGTATCTCGAAAGGTTTGGAATTCCAGTTAAGAATTATCTTCCTACAAAAATAACTTACAGCTATAATACAAAAGCATATATCCCAAGAACAATCAATGTTAAATATAAAGACGGGCACATAGAGACTATCGCCGAGGAAGAACTCTATATCTATCTTGAAGACCCAAATGTAATTGAAATAATAATAGATGGAAAAAGATTCACACCGGAGGAGATGTTCTTTGGCGGTGCATATCCGAGCTACGATATATCTGAGTTCTGGTGAATACAAACCAGCCCATGAAATTGACATCAGTGATATTGTTATCGGAAGTAACTATCAATTCAAAGTCGTGACAGAAGTAGTAGTAAGCTGGGATACTTTTTATTACATCTTCCTGTCCACTGGCGAAAGGAGATATATCGGTGAATCATCTTTTATCCTTACACCTGATGGATTCGTCAAAGCCAAAGACTGTGATGTTGTTCTTTATCACGAGCCACCACACCATTGTTTCAACAACTTATACCGCAAACCAGAGATATTCCCAGTTGAAGTCGAGAGAATAAAAAAGGTTACACGTGGAATCGGAGTGAAAATATATCCAGAAGTTTATTATAAAGGGCTGATTGTGAAAGGGTAGGGGGTGAAAATATTGGATGATCGTTATCTGATTTGGTGGACTTTAGTTGTGTTGGCATATAATTTATTCATTGTTTTAGTTGCCTGTGTTGCAAAATATATCTTGTCAGGTGGTATGCATATATTGAAAATATTTGTAGAGATAGATGTGATTCTCCTTTTGATTTGGTTGGCGTTGGAATTAATTATTGTGACAGGTGATTAAGATGTTTCTTGGATATATAAAAGATATAGAGACCTGTAGATGTGGAGAAAATATAAACAATCTAGAAATGGTCGAAGGCAATGATAACTTTGAGCTCCTTGAATGCCCAAAGTGCAAAAGACATTATGTTTTGGTGAAAAACTATTATTTGGGTGGTGAATTTGATATGTTATATATTGGTAATTGGGTAGATGTGTTAGAGGAGGTGATTCGATGAGTTTGGTTTGGAATATAGATTACTTGATTGATTTTAGAGATATTGTTTTGCCAGATTTGGTAAACGATGAGGTATTCGTTGCTGTCCTCGTTGCAAGGAAAAAATACTGCAAAACTTTACCTCGAAGCGAAGAAATTCTTGACCTGAGAATAATCAAACGGAAGGAAGACTTCGTTAGGAAGATTCGGAGATTCCTTAGAGTGTCCGACGTTGATTTCCTCGATAAGAATGGTAAGTATATTCCAAAGACTGCTATGGCTGCATATATTGACATCTATCCAAAGAGCTGTCTGAAGGCACTTAAGGAGTTCAATGATTTAACAAAGAACTGGATGTACGACGCCATTTACAGCAAAGACTTTTCACTTGAGTTATTTAGAAAGATTGATACAAAGCTGAAGTCTTCGATCCACAAAACAAATTCAAGAAAGCCCCATAAGATTGTTGACATTGACTCCAAAGATGAATCGCTGATTAAATATCTTCCAGACGGTAGAAGATGGATAACTGAAACAAAGAATGGTTACCACGTAATATATCTCAATCCTGACCATGAGCTGATGAAAGAGCTGCATCAGTTTAGACAAGCTCACAAGAACAGTGATGTTTACGAATTCCAATGGCATCAGGGTCAAACGGTTATTCCGGGAACACTTCAGGGTGGTTTTGCTGTAAGGGGGTGGTTTAATGTCTTTGATTCTATCGATAATACTACAACTTGTAACACTGGGTGATTAGGATGCATGAGATTATCAAGAAAATAGGGACATATTTAGAAGGCAAATATAAGACTCCGAAACTTAAGAAGGAATTGATTGAAGCTGACTCTATTTTTTCTTATAGGTATAAAATATGCAGAAATGGAAATGTTGTTTATGACCTTTGCACAGGACATGGAATACTGGCAGCAGCCTTGGCAAAGTTTAGAAGGAGCTCATTAGTAATTGGGATCGATAAACTTGCGAGGCAATACTGGGACTATTATTATTTCATCCAAAACCTATTGCTTGTCCAAGGAGATATATACAATTATCCTTTTGATACAATTCCACCCGATGTGATAACAGCGATTCACCCATGTCGTGGACTGGCTGAACAAGTAATTAGGATCGCAGCCAAATATGAGGCTGACATATATCTCATGCCGTGCTGTGTTAAACGTGGAATTAAGAGACAATCAGTGTTTGCACAGTTGCTCAACCACAGTCAAGCAATTGACCCGCAATATGTTGCATGGTGTTTCCATTTAGCAGAGATGATGGAAGAATATGGTTATGACGTGAGAGTTCGTTCACCGAAAAGATTAAGAGCCGTGACACCAAAGAGCATTATTCTTATAGGAAGGTGATTAAAATGAAGCATGTTAAAGCAGAAGTGCTCCAGTTTTGGTTGTTTATTATATTTAGCACTATTGTGTTGTATTACACGCTGTATTATTTGAGGTGATATCATGCCAGTCGATATAGAGAAATCAAAGGAAGCAGTTGCAAAAAAGCTGAATTCAATATTGTTTATTTTAGAACACGCAGAGGGTGAACTGAAAAACGACATTAATGATCTCAACACAATTATAACGTTGCTCAAAAGACATCCTGAGTTGCTCATCGAGTTCAAACAAGAGATAGAGGAATTCAACAAAGCGTTTGTAGAGTTTGATGCTAAATTAACAAAACTTTATGTTTGTGTGAAAGGTGAGGTAGAGGTGATGAACTGTGACTGATTTTGCGGATAGATTGGTAAAGCAGGCGGATAAAATAATTAAAAACACTCGAAACATGGTAGATATTCTCAATGAGCTTTCGGACATGCTTTATGACATCTCAGCAATTCTTGAAGAGAACCCTGAGCTATTGTTTGAGAATTATCCAAGGCTTCAAAGAATTAAAGAATGTATAGAAAGGCTCAACGATGAAATAGTGTTGACTTATTCTTACCTTCCTGATGAGGTGAAAGAATGATATTCGGGTTTAGTGGTGCGGAAGTAACTGGTAAGACAACATTAGTGAATGGGCTGGCTGACAAACTAAATGAAATGGGATATCGAACAGTGATTGTTCCAGACACGTCCAAGCAAATCTTGGCTGAATGGAGAATTCCGTACGAAGATATTGCTCACGACTATGATTTGTCCAAGGAATTCTTTAGAGAAACAATCAAGAGATGTCTATATTACACTCACAAATACATGTCAGACAAGGATATAGACATCATTCTTTCAGATACTACACCATATGATTACATGGTATATGCTATGCTGCTGAGGAAAATAAACTTCTTGGCTGAAGTTGTGAGCAGGTTCTGTTTTGATATATACTATGATGCACTATTCCTTGTTTCTCCAGTACCAGACATTAACGCACAGTATAAGACAGAGGAGATAATTGGGCAGTGGCATGTTCATCAGGTAATGTCAGAAATGCTTCCAATCGATTATCACGTGAGTCCATTGCCAATCGAGAGAAGAGTTGAGAAAGTGTTGACTATTCTGACCGAGGATGAATTCATATAATGTCTATTGCCGGACAACATATGGTCTAGCACCGTTCGTAAAACCATTAATCGTCAGGTATGCTCCATATGTGTTAGTTTACCCACAAAGCTCTTATGGTTTTTTCAGGGAGCTAATATACGAAAAATATATAGAGTTGATTGACAGACTGATTGAGGAGAGGTTGAGGCGTATGAATGAGCTGCGTGAGAGGAAAAATAAAAAACACATTGTCGCACTCGATGAAGATACATATCTTGTCCTGAAAGCATATGCTGACGAGATGCAAATTGATCTAAACAAAGCAATAAGAAAAGCAGTTCAGGATGGAATAACAGCAACTGAGGACGTAGTGATATTAAGACAGCGGCTCGACGAATTGGTTTTAGAATATGCGATGAAAGAACTTGAACTTCACTCAAAGGCTGTTGAGGAGCTGAGCAAACTGAAATCAATGATTAAGAGGAATCTTGAGATAATCAGATACAACAACAGAGTAGAAAAAGTAAAAGCAATCCTTTCAGCAATCTACCGTTACATGGATTTATATGGGGCATCACTACACGAATTAGAAGCACGGTTCGGTGATCAGATTGATTGGCTTCAGCGTGAATTTGGATTTAGTATTTTTGAGTTTGTTGAGGTATGGAAAAATGATGGTGATCCGATTAAGTATGCTGAGGGGGTGGTGAAGAATGCAGGTAAACGCTAAAGATTTACGTGAAATGTTAGAATATTTATCAAATTTTGAATACACTGTGAAGTTAATTCCAACTGAATCTCATCTAACTGGCTCAGTTGTTTCATCGAGCAAAGCAGCCTATTTGTTTACTCAGATTGAATATACTGGAGAACCATTTGTTCTCTGCATAGACATTTCAAAGAAGCTGATGGATGCATTGAAGGCAATGGGAAACACCGATATTGAGATAAGAAAAGCAAAGGCCAATTATATCTTTGAGGGTGAAGGAATCAAGTTTAAAGCACCAATACTCCATGAGTCTGTTGGCAAATACAGTAAAGTCTTTGATAAATCATTTGAATACAAAGTTAAAGTAAATATACCCCCAAAGATATGGAAACTATTAGTTAACAGTGGGGGATTTATTGATTTTGTTCTCTCGGATGGTGAACTAAAGATCATCAATGAAAGCTATGAGGTAACACAGGAAACAGACACGATCCCGCCAGATATTCTCACAGTGAGAATCAACTCCGGTTATCTGTCTATAATCAAGAATCCGGAGTTTGAAATTGAGTTCCAGCAGTCCGATTATCCAATTAGGGTGAATTTTGATAAAGGATATATGGTTATCGCACCGGTGATGAGCAATGAGAATTGAAGAATTTCTTAAGGAGATGGAGGAAACTGCAACCTTTAAAGGTCACACAATGAGAATGATCACGCAAAAGATTACAACGATTGCCAGCATTCTTAAGCTCAGAAAGCTCGATGTATATACATTACTTACAGTCCTCAGAATGTATCTTTATACAAGGGACAGAAAAGTCAATGAACTATCTTTGCTCAATAAGTTAAAAGAAATCTATAGAGTGGACGAGGATTATCTTTATTACGACGGAGAATTTGAGGATATTTCCACAGCAGATAGGTATGCACTGCTCTACGCCTTATTAGAGATGTTATCACCGGAAGAAATATATACTGCTTCCGATATACAGCAGTTACTCAAGGAGAACTGGCCAGATACAATATTGGCAGATATGACACTGAAAAGGCTTACAACGGCACTCAAAGATTTGTCAAAGGTTGGAGCAATAACACTAGTGATAGATGAGGTTTCCAAGGGAAGTGGATCGTCACACTTCCTGCATTGGTGTTTAAATGATCTAAGAGGTCTGTTAGATAGTTTCTGGTATAGTTGGTTGGATGGAAATGTATATTATATAAAGAGGTGATGTAAATGCCGAGTAAGAAGGAATTGGTAAATAAGCTTGTTGAAGCGGGAATGCCTGCTGTAGAGGCGGATAAGTTTGTTACGAAGTGTATCGAAACCCATACTGCGAAGTATGGGGATGAATTGAAGGCTCTGAAATATGCTGAGCTGATGGTGAATAAGGCTTTGATAAACCTTAAGAGCAGAGATTATGATGTGGTAGAGGGCATCTGCTGTGGTTATAGTGAGATAATTGATGTCAATGGCGGGATGATAAGAAAGGCTCTCGACATGTATCAGCAGGATAAGAACAAAGCATTGCTGGAGAACTATGTTACAATTGATGCAAACGGCAATCCTGTTCCACTCGACTACAGAGCAACAATAAGAGGCAAGCCAAACCCGAATTATGGAAAGCCGCTGGAGTCCAGATACATTCAGGATGTAACATTTTTGGTTGACGGAAAGATAATGATTGCCAGACTCGAAGACCCATCTGTTGCATTCAGCACCTATTCTATCTATGAGTTCGGAGCAAAGAGATCGCAGAACGGTAAGTTCCTTTATTTGGTGGACAGCAGGCCAGTACAGAAGATTGGTGTTGAATCTCCTGACACTGTTTACGACATGTTCATGAGAGCTGCAGTGAACGATGAGAGCTTTGTTGAGATTGCAGAGATTGATGAAATAGAGCCATTCAAATATGTAATATCCTATGGTGAAGTGATTTCTAAGAAGTCTGGAGATAAGTATTCGCTCTACTGGGTTGACAACATAGAAAATCCAAGAGGCGAACCAATTGTTGTAAGAACTATTTGTAACAATGAGGCTGAGGAAGGTAATCCAGTGGCGTTCATGGGCAAGCTGTTCAAGAACGAAAGAGGCATAACAGTTAGAGCCAGTGCATTTGTTCACCTGCCAGTAATCGACGAGGGCTTTATAGACATGACAGAGGTGTTCTAAAATGACTGTTCTAGTTATTTTTTCTAACACTAAGGCAACTGAGTTCAGAGAGGATGCAGAACAGGTAATACTTGTTGACCTTCAGGGAAAGTCAACCGAGGAATACAAACAGGCCAAAAAGAAGTTCAAGAAGAATACAATTCATCTCAGGCTTTATACCAAGATGAAAGACTATACTTCACTCATAAACTTATTCTACCCAATGGCAGCAATCTTTCTAGAGGACGACAAGGACAGAATAGAGTTCTACTACAACGATATAATTACAGTTATTTAATTTTTTTACACGGTGATAACTATGAGGCAGATAAAAATTGTAATTAGAGATAAAAAAGAAGACACTGAATATTATGCCGCAGTCGATACATTCAAAGGCTTCGTTGAAAACCTGATGGCAAACGTGATCTATGCTAAAGTTCCTGTTGAGCTTAGATTGTGTGATAACCGAGCTGAGATGATGGTTGGTTCTGTTAAAGTAATCATTGAAAATGTTGATAGGTTAGTTAGTGAGCACGACGCTCACAAAAGTATTTTGAAGGGGTGGTTGAATGAGTATCTTTAAGCCGGCAAAAGAGGTAATGGCGAAGAAGCCGTCCAAACCACAAAGAATAGTGTATTGGGGTGAATCAAAGGTTGGGAAAACCAGAGCACTCCTCAGCTTCCCAAAGCCAATATTTCTCATTGATTTAGAGGGCGGATGGTACGAGCATGTTTCTCGTGATCCTGAGCTGGCAGAGAACGTAATGGTTTGCTCACCAATTGTTACCAAGACTGAATACATCCTCGACGACAACAACAAAAGAGTTCCAATCACAGTGATTGACTATGAAAAGACCGTTGAGAACATGGTTAAAATAATGGGATATCTCCCTGAGATAACCAAAGATCACAAGGAATTCACCATCGGGATTGATTCAATAACAGAGATGATCGACATTATAAAGATATGGAATGAAAGACGTGACGACGTCAGGAAAGACAAATCTGGAAAGGTTCTCAGGACTGAGTATCAGTATGTAAAGAGAACAATCAAAGAAATTCTTTGGTCTCCAATAATGGAGAACATCAGGAACACTCATGCAACAATCCATATTGTAATGATAGCCAGACAGAAGGATAAGGTGGACTCCAAGGGACAGACAATAGGAACTACTCCTGATTGGCATGGAGTCATAGAATATATGGTGGACACAATGGTTCATCTGATGTTCAGATACGATGGTAATGGTAATATAACTGGTAAACTTGCACAGATTGTTTCGAGGATACCTGAGCTCCACGGAAAAGTTATTCCTTTGGACGTATCGGAGACGGTGACCTATGAAAAACTACTGGAGCTCACCAGATAATATTTTTTTATCTAAGTCATCATGGATTACATATAAGATATGCCCATATCAGTTCTATCTACATTATATCGAGGGAATCGATGTAGAAACACCAAGAGCAACATGGTATGGCACTGCTTATCATGATATTGTCGAGAGAACAATTGACATCATCAGATATGAATACGGTGAAACTGGATATCCAGTCCTCGATGAATGGGTTTACAATACTCACCTCTGGGAATCCAATAGCCCATTGCCGTCCAAGACATACGTAGAGATTCCAGTGGATGATTACGCCAATAAACTAATAGGTGTTATAGATAGAGTTGATTACTATCCAGACGGAACGATCAGGATTCTTGAATACAAAACCAACACGAAATATAGATTCCCTCGTGAGGATTTGTTATTTTATTATATACTTTACTTTGGAGATACCGTCGTCCGTGACAATGTAATACTGGCATGCTTCAATCCAAGACACAATATATATCAAACATACAAACCAAACCAAAAATCACTTAATACCGTATGGAAATCTATTAACAAAGTTAGACAGCGTATAGCCAAGGGTGATTTCGCACCCAATTACTACATGTGTAAATATTGCCTGTACAAAGGAGTGTGTGAATATGGGTAATTGCTGGGAGTGCAAATATTGCAGGATTCCAGAGAGAATTCCAAAGAGGCTGCTGTATGAGGACGGCGACATAATTTACTGTCTTTTTTTGGACGAATATGTTGTTGTAATGGAGAATTGTCCATATTGTAAGAGGTGATATAATGGTATGTGCGTTGAAGAATGCGACAGGGGGCGTATTGAGTGGTAAACAGATTAGGTATTTGATTAAAAAGAAACAGATGCTTTCGAATTACATTGACCTTGAAAAACAGCTTCAGACTCATGGCTTCGATGTAACTGTTGAGTCCGTGTATAAATTTGATCCATACACTCATGGAACTCTTACATTTGAGGGCAAAACACTGCCAAATGTCTATGAGGTTAAGACCGATGTCACAGATTGCTGGACTCTCAATGGTGGAACATATCAGATCAGGCTCAATGAGATAGTGAAGCTTCCGAAGTGCATATGTGCTGTTGTCCTCCCGAGGAGTTCACTCATTAGAATGGGCTGTGAACTTCACAGTGCTCTTTGGGATGCAGGATATGAAGGTAGAGGGGTATTGCTGCTCAGGGTTAATCATCCAGTGATCATCAAGAGAAATGCAAGGATTGGTCAGATGGTATTCATTAAGCTCTGTGAAAAAGTCGAGCATGGATATGATGGTACTTATTTCGGGGAAGGAATAAGTAAGATTAAGGCAAAATGTAATGACTGTGGACATGAATTTGGAATAGCACCTGATGATGGAACAGTCCCATGTCCTAAATGTGGCAGCTCTAATATTTCTATCCTGTGACCATAATTATTTTATACCCATTGCTTCTACTATTTTTCTACAAGGGGGTGAGTAGTTGTTTAAATATATAGACGATTATCTTAATAGAGAGGACTGGCGAATCCATGAGAATGCTAACAGGATATGGTCTATTGGTGGTCTAAAGACATATATTGCTGAGCACGCAATTGCAAAATACACGCTGGAGAAAGTATATCCAAAGAGGATCAGTGAGTGCCATATCAAAGGATACATGCACATTCACGACCTTTGCCATGGAATATCAGGATATTGTGCTGGTTGGTCTTTGAGAAATCTTCTTTATGAAGGATTCAATGGTGTTCCGGGGACAACTTACAGCACACCAGCAAAGCACATGAGTTCAGCACTTGGCCAGATGATGAATTTCCTTGGAGTTGTCCAGCAGGAATGGGCAGGAGCACAGGCTTTTTCCAGTCTTGATACATTGCTTGCACCATACGTTTACTACGATAATCTCTCTTATGAGCAGGTAAAGCAGTGTTTGCAGGAATTTGTCTATAATCTAAATGTAACACTCCGTTACGGTAATGAAAGACCATTCACTAATCTCTCATTTGACCTTAATCCACCAAGCGATCTCAAAGATAATCACGTAATCATTGCTGGAGAAATAAAGGAAGAAACATATGGTGATTTCCAAGATGAGATGGATATAATCAACAAAGCCTTTCTTGAAGTGATGTATGAAGGTGATGGGTTAGGTAATGTTTTCAGTTTTCCAATCCCGACATACAACATTACAAAGGATTTTGATTGGGACAACGAAGTAGGAGAATTGCTGGCCAAAGTGACTGCAAAGTTCGGTATTCCGTATTTCCAGAACTGCATTGGCTCTGGACTGTCTCCTGAGCTAGTGAGGGCGATGTGTTGTTTCAGTGGTCAGACTGAAGTAATTTGGAGAAAGAACGGTGTAATACATATCACCACATTCCAAAGACTTCACCAGCACCACAATGATGAAACAATTGAAACTCTATTCAACGGGAGATGGGTAAAAGCCAATGTAATCCAAATACCATACTCTCGTGAGTTCTATAGAATAACTCTTAGAAATGGTGTGGTAATTGACGTGACAGATGATCACTTACATGTAACAAAAGAAGGCATCAAGAAGACATCAGAGTTAACAACAGATGACTATTTGGCTTGGTCGTCCAATGAAGTCAGTGAATGGGAAGGTGTTGGTAATTATGAATTTGGATATTTCTTAGGATTATATCTTGCTGAAGGGTCAAAACTCGGAACGTCAGGTATCCAATTCAGTATCGGTTACGACGAAGATGATATCATAGATTTCATAAAAGGTTTTGCAATTAATTATCTTGGGTGCACAGTAAGGGTCTTTAAGAATAAAGGACACTCTAAATCTGTGATGGTATATAGCAAATGGCTTCTGGAGTTTATAGATAGATGGATTGCTGGAGAATCTGCATCAACCAAAAAACTCAAAGATTGGATGAAGCTCAGTAAAGAAGCATTAATTGGATTGTTCAATGGATGGATGCGTGGGGATGGATCAAGAGATGAGATATACACGTCTTCTAGAGAGCTAGCAAAGCAAATGTTGTATATAGCAAATATAATTGGGTTGAAAGTCAACTTAAGAGTTACTTCAAGAACAGCTAAATTTGGAGATAAAGAATACACTGGAGATATATATACAATCCATATATGCGTTGATTCAGACAACGGTGGGAGAATATATTACTCTGGAGATAAATATTACTATGTTAAAATAGAATCTATTGAGAAATACAAGAGCACATCAAATAAAGCCTATTGTTTCGTAGTTCACACAGACGAGCACTTGTTTGAATTACCACACGGATTAATAACTCATAACTGTCGTTTGCAGCTCGATAAGAGCAAATTGAGGAGAATGGGTGGTCTGTTTGGTAACGGTGATCTCACAGGATCAATTGGTGTTGTAACACTCAACATGCCAAAACTAGCCTATGAGTCCAAAGATGAAGACGAATTCTTGGAGAAAGTAGAACAATACATGGAGCTGGCCAAGGAATCTCTTGAGATCAAAAGAAAAGTTGTTTTGGAGAACCTTCGCAAAGGATTGATGCCGTATTCTAAAGTTGCGTTGGGTAAGTTGGAGTTGAGAAATCACTTCAGCACGATTGGTCTTGTCGGGATGAATGAGGCATGTTTGAATCTGATTGGAGAAGATATTGCTTCCAAGGATGGGCTGAAGTTAGCAAAGAGAACACTGGAGTTTATGAGGGATAAAACAGAAGAATATACTAAAGAAACAGGCAATCTCTATAACCTTGAAGCAACTCCGGCCGAAGGATGCTGTTATAGGCTGGCAAAGATAGATAAGAGCCAGTATAAAGATATAATTACTGCTGGAACGGATGAAGCACCCTATTATACAAACTCAACATATCTTCCTGTAAAATATGATAATCTACTGTTTGCACTCAATCATCAGTCAGAGCTTCAGCCAATATATACAGGCGGAACAGTATTCCATGTGTTTGTCGGAGAATCACCACCAGCAGATAAAGTTCCAAAGCTGGTCATGAGAATCTGTGAGAGTACTCCTTTGCCGTACATCAGCATTACACCAACATTCAGTATCTGTCCAAAGCACGGATATCTATCTGGTGAGCATCACACGTGCCCATCCTGCGGGAGTGAATGTTTAGTC
>Ga0256834_1002027_pt1 | contig 13159 bp, 10 predicted proteins | sample 4281140metaG_FD_190536 | JGI IMG/M metagenome (GOLD analysis project Ga0256834, IMG submission 190536) | Hydrothermal vent microbial communities from East Pacific Rise, Pacific Ocean - 4281-140 | ecosystem: Environmental > Aquatic > Marine > Hydrothermal vents | place: Pacific Ocean: East... | reverse complement strand
ATGAAAGCAAAAAGAGTATTATTAATTATCTTTTCTCTCTCCTTTACACCTTTGGTTGCCCAGGAGTATTTAAATATTGAAGCATATAAAACACCAAAAGAGCATCATCCTACCTCTATCTATTATGATGAATCAAAAAGAAGATTAAGAAGTAAAAATGAAGTGCTTTTAGGAGAGTGGGTTAGGGCAAAGGTTGTGGGCGATTTACTTGTTGATGGTAGAGTTGTTTGTGGGAGTTGTCATATTTCAAATTTTAAAGAACCTTTTTCAATAAATCAGGCAAAAAAACTTAGAACTACTGCATCTGGTAGTGCTATTTGTGTGGGGTGTCATGGATATTAGGAAATCTAAACTTTTCATCACTTTTTTGATTATTTTATTAATTCCTATTTTATTTGTATTGATAAACCGTACTTTACATAAAGATGAAATTACTATTGCCGTTGGAGGAGTTGATGGTGCTTATTACTCTTATGCTTTAAAATATCAAAAATTACTAAAAAAAGAGGGTGTAGATTTAAAAATTTTAACTACACAAGGCTCACTTGAAGCACAAAACAAACTTCTAAATAAAGAAGCAGATTTTGCCTTTATTCAAGGAGGTACAGAATTTAAAGATAAAGGACTTTTTGCATTAGCGAATATTGCATATGAACCTGTTTGGATATTTTATAATGAGGCAAATATTACATCACTTAGTGAGTTTGAAGGAAAAAAAATTGCCATTGGTGGAAAAGAGAGTGGTATTTTCCCTGTAGCAACAACACTTCTTTTAGCAAATAAAATTGATGAAAGTAATAGTGAATTGCTTCACCTCTCTAGCAGTAAAGCTTCTAAACAACTTCAAGCTAAAACAATAGACGCTATGTTTTATGTTGCATCTGCTGATTCAAAATTAGTAGAGAAGCTTCTCCAAGCTCCTGATGTTAGATTGATGGATTTTACAAATAGTGCAGATGCATATAAGCAGTATTTCCTAAAAAAACATAAAGGTTTTTATGTTTTAAAACTTGAAGCTGGTGGATTTGATTTTAGAAAAAATATACCAAAAACCACTCATACCTTACTTTCTAAAAAGAGTATATTATCAACATTAAATGCATCAGATGAGATGAGTAGACTTCTTTTAAAAGTAGCAGATAAGGTGCACCAAGATGCAGGGATGTTTCATAAAGAGTATACTTTCCCAAATGCTAAAATGTTAAAGATTGAACAACATAGAGCATCTATTGAGTATTTTAAAGAGAGAGAATATTTTTATGAAAGATTAACTGACTTTTGGACAGCACAGAGTTTAAATTATCTGCATAACTTTGTATTGATTTTTTTTCTTCCAATTCTTATGTTGTTTGCTTTTTTTGTTGAGGTAATTGTTCCTACCGCACATTGGTACTCTAGGCGTAAAATTGTTGTATGGTATGATAAAATAAATGCTATTGATACTGGGATTGAACAACTTTCACCTGAAGAGGCAAAAGCCAAAAGAGAAGAGGTAGAGCAGATATTACAGAAAGTAAGAGCTATGGATGATATTCCTGCTTTTCATATGGAAGAGTTTTATGCTCTTCAAAATCAGATTTCTAATATCTTAGATGATTTGCAAAAGATGATTAAGCCCTAATCTCTCATACTTTTATAAAGTTTGTCATAGTAATCTATCTCTTTTCTAGAGACTACTTTAGTTCTACATGATATATATCCATCGTTTCCATCTTTATCCTTGTATGGATAGACGGTTGCATAAACCCAATAACTTTTACCACTTTTGGATTTATTTTTAACAAAACCCGACCAAATATCTCCTTTTTTTACAGTATCCCAAAGATCTTTAAAGGCAGCACGAGGCATGTCTGGGTGTCTTACTATGTTGTGAGGTTTTCCTATCAATTCATCTATATCATACTCTGCAATTTTACAAAAGTCATCACTTGCAAATTTTATGATACCTTTTTCATCAGTTTCTGAAACAAGAAAGCTATCATCATCTAATATAATTTCATTATGAGTCATTTTTTACTACCTTATACTTTTTTGTTTTGTGCATCTTGCACTAATTTATTTGACATATTGCCTATTTCCATAGACCTACTGTGTATAACTTGGCTTATATTTGTATTTTTCTTTGCACTATCTTCAAGTGAAGAGATAGAGTTATTTACCTCTTCTATAGAGTTACTTTGTTTCTTTACGCTACCGCTTATATTGTTTGATGACTGATTTAGAGTGTTGATTGTTACACTTATATCTTGGAGTGATTTTTGAGTCTTTTCTGCTAACTGTCTAACTTCATCAGCAACCACGGCAAAACCTCTGCCGTGTTCTCCTGCTCTTGCTGCTTCAATAGCAGCATTTAGTGCTAAAAGATTTGTTTGATCTGCGATATCAGAAATAATTGTTAAAATTGATTTTATATCACCACTTTGAGTATTTATTGCATCTGAAAATTTTACTATTTCAATAATCTGCTCTCTCATAATCTCTACAGCATTTGAAGTATCATTTATTGCTAAGTTTTGCTCCTTTGATGTTTCTAGTAACTCTTGTGAAGTTGAGGAAAAGATATCAACTTGATTTTTTAATTCATTCCCATGTGTTAAATTATCTTTAGCACTTTTTCTTAAGATATCTGCTAAAGAATTTACTGAGATAACAATATCTCTAAGGCTACCTTTTATATTGCTAGTTAGTTCTATCTTATTTGTATAGTTATTGTTTGAGAGTTCATTTAAAAGTTTTTCTACTTGACTTAAAATTGTACTTTGGTTTTTTACCATAGCATTTAGCGATTTTGCTAATGTTTTCATTCCTGAAGTTGAAGGGATATTTGTAACAAATGTATCAAAATGACCTTTGCTTATTTTATCCATTACAAGTACAGTTTCGCCAGTTGTAAGAAGATCACTTTTGTATCTTGTAAACTCCGCTTTCATATAATCATTTAAGTGTTGTGAAATTTCACTAATTTCATCTTTGTTTTTTATCTCAATGTATGATGGAATAGTCACTTTTTTGTTAAGATAATTTAAAAGATTTTCAACTCCAAAATTAAGCTCATTGATTGATGATTTAAACTTATTTCGTGTATAGAGACTAAGGATAATAAGTACAGAGACTATAAATAAAATAATAATGCTAAAAATGATAAGTTCACGCAGGTAAACTTCAGCTTGTTTATCAGCATTTAATATTATCTTTTTTGCCATAAATTTTTCTATTTGTTGTAAGTTGTTAATTTTATTTGTAGCTACTTGAAACCATTTATTGGCATCAATATCAAGAATCTCATCTATTTTAGATTCTGATACAGCTTTTATATATTGATTTAGTAGTTTATATGAGTCTGCGTCTGTTACAATTTCTTTATATTTTAATTTTGTTGAGTTGTCTGTGGTATTTAAAAATGATCTTGTAAACTCCTTTTTTGTATAAGTTAAGTTTTCAAAGTATATTCTACTATCAGTATCAAAAAATCCAATTGCAAATCTGCCTGAACCAATTGCTCTTTGAATTCCCTCTTTCTCTTTAGCATTTATAAAGTTTATATATGGTGCAAGCGATGATGTCGATTCTCTATTTGAGAGTGATATTAGATTTATTATTTGGATAATTTTTTTATTAGTAGTGCTGTAAAACTCTATTGCTTTATTCACACTTATTGTTTGATTTGTTACCTCTTCTCGGATTTTAGTTAATTGCGAAAGTTGTTTTTTAACTTGAGAAAGGTCTGCTTGAATCTTTTTTTCTTTAGCGAAATTTTGTATACTTAAATTTACTATTTCAAGTTTTAAGTTAGTAGATTCTCTCTGTTTTGATAAAATTGTATCAAATTTCTTACCGTTTGATCCTAAATATCCAGCAGATGCCCCTCTCTCTTTTTGTAACTCATGGATTAGCTCACCTAATTTAATAGAAAAATTCAAAATGTTATTAGTTTGTCTGTACTCACTGTAGTACTTATATTTGTTTTTCACCAATAAAAAACCAAATATCAAAATGGTTATCAAAGATAGTGAAATTAAAACTGTTAAAATAGTTTTGATTTTGACATTCTGAAGTAAATTCATAATTTCATATTTCCTTAGTTATATTTTTTAAACCTGATTCATAATATAGCTTCTGTAGCTATATTATTTTTGGAGAACTCAGGTTATTAGAACTAATATCGGTAAATATGAAATAAATTTAACCCGCATAAATATTTTGCTTATGCGAGTTATAAATTTTTACTTCCTCTCTTTAACAAATTTCAAATAGAGTATCGGAAGTATTATCAAAGTCAAGATTGTAGAACTTACAAGCCCATTAACAACTACAATTGCTAAAGGCTTTTGTATTTCAGAGCCCGGACCCGTTGCAAATAGTAGCGGTACGAGACCAAGAGCAGCTATAGATGCAGTCATCAAAACTGGGCGAAATCTCTTTATCGTTCCCTCTATGACAGCATCTTTTATCGCTTTTCCTTGGTTTATCAGATAGTTAAAGTAGTTAACTAGTACAACACCATTTAAAACTGCAATTCCCAAAAGGGCGATAAATCCTACAGATGCAGGGACAGAGAGGTACTCTCCACTAAAGTACAATCCTATAAAACCTCCAATTAGAGCTAGTGGAACATTTACAAGTACAAGTAGTGCTTGAGTGATGGAGTTAAATGATACAAACAACAAGATAAAGACCATAAATAGTGCTAATGGAATGATAAGCATAAGTCTTGAAGCTGCTCGTTGCTGGTTTTCAAACTCTCCCCCGTATGTTAGATAGTACCCTGGAGGAAGTTTAACATCTTGTGTAATTTTTGCTTTTACCTCTTCGACAAATCCTACTAAGTCTCTTCCCTTTACATTGCTTTGGACGACAGTTTTTCTATATCCATTTTCATGTTCAATCTGTATAGGACCTTCACTCGCTTCAAAGTTTATCAGATTTTGAAGCGGTACATTTTCTCCATTAGGTAGTAGGTAGTAGAGATCTTTTATAGAGCTAAGAGAGTTTTGAAGTGTTGAGTCTCCTTTTACCATAAGTGCTATTTTTCGCATCTCCTCTTGGATAACTCCCACCTGTACACCTGAAATAAGAGTCTTTAGATAGTCACTTATCTCTTTTTCACTTATGCCATAGTATCCCATCTCTTCATGTTTAAAGCTGATTTCATAATACTCAACACCGTCATTTGCTTTTTTATAAACATCACTGCTTCCATCTATATTTTCTAATACACCTTTTATAGATAGCGCGATTTTTTCTAGCTCTTGATTATTGCTTCCAAAGATATCGATTGCTAAATCTCCTCTTACTCCTGTAAGCATCTCAGAGACTCGCATCTCTATTGGCTGTGTAAAAACAAATTCGATACCAGGAAATCCTTCCATAGTTTTTCTTATCTGGGCTGTTAGCCACTCTTTAGATGGCTCTCTCCACTCTTTTATAGGTTTTAGTCGCAAAAATGTATCTGTATCGTTAAGACTCATTGGGTCTAATCCTATCTCATCAGTGCCTGTTCTTGCTATGATCGCATCGATTTCAGGAATATCTGTCATAAGTTTTTGTTGGATTTTATTGTTAAGAACTATACTCTCTTCTAGGCTGATAGATGGAAGAGATTCGATTTGCACCAAGAGATCTCCCTCATCCATAGTAGGCATAAAAGCTTTTCCCGTTTTATAAGCAAAAAATAGTGAAGTAGCAAATAGAAAAACAACAATTAGCAAAACTTTATTAGAGTGTTTTATCGCTATATCTAAAGATGGTTTAAATGCACGAAGCATTTGTCTAATCGCCCAAGATTCATTGTCTGGTCTAATTTTTAGTATAAAAGAGCTTAAAACTGGTATAAGTGTCAATGCAAGTATAAGTGAACTAAAAAGAGCAAACACAATACTCATTGCAACAGGCTTAAATAGTTTTCCCTCTAATCCTTCAAGAGTCAAAAGTGGCATAAAGACGATGATAATGATAAGTACACCAGTTACGATTGAGGGAGCCATATCAACAGAGGCTTGGTAGATGATATTGAGCTTTTTTCGCCCTTTATGCTTTTTGTTGCCAAGTTCGGCGGTTATGTGTTCGACCATAACAACCGCAGAATCAACCAGTATCCCTATGGCTATCGCCAACCCTCCAAGACTCATAAGATTTGCACTAAGTCCAAACCACTGCATCGCCATAAAGCTCATCAAAAGTGTAAATGGTAGTATTAAAGCAACACTAAGAGCCGAAGCAGGATTTCCTAAAAGTACTAAAAGTAAAATTATTATCAATATAACTGCTTCAAAAAGTGATGTTTTAACTGTATCGATAGCATGATTTATAAGATTTGAGCGGTCATAAAAGATATCTAATTTTGTGCCTTCAGGCAGAAGAGACTCTATCTCTTTTAACTCTTCTTTCGCATTTTTTAATACCTCTGTTGCATTTATGCCCTTAAGTCCTAATAGAACTCCTTGTACTGCTTCACCCTTTCCATCTTTTGTTGTAAAACCAGCCCTTGTTAGATAACCAAAACCTACATCTGCAACATCTGCTATCTTGATTACCTTTCCATCAACCATAGATATTGCTCTTGATTTTATATCATCTATATCTTTGATTTGCCCGACACTTCTCACCAATATACTTTCAACACCTTGTGTAACTCGTCCTGCTCCATCGTTTAGATTATTCTCTTTGAGTGTTTTAAATATATCTTCAAGTGTAAGATTGTAGGTTCTAAGCTTTGTTAAATCTGGAGTTACTTGATAAGTTTTAACTTTACCTCCTAGTGCATTTACCTCTGCTACTCCACTTATGGAGCGAAGTTTTGGAGCTATAACCCAATCAAGAAGAGATCTTTTTTCAACCAAATTGAGTGTATCAGATTCGATAGTAAACATCAAAATCTCACTCAAAGGTGTACTAATAGGTGCTAATCCACCCTCAAGATTAGGTGGCAACTCATCCATGATTCCTGATAATCTCTCATTTACCTGCTGTCTTGCCCAGTATATATCAACCCCTTCATCAAAATCGATAGTGATATCACATAGTCCATATTTTGACATCGCTCGCATCACTCCTTGACCAGGAATTCCAACAAGTTCTCGTTGAATAGGTATCATAACACGAGACTCCATCTCTGAGGGAGTCATACCGCTTGATTTAAGGATAATTTTCACCTGAATTGGTGAGATATCAGGAAATGCATCTATGGGAAGTTCTTTATATGATTTTATACCAAAACCCAGTATCATCACTGCAATCAGCATCACAAAGAGCCTTTGTGATAAGGAGTATGAGATAAGCTTATTCATCACTTGTTTCCATCATGCTTTTTAGTGTTGCCAAAGAGTTTTTAGCTATTGGCTTATCTAAAGCATCTTTTGGTGCTACATAATAGAGATTATCTCTTTGTGCAAGAATATCTATAGAGACACTTCTATATCCAAAATCTGTTTTAACAAATACTATATTTTTATTTGCATACTTTATTACTGATTTTTTATCAATTACCAAAGTCTTTTGTTTTTTTGTAATTTTAACTATACCTCTATGTCCTGCCAACAGACTAGAATCCTTTGGCAAAGAGAATCTTACATGTCTTGTTTGATTATTCCTATTTATAACAGGTGATAGTTCCAAAACTTTACTTTTATACAATTTCCCATCAATCAAAAGCTCTACTTCTTGCCCTTTTTGTAGAGTTTTTGCACTTAACAGTGGCATATCACTCTCAATCCAAAGTTCCCCTTCCTCTTTTATAATGGCTAAAGCAGTTCCAGCGTCTACTGTTTTTCCTAGTTTTGCATTTAGTTCTAATATATCCCCTGAAACTCTGCTTCTTATATCGAAACTTTGATAGATTTTTAGAGAGTTTGTGATGTTAGCTATCACTTTTGCATCTGCTCCGTAAGCCTTTAGTATCTCTTTTGAAGCTGATAGTTTTGCTTTGGAATTTTGTACAATGGCATTAATCGATACACACTCTTTTTGTGGTATAACATCCTCTTTGCAGAGTCTATTTTTTCGTTTTGCAATAGTTTGGTTTTCTCTAAGTTCTATGGCATTAGAGATTGCATCTTTTTGTGCTTGTATCCAATCTTTGCCACTTACCTCTGCTATTAAATCACCTTTTTTTACATTTTGATACGATGCAACAAAAAGCCTATTTATTTGTGCATCAAATGCAAGAGTAATAGAGTGTAAAAGATTTGGAGGAGTTGTTACCTCCATTAGAAATGTTCCTAATGGAAGTATGTTTGATTTTTTGGCATTTTCTGTTTTGATTTGCCAGTTTTTCTCTTGCTCGTTTGTCAGTTTTATCTCATTTGCATCTAGTGCAAATATCATTATCATTAATAGTAAAATAGTTTTCATTTCTTCTCCTTGATTTCAGCCACTGTGTAGAGTTCAAACAGTGTCTCATAATATATTTTTTTATTGATATTTAGTGTTTCATATAGTTGCCATAGTTTCTGTTTGCTTAAAAGATACTCTACAACAGAGCTTTTACCAAATTGGTAACTTTTTTTAACAAGTGGTAGAAGCTCTGTTTCATAAGCATGGATATTGTCTTCTGTTAAGTGAATAATATTCTTTTCATTTTCAAGCTTTGATTTTAGCTGTTTAAATTTTCTCTCTTTCTCCAAAAACATGTTTTGTTGTTGAAGTTTGAGGACTTTTTGGTTGTGTAGTGCTGCAATTTTTTTGTACTCATTTGTTTTGGATGTAAATGAGAGTGGTAAAGATACTCCTATGCCATATCGTTCCATGTCAATTTCATTGTCATACCCCGCTGAGATATCGATAGATTCAAATCTTCTATCATAGAGTTTTGCACTTTTTCTTGCTCCCAAAATCTTAGCTTTATATGCTCGTTTAGATAGTAAAAATATATTTGGACTATTTGTTTCACTAAACTCCATAGGATATAAATCATGACAAAAAAGCTCATTTGAGCCTTTATTTTTTAACTCTAAAAGATCTAAAAGTGCAAACTTTGATATCTCTTCATCTGCTTTTAGGCTTTGAAGCTTCTGCTTTAGAACTGCTTTTTCAATCTTTAAAGAGAGTAACTCTTTTTTAGATATCTCCTGATACTTATAAGCTTTCTCTTTTTTTGTATAAAGTTTCTCAAAATCACTATATGACTCTTCAAAAAACTCTCTTTGCTCTTTTGAGAGACAACTTGTATGATATAACAATTTAACATGATTTGAGAAAGCTAAAAGCTCTCTCTCTAACTCTAGTGATATAGCTTCATTGTTTAGTTTTGCAATATTTAGACTTTTAGCTTTTGCATCACCTAAAAGAAAAGTTTTGCCAACCTCTACACTATACTCAAACTCTTCATCGTTGTTAGATGGTTTAGCTTTCGCACCGCTTCCTGATAAAACATAAGGATTCGAAGCATATTCGCCTCTAATCTTTGCCAAATTTGCCGATTTTTGCTCCTCTATAGATAGATAGAGAGGATGTGTCTTTTGTAATTTTTCTTCAATATTCTGCAAACTATATGATGAAGCAGAAATTGTGTTAAAAAGTACAAAAATGGATAATAGATATTTCATAATAACCTTTTTTATTTATAATAATTTGTAAATTTAAATGTGATAAAAAAAGGTTATGCTAGAGGAGGTCGATAGAGCCTAAGTCTGAAATCAGATGCAAAAAAGGAGTTGCCCGTATAAAAAACCCAAACTCTATTGTCAATAGAGAGTTCAGCGGAGTTCAAATCTGGAATATCCATAATAGACTGATGTATATGTTCATGCAAGACTGAAGCTTTACACAGATGAATTTTTTCTATTTTATTGACATAGATTTCTACCTGTGTGTCAGCATCTAAATACCCTATGACAAAATCATGCAGTGCTATAAAGACAAATGCACTTAAAAGTATTTTAAGAATATATTTTCTTGTTTTCATAACAGAATTCTACCTTATAAGATATTAGATTTTACTTAATAAAGATTATCCATCGTCATTTCCTGAAATCATTTTTGAAACTAAACCTCTCTCTTGTGTCAAGTCTGCAACAATAACTCCACCAATATGAAGTGGAACAAAAACAACAAAAAACCAAGCAACTGGCTCGTGAATTTCTTTAATAGAACTAAGTATCTCTTTAGAAATACCTATATCAGCTCCTAGATGCAGGGTAATTCCTGAAATAGCCATAAAAACTATAAGAAGATAAAATATAACATAGAGTGAACTTACTCCCATTTTATGTAAAGATGAAGTATCTTTAAAGCTAAGACCTTCTTTGACAAAGATATAAATTCTAAATAGTATAAGAGATGCTAAAACATATCCGAAGATGATATGCCACTCCCACATAGGAGCTCTGATGGTTTTTGCTACTACTTTAGCAACTTCAGCTGTTACTGTGATGTCATATTCAGAAAGTTTTTGGACTATCAGCTCAGAGTTTGTTCTCCAACTCAAAAATGTTTTTCTTAAAAAAAATGTTCCAAGAAGAGCAAAGATTGCTATTGCATTTAGCCAGTGCCAAACTCTTAAAAGTTTTGAATATTTCATTAGTTAGCCTTTTTACTACAGATTGTACTAAAAAAATTCAAAAAAGAAACTATAAAGGCATATAAACCTTTATAGCAATTGTTACTTTACAGCGTCTATAACTTTACTCGCTGCACCGTCAGTTTTTTCATCAGCAACATCTACTGCTTTATCAATAGCTTTATCTTTTAAAGAGCTTTTGTCCTCTGCTGCATTTGTAGCTCCACTTGTTGCATCTTCTGTAGCACTTTTTGCTGTATCTACAACAGCATTAGTTGCACCTTTGGCACCGTCTACAACTGTACTTGTTGTACTTTTTGCAACATCTGTTACTGGATTATCAGTAATTGCCGAACAACCTGTAAATAAAGCTGCTGCCATTACAGTTGATAAAATAGTTTTTATCATAACTTTCCCCTATAGTTTAAAATTTATCGTTTAAGACAGTAAAGATTCTATTTATTTTTAGCTTTATAGGCTATGAAGATATTATTCTAATTTAAATAGTTAAATTTTTTATTCACAAGTCAATTTTTTATTTTAATATTTATAAAAGAATAATTATGTATAATCATCGGACAAAAATTATTAAAGGATATAAATATGCGTTTAAGTAAACTTATTTCAATTGCACTTTTAGCAACAAGTATTACCACTGTATCAGCACAGGCTGATGATTTAATTAAAAAAGCAAAAGATGTGGGGTTAAAAGCGGTTCCTGCTGATAAAGCAGAACTTATGAAGCTTATAGATGACCCAAAGGATCCAATTACAGATAAAAAAGTTGAGTTAGGAAAGAAACTATTTTTTGATCCAAGACTTTCACGAAGTGGAATTATTAGCTGTAACACTTGTCATAACCTTGCGATGGGTGGAGATGATGGAATTCCAGCAGCTATTGGGCATAAATGGATGGCTAATCCACATCACTTAAATTCACCAACTGTTTATAACTCAGTATTTTTTACAGCTCAGTTTTGGGATGGGAGAAGTCCTCATCTCTCAGATCAAGCACAAGGTCCTATTCAAGCTGTTCCTGAGATGGCGGCACCTGCAAACTTAGTAAAGGAGCGAATAGTTTCTATTCCTGAGTATGTTGCAGAGTTTAAAGCCGCTTATGGCGATGATGTAAATATTTCATTTCCAAAAATAGCTGATACAATTGCAACTTTTGAAAAAACACTTGTTACGCCTTCTAGGTTTGATGATTTTTTAAATGGTGATAAAAAGGCATTAAATGATGCTGAGAAAAAAGGTCTTAATACTTTCATAGATAAAGGATGTGCAAGTTGTCATACCGGTATTGCAATCGGTGGAACTATGCAGCCATTTGAATTAGCCGGAAAATATAAATTTGCAAATATTGGAGATTTTAAAGGTGATGATAAAGGTATGGTAAAAACACCAACACTTAGAAATATTACAGAAACTGGACCATATTATCATAACGGTGCTATCTGGACATTAGAAGAGGCTATAAAAGAGATGGGAAGTATCCAGCTTGGTATCAAAATAACAGATAGTGAAGCAGGGGAGATTAAAACATTTTTAAAAGCATTAAAGGGTAGAAAACCAGCTATAATCTATCCACAATTGCCAGAAGAGTCAGCGACTACACCAAAACCTACATTTGATTAGTAGTCCCATGAAGTAGGAGCTGATAGCTCTTGCTTTGTGAAAATACTATAGGAGTAGAGATTGTACAGAAATAAATACTTTATAACACTTCTTATGTTCATAATGCTTTGGTTAAATGGATGTGCAAAGGCAATGGATATAAAAATGAATGAAAACAATCAAACACTAACAAAATATAGTTTTCAGGATGTTTGGAATCAGGTAACTTCAGATCCATATGAAACCTTACCACAGGAGAAAATATCATTTTTCAAATTATTTTCCAGGGGAAAAGATATCATTTTAAAAAACTCGGAGAGAACTTTAAATAACCATTCAGATATCTTAGAGCCATTTGATAAACTAGCCCATCCTAATGGTATCTGTTTTAAAGGTGTTTGGGAAATACATACTCCAAATATATATAGTGGCTATTTCAAAAAAGGGAGCCGTGCCTTGATTATCGCACGGGCATCATCGGCGATGTCAAATACTCGTCGTGGTGAAATTAGGGCTTTTGGATTGGCTGGTAAGATCTTTCCAACTATGAACCCACTTGAAATAAATCAAGAACATACAGCAAACTTTTTTCTTATTGATGATTTGGGAGGAACAAAAGCAGAACATTATACTGATGTGAGTTTGAGTAATGCACCAGCAGTAACAACTACTAGTGAAGTTATAAAGAATTTACTATATGCGATAAAGGTTGCAAGAACCTTCGCAAAAGTGGATGAAAATCCTGAAATCAGGCAAGTTTATGAAATTTCTTATTTGGGAGAAAAAGAAAATAGAGATGTTATCACACCTAAATGGATGAAAGTAGAAGCTCAAAAAGGACAAACAGTTGATTCTGAGGATTTTCGAGATGAACTACACATAAGAGAGGGTGAAAAATTAATCTTTAATATCTTTGTAGCAAGCAAAAGTACAAACGATAAAAAAAATTGGCAAAATATTGGAACGATAACTTTTGATGCTTCTATTGCATCTGCAACTTGTGATCATCAGTTACATTTTCATCATCCAAAGTGGAGGAGAGATTTG
>Ga0256834_1002026_pt1 | contig 13165 bp, 12 predicted proteins | sample 4281140metaG_FD_190536 | JGI IMG/M metagenome (GOLD analysis project Ga0256834, IMG submission 190536) | Hydrothermal vent microbial communities from East Pacific Rise, Pacific Ocean - 4281-140 | ecosystem: Environmental > Aquatic > Marine > Hydrothermal vents | place: Pacific Ocean: East... | reverse complement strand
CCTGTGGCGGATCAGCCCTGTAAATGATACGGAATTTGCTGAACCGCTTATCTACTCAGAACTCGGAGAAAGCTGGTCTGAGCCTCGTTTCGGGAAGGTGAAACGTAACGATACTGACACCGAAGGCGTTGATGCCATGATAATCGGTGGCGGCTACAGTGATGACAACAGTGCCGGAACCAGTATCTACATCATAGAACTCCTCACCGGGAACCTGCTCAAGGAGTTCTCTTTTGGTCTGGACTATTCCTTTGCCAGTACTGTCAACGCCCTTGATATTGACGACAATGGCTTTCTGGATAAATTTTATGTCGGTGATCTGGGCGGCAACATGTACAGAGTGGGAAATTTCAAGGAAGCTGACTTGACCCCCCTTGTCTTTCCCGATACCGATGAGAATATCAGTAACTGGGTTGCGGAACGTATTTTCTCCGCCAATACCGAAATCCCGGTCACTGACAGGAAATTTTTCTACCCGCCCAGTGTGGCTCTCGAGTACGGCTATGACCTGATTTTCATGGGCACCGGTGACCGCGAGGATCCCTGTGATCCCACCACCGGCGATGGAGTCTTTGTGGTCAAAGACACCCATGAATCACTGGTATACGCCACCCCTGATGACCTGATCAACATCACTGACCCAACGGATCCCGACTATAGTATTCCGGAACTGGACGGCGATGATCTCGGCTGGTACTACCTGCTTGCCGATGGAGAAAAGGTACTTGCCAAGGGAATAGTGTTTTCCGGAGTCTATTACTTCACCACCTTTACCCCAAATGACGATCCCTGCATGCCCGGTGGTATAGCAAAACTCTATGCCATGGATTATAAAACCGGTCTGGCCAATGAGGAGTTCTTTGAAAACTTTGATACCGACGGCCCCGGCATAATCATCGGTGGCGGTATTCCCTCCCGTCCTGTACTTGTCATCAATGACAACCCTGACGAGACAAAGCTCTTTGTTTCAGTGGGTGCCACCAACGTGGATCCTGAAAGTGATTCTCAGGATGCCGGGATAATAAGTACTGATCCGGGCGCCAATGAAACCTTCTCATACATCTGGTGGAGGGACTGGGTTATTCCATCACCCTGAGTATGGTAAGGGGGAATTCTAGAGGGTCGTAAGACCCTCGCGGATTGCAATCTTTGTCAGATCTGCAACGGAGTTGGCTGCAAGTTTTTCCTGCAGATTACGCCTGCGGCTTTCAATTGTTTTGACGCTGACAAAGAGCTTGTCTGCAATCTGCCTGGTTGAGAATCCCTCGGCAATGAGCTGGAGAGCCTCCCTCTCTTTCAACGTGAGGCTCTCCACCCCGCTCTGCTGCTCGTCAGATTCACTGAGATGCTGCACATACTCCTCCACCACAGTACCTGTTACTTTGGGACTGAGATAAATCTGACCGCTCTCCACTGCCCGTACCGCCTGAACAAGTTCCTGATAGGCACACTCTTTCAGCAAAAACCCACGTGCTCCCGCCTTGAGCATACCATTGACAAAGCGTTTGTCCGTATACATGGACAGGCCGAGCACCTTGCAGTCAGGTGCATCACGCATCAACTGGGAGGTGGCATCAATGCCGTTCATTTCCGGCATACTGACATCCATAACCATTATGATGGACTTCATCTTGCTGGCAAGGCGCAAGGCCTCACGACCGTTGGCAGCGAGCCCCACAACGGAAATATCATCCTCTTTATTCAACAGAGCACAGATACCTTCCCGAATCATCTTATGGTCATCAACCAGGACAACCTCAATCATGACAGATTTCCCCCCACATGTTAGTCAAGCTCAATGTCATAAAACGGTATTGAAAAAGTAATGCTGGTCCCTTCACCCGGAATGGAATCAATAACAAGGCTGCCGCCAAAATTATTCAGACGTTCACGGATACTGAACAGGCCAAAGCCCTTTTTGCTTCCCACATCAGCTGTGAAATCGGCAGCAAGGCCGCATCCCTTGTCACTGACCGTTGTAACAAGTTCACTGTCAGTGATCTCTATTGTAAGCTGCGCCTCATCGGTACAGGCATGCTTCACCACATTCATCAGAAGCTCCCTGACAATCTGAAAGGCCATCACCGCAAGGCTTGAGTTGTCATCCTTTGGCACCTCACAACACTGCAGATGAACCCGAAGCTGATGCTGCTCCTGATACATCTCCACCAGCCATTCGAGGGCGGCACAGAGGCCGATTTCATACAGCATCGGCGGGCTCAGTTCAAAGGTGAGGGTCCGCGCCTCCTGAATGAGCTGCTCAAGGAGCTTGCTCAGCTCTTCAGCCTCTTTCCGGTCAGTCTCAGAAGCAGTTGTGGCCCCCATGGCATCAAGACGCATCTTGATAATGGTGAGGGTCTGCCCGATGCGGTCGTGGAGGTCACTTGCAAAGCGCCTTCTTTCAGTCTCCTCGGAGACGAGCAACTGGGACGAGAGGGCACGCAGGCGCTGTTGATAGGATGAAAGCTTTTCAATTAGGCGGTTGATTTCATTATGAAGAATACCTATTTCATCCTTGGCCTCATTGTGACCGAGCAATGAAAGATTACCACTGTCTCGAATGGCTACAACACTGCTGGTCAGCACACTGACGGGTCTCACAATGAGCCGGTTCAACAGGATCATGAGAGAGGTGAAAATCAACAAGACTCCAAAAGCACCCCCCAACAGGGCAAAACTCACTGTTTTCAACCCCTGCTGACTGATTTCACGACTGATTTCAGCACGGAGCAGGAGCGCAGGATCTGCTCGCAGATCGTTGTAAAGTGTGTAGACAAGAAGGGAGTTCCCCTGTTCCCTGAACAGCAGTTTTTCATCTCCCTTGAGCTGGTCAAGCTCCTCTGGACTGAGTTCTCCATCCACCTGATCAATGGGGGTCATGGTCCAGCTTATCTGCGTCTGCTCCTGCAGAACCTTGATATAATCATCATTCAGCAGCCGTCCCATGATGAGACGGCCGTGACTTGGTCCGGTATGGTCGGTGCGCAGTATCGGCCGTGAGGCAACCAGCATGGGCCCATGGCTTGACATAAACAGTCCTGATATAACCCGGTCATCGCTGGCAAGCAGTTGATGATAAAGGGGCCATGATTTCTCAGGGAAATCCGCAAGTTCTATACTCTCCTCGCTTTCCGGATCAATTGCCTTTCCCCACACCACACTGCCACGGGGAGTGACATAAAAAATCAGGTATATCTCATTGTCAATAAAAGTTGAGATCTGAAGATTTGAGCTGATATAATCCTCATTTCCATCAAGAATAAATTCATAACTGTCATCCCAGGAAGACCAGTCATGGGTGAACTTGTCAAGATAATGGATCTCTCTTCCGAGTGCGTTCAGGCAGCGTTCAATATCCTTCTCTCCCTTGTTCCGCTCAAGGGCTATATAACTTGGGTAGATAAAAAAATTGACTATTACCAGCTGTGCAAGAATAAACCCGACTGCTGCAAGAATAAGAGTGATTAACAGTTTTTTCTGCAGAGACAGTGGCTGTTTGCTGGAGGAAATAGACATAGGGCTTCGTGGCTGAAAAGAGACGGTTTGGTGGCTGCTGTTCCTGCTTAGGAACAGGATTCTAATGTAGATACTTCATATATATACAACAGTCACAAAAGATACGCCAATAAAACTGCGGAACAATGCTAATAATTTCAGAGTGGAAGCTCACCCTGGAGAGAGAAAGGAAGGGGAAGCGGCACAACATATGCTGTCGAAGCGGGCCTCAGTCAGGGCTCAGAGAGAACACTCAGCCGGACCGAAGCCCTGATATCATTTCTTCTTCCGGACAACGGCCTTTAAAAGTGTTTCATCCGGTGCCACGCAGGGAAGCGGCTCACCGATATACTCTTCAATATCCATGAGATAAAAAGAACTCTCCTCGTCAGCAAAGCTGATGGAGATACCATCGGCCCCGGCCCGGCCGGTCCGGCCAATGCGATGGACATAATCTTCCGGCTCATAGGGAAGGGTATAATTAACAACATGACTGATACCGTCAATATGAATGCCGCGCCCGGCAACATCCGTTGCCACCATCACTTTGATCCTGCCATTCCGGAAATTCTCCAGCCGTGCCGTCCTCTTCTGCTGCGGCACATCCCCGGTGAGGAGAGTGCAGTTGATTCCATCCCGACGAAGGCGGTCATTGAGACGCTTGGCATCTCTTTTCATGTTGGTAAAGATGATTACCCGATCACAGGGAGCACTGTTGATAATATTGTATAAAACAGTGTATTTTTCATCTCTGGTGAGGGTGTAGACCACCTGCTCCACGGTCTCAACCGCAACCTGTTCCGCCTCGGTCTCGACGGAAACCGGATTGACACACCACTGGGATGCCAGTCGGGTCACCTCTTCAGTGAGGGTGGCGGAAAACATCATTGTCTGCCGCTTATCCTTGTTAGGTGTCTTGTGGATAATGGAGCGCACATCAGGGATAAATCCCATGTCCAGCATCCGGTCAGCCTCATCAATCACCATGATTGCAGCTTCATTGAGCTGCACCACCCGTTTTCTGGAAAAATCAAGGAGCCGACCCGGAGTGGCCACCAGAATATCAACCGGCCGGTCCCGGATATTCTTCTGCTGCCGCTCATAGTCTGTACCACCATATGCCTCTGCAACACGCAGGGGCAGATACTTCCCGATGGCCCGGGCATCCTTTGCAATCTGAATCACCAGTTCCCTGGTGGGTGCAATGATAAGGGCACGGGGAGTACCGTTTTTCCTTTTTTTCTGCTGTTCCCGAATCAGCCTGGCAAAAATCCCGATGAGAAACACCGCACTCTTTCCGGTCCCGGTGCTGGCCTTTCCGATCAGATCCTTTCCCGCAATGACATCGGGCAGAGCCTTTTCCTGGATGGGGGTGCAGTAGTTGAACTTCAGATCGGCAATACCGTGCATGAGCCCGGCTGAAAGCCGAAAATCATGGAAGCGCGATTTTCCCTCCAGCACATCCACCGGAAACAGGGAAACATTCCACTTCGACTTTCTGTTTCTGTTCGGTTTTTCCTTTTCCGCTCCGGGACGCTGCTTTTGTCCATCCCTGCTGTTTTCCGGCTTTCTAACTGCTGCCTCTGCAGCAGCGGGTGCAACAGGAACCGGCTGTGCTGCCGGGGGCTGCACAGTATGTGTCTCGGTTGCCACAACGCCGCACCGTCGAATGATACGGAGTCTTTTTCTTCTGTTCTGTCTCTGTTTTACGTGTCTTTTATTCATCTATTGAGAAACCTTGCGTAGTATATCAATCCCGTCAGGGGTAAATTTTTCTATCTTTGAAAGTTCAAAGATATCATCTATTTTCATAAAGCGGCCAAACGCCACCTCTTCCTTCTGCAGCTGAAAAGGGCCATTGTGAACACAACTGAAGATCCTGCCCCAGACCCGGTTGTCCTCCTCTTCAAAATACTGATCAAAGAGATGGCTGAATGTGGCTGTCACCCCCAGCTCCTCAGCAAGCTCCCTGGCCGCAGACTCCTCATAGGACTCTCCTGCCAGCACCACTCCGCCCGCTGCCACATCCCAGCATGAGGGATAGAGATCCTTGCCGGCGGTACGTTTTTGAAGAAAAAGCTCCCCCTCCTCGTTGAAAACCAGGATATAGGAGGCACGATGGATAAGGCCCTGCTCGCGCATGACGCGCCGTGGCAGTATTTCTGTCTCCAGATTGTTACGATCCACAATCTGGATAATTTCTTCTCCCGGATTATACATCTGGCTGGATTCCCGACCGTTCACAATGCGGTGTGGCAATGCTGGGTGGCCCCTTGAGCAGCATCTGGGCAATTGTGAGTTTAACCCGTGGATAGAGATGCAGCTTCTCTCCCATGAGTTGCCGCTCCACCTTGACGAGTCTCTGCAGAAGCGGGGTGCGCTCCACATGGGGCGCCTGAGAATCGTGAACAAATTTCTTTTTCACTATCTTCTGGCAGCGGAAACAGCCGGGAAAACTGAGGCTCTGCCCGTCGGGACGGCGCATTCTTGCAGGCACACCATGGGTCCTGCACACCATGAGACGATGGGTGTAGAGGGTGCAGCGCCCGTCGTCGAGCAGGGGACACATCACCTGGGGCCGCTCGCCCCTGGCTTCTGCTGCTTCACAGTCCAGAATATATTTTCCGGAACGTTCCATGAGCTCCTGCTGCCGCGCCTCATCAAGACTGCGAAAGCCCTCCCAGAGATAGGCCCATTCGCTGTAGGTGTGGTGCAGGAAATAGGAGTCACAGCAGTTATCAGGGCAACCGTCACAGCTGAAATTCAGACTTCTGGCCACCGTATCGTAGTCAGATTCCATCTCCTTGTAAATTGCACCCATCTCCTGACTCAACTCCTGACCGAGACGCACTTCCTTCATCGTTTTTCCTCTTCAAAACATTGTGCCTGATAGACTTCAATTTCCGGATGTTCATCACGCCAGCTTGTGCTGTCAAGCCCTGCCTTCTGGCAGAGGTGGTTCAGAAACTGCTCTTTATCCGGGAGCTGCTCCCAGACCTGGGGCAGAAAGGTGGCAGAGGCCCCATGGTGGGAAAGAGTGACCCCGTCAATTCCCGGTCGCAGCTTCTCAAGAAGGTCTTGTGCATCCCGGTACTCAAGGCGTTGCGGTGTACTGAGCACGGAGATATCTATCTCCACCTCTTCAAATTCCTCTGCTGTGAGCGCCGGAAAACGGGGATCAGCAAAGGCGGCATTGACTGCATTTCGCTCCACAGCCTCTGTCACGGATCCCGCTGCTGACAGATTCCCGATACAGCCGCGCAGCAGGCCGTTTTTCTTCAGGGTGACAAAGGCGGCATACTCCTCATCCGGAAGTACCTCATCTGCTCCCGTTTCAGGCTCTGCTATTCCCAGCCGTTCCGCAATCACCCGCCGCGCATGTTTCAGAAGAGCGGCTCCCTGTTCCCGTGTCAGCACTGTATCCATAGCTCTTACCACTCAAGTCCCAGCATCAGGCAGTTGATGCCGCTGCCGATACCCAGCATGGCAGCCTTTTCGCCATGGCGAAAACAGTCCTGCTCAATGGCCATGGCCAGAGTGATGGGAGCAGAGACAGAGCCCACATTGCCTAGAATCGCCAAGGTTTCAAAGTTCTTCTCCTGGTCAAGGCCCAGGGTCTCAAAGAGCAGCCTCGCATGGGCACTGCCCACCTGGTGGCAGAAAAAACGGTCGATATTATCACTGTTCCAGCCGGGAACCGACGAGAACTCCTGCCAGGTGAGGTTGGCGGTCTCAACTCCGCGCAGCAGCAATTCCTCGGAATTGGTGTTCATCAGGGTGGTATCCCCGTTGCTCTGGGCACCCTGACAGAGGTCCGAATGCCTGGTGTTGGCCTTCCATGCCCCCCGGATGAGCCGCGGTTTATTCATTGTGGGCTGAAGACTGCACATGTAGAGAGCAACGGATCCCGATCCGATGGTCAGGGAGGCAAAGGCGGGCTTGATCTTCTTTCTGCTGAGACTCTCATCGGCCAGCAGGGACTCAATGGTGGATTCCACCAGCTCCTCTGCGGTCTCACCCGCCACCACCAGACCGTTGCGAACGTGACCCAGCTCAATCATATTGGCCAGCATCACCATGCCGTCAAGAAAACCGAGGCAGGCATTGGAAAGATCAAAGAGGAGGCAGTCTTCGGAGAGTCCCAGACTGTTGTGGACAAAGGACGCCGTTGCCGGCTCCATCATGTCCCTGGAAACCGAGGTGAATATCAGACATTCGATGGACTGGGGGTCAATATCAGCTTTATCAAGTGCTGCCTGCCCGGCAAGGGCGGCACCCTGGCTGGGTCGGGTACCCGGCTTCCAGAGGCGTCGCTCCCGAATACCGCTCATCAGCTCCAGCCTCCCGGCAGGGAGTTTTAATCGCTCGTAGAGGGGTGCCAGGCGCTTTTCAATATCATCGGAGCTCAACACACGGGGAGGTAAAACATAGGCAAACGTATGAAGGCAAACCCTTGAGTAGTGCATAACTTTTTTTATATCTCCTGAATCCGTAACGAAAATTTGCTGATAACGAGTAGAGTGTACTGATTTTACCAGTTTTCCTGTAAATAGCGACCCGGTTTTTTTCCACTCTGCTCTGCGCTTTCGCCCTGCAGGCGCCCGCTGGCAATGCATCTTGCCCCATTTGAACACTTACGAATTCAGCTATCTATCTTTTCAGGCCATGGTGCAGTGGTACTGTACTTTTTTCATCAGACTGTCCCATGCAGCAACAACACCGGGACAGTTTCCTGTAAAGCCTGAATGTAGCAGGTATAGCCGAGGAAAACAAGATAAGGATGCTGCAGCCTGCCTGCTTTACACTGACTTTACGGCAAGCGTCAGCTCAAGGCGGCGCGCCAGCAGTGAGACGGAAAAGCAGAGCAGCAGATACATCAGCGAGACAGTGAGCCAGACCTCAATGGTACGCTGGGTCGAGGAAATCACCTGAAGCCCCTGAAAGGTGAGCTCCTGAATGGAGATGATGGAAACAATGGATGAATACTTTATGGTGTTGATGAACTCATTGGCAAGGGGCGGCAGGACCTGCCGGGCCGCCTGGGGCAGAATGACAAAACACATCTGCTGCCACCAGCAAAGACCAAGTGCGGCTGATGCCTCCCATTGTCCTTTTTCTATTGCCTGGATCCCTGCCCTGACAATCTCGGTAATATAGGCTCCCTGAAAAAGAGCCACTGTAAAGACACCCGCCATAAATGAGGTGAAGAGTGATGGCGGAGCAAAAAAGAGTGCCACCCACTGCTGACCCGCCTCTGATCTGCTGCGGATAAAGTCCTCCATTCCAAGCAGAGGCATGATCTGGTCAGAAACAAAAAAATAGAAGATAAAAACCAGTACCAGGGGGGGAATATTACGGATAAGCTCAACATAACTGCGGCCCAGAAGACGAAAGAAAAGACGCTCTCTGGTTCGCAGAATCCCCATGACCAGCCCGATCAGGGTGGCAAGAATCAGGGACCAGAAACTGAGACGAATGGTGGTGAAAAACCCCTGCATAAGGATATTGCTGACCCATTTCCCCTTTTCCGCATCCCAGCGAAACAGGTAATTGGGAATCACAGCCCAGTCCCAGTGATAGGAAAGCCCCGCACTCACCCGATAGGTGACAAAGGCAATAAACAGCAGAAGGGCAGCCGTCACCATGATATCAAGGAGACGGCTCTTCTTTTTGACAAGATAAACACCGGTCATGGGCTCAGCACTGTTTCCTATTCAACAAGATCCGCCCATTCCCTGGTGCCGAACCAGTAATTATGCCGCTCTTCCAGCCAGCCTTCATGGCTGACAATGGTGATCCAGTTATTAAAAAAAGTGAGGGTATCAAAATCTCCCTTGCGCACCGCAAAACCGATGGGCTCTTTTGTAAAATTTCCCTTCAGGGGGAGAAACATGGTCTCCTGATATTTGATGGCTTCATAGGCGGGTCGGGGAGATGATCCGACCACGGCGTGGACATTCCCGTTACGCAGCTCCTGGTAGGCCTGGGCCTCATCGTCAAAGAGGCGTAACTTTGCTTTGGGCATATATTTTTTTACTGCCGTCACCGCGGTTGTACCGAGTTTACAGGCAATCTCCACCCCTGCCCTGTTAAAGTCTTCAAGTCCTGTAAAACCTGCCGCCTTCTCCTTATGGGCAACAATGGCCATTCCCGAGTAATCATAGGGAATGGAGAAGTTCACCTTGAGAGCCCGCCTTGTCTGGATTCCCATACCACCGATGATCACGTCAAACTTTCCGGTGAGCAGTGCCGGAATAATACCGGCCCATTTGGTGGGTACAAATTCCACTTTCACTCCCATGTCACTGGCAAGTCTTCTGGCCACATCAATCTCAAAACCCACCAGTTCACCTTTTTTATCCTTCATGGCCCAGGGCAGAAAGGTATCCATTCCCACCCGCAGCACCCCGCGCCGCATCACCTGATCTATGGTGGATTCCGCGATAAGCTGCTTCTGCAGCTTCCCGGCAGTCACCGGAAGAGCTGCCAGCAGGGTGACTGCCAGCAGGACCAGGACAAATAAAACACCTGCCGATTTCTTCATATTTTCTCCTCTGTAATGTGTTTTGCTGAGCATACAAGACAACACTGTTATCATATTGCAGACAGCAGAAAAAAACAAACGGACCGCTACTTTCAGCAAAACCTGTGAAATCAATATACTATACTCAACATTGCTCAACTTCCGTCACGGATTCAGCTTCCCTTATTGCCGGATCTGCATCCGTTTCTCCATGAAAGAGACCAGAAACGAGAGAGCAACGGTGATACCAAGGTACATAAGGGCAACGGTGAACCAGAGCTCAAAGGTGAGAAAGGTCTCGGAAATAAGGGCCTGGGCCTCCATTGTGAGGTCATAGACTGCGATGGTGCTCACCAGGGCAGAATCCTTGATAAGTGAAATCGCCTGGGAGGCAAGGGGCGGCAGGATGCGCCGTATCGCCTGGGGCAGCACGATAAAACGATAGGCCTGCTTGAAACTGAGGCCAAGGCTGTGTGAGGCATCCCACTGCCCCTTCTCCACAGAGATGATCCCTGAACGAAAGATCTCGGAAGCATAGGCACCTTCAAAGAGACTGAGGGAAAGCACAGCGGCCCAGAACCTGTCAAGCCCCAGGATGGGACCCATGACAAAGTAAATGAAAAACAGCTGGATAAGGAGTGGTGTGTTACGACTCACCTCCAGATAGAGTCTGGCAAGTACCCTTCCCGGCAGGGAGTTTGAGAGGCGGAGCAGGGCGGTGAGCATCCCGATTGCAAAGGCCAGCAGCAGACTGATCCCTGAAATCTTCAGCGTCACTCCCATACCCAGCAGAAGCGGCCCGGCAGTAAAGCCGCTCTCATCCCAGATATAAAGATAACGCGGTATCTGATACCACTGCCAGTTGTAGCCCATTTCCTGCACAGAGCTGCTGAAAAACCAGAAAACAAGGCCCATGAGCAGCAGAAACTGACTGATATCAAAAAGGGGCGAACGGCTGACATGAAGCCGGATTTTCCTCTTTTTTTCAGGTGCTGGTGTGGGCATGGGACCAAAGGCAGCAAAGATTTAATTACAAAGCAGCTGCGCACAGGTATAATGACAGCTGACCGGAAACTCTTTATATTTTTTCCAAATCCGTGGGCAGGTGACGGCACAAGTATTCCATCACCGGAAAAGTCACCCTTTCAGACCTCTTCCAGACAATAGCAGATGATCATCGACTTTCATACCCATGCCTTTCCAGACAGCATCGCTGAAAAAGCCATCCCGACCCTCGAGCGTGCCGGAAAGATTAAGGCCCACACAAAAGGCAGCAGAGACTCCCTCCTGGCATCCATGGACAGGGCGGGTATCGAGCGCAGTGTCATCTGCTCCATTGCCACCCGCCCTGAACAATTTGATGCAATCCTGGACTGGTCCCGTACAATCAGAAGTGACCGCCTCATCCCCCTGCCATCCATTCATCCGGATGATCCGTACTGCGTGGAACAGGTCTACAGGGTGCGTGACGCCGGTTTTTCCGGGATCAAAATGCATCCCTATTACCAGGATTTCTTTCTCAATGAACCACGACTGGATCCCCTCTATGAGGCCCTGGGCGACACCGGCCTGCTCTTTGTTGTGCACTGCGGCTTTGACATCGCCTATCCCCGCATTCGCTGTGCCGACCCGGCAGCAATCCTGGCACTGCAGAAGCGCTTCCCCGAGCTGCGGCTCATTGCCACCCACTTTGGAGGCTGGGAGCTGTGGGACGAGGTGGAGGAGATCCTCATCGGCAAAGAGATTTATATGGAAATCTCCTTTGCCCTCCAGTATCTTAGGCAGGAACAACTTCTGCGAATGCTCAACAATCATCCCCCCGGCTTCCTGCTCTTTGGCAGCGACTCTCCCTGGACGGATCAGAAAGAATGTATCGCAGAATTACAATCATTGCCTCTGAGCAGAAAACTACTCACCGGAATTCTTGGTGAAAATGCGCTGAAACTCCTATGACAGACATCCCCAGCATATCAAAAAGGCAATGTGACTCCTGCGGTGTGGAGCTTCCCGATGGTGAGCTCTTCTACCACTGCCGCACCGAGATGGTTGCTGCGAAAGATGAGACCATCCCGGACCTGAAACATCCCGACAGGCTCATCGCCCAGGCCCTTTCTGAAATCGCCGGGAAAGATGAGAGCGACCTCCTTGATGATATCTATCAGGAGATCATCCTGCAGCTCTGCCCGACCTGCCGCATGATTCTTCTCAAGCACATCCACAGCATGCTGAACCGCGGCTGCAAACACTGCAGCAACTGCGGTCCGTTAGCAAAAAAGAAGCGGGGAAAGGTCCTCAAGTTCCCCTCTCGTGAAGAGCAGTGACGCCTAGTTCTTCCCCGTCTTGTAGGGATACCCCCTGCGGGCCCAGTCATAAACCCCATACCGCAGATTGTATATCCGCTTAAAACCCAGATCCGCAAGGATTCGAGCCGCAACCGTCGAGCGATTACCGGTGGCGCAGTAGACAAAGATATCCTCAAGCTTCCGGGATTCAAGCTCTCCAATCCGTGCCTGTAGCTGCTGAATGGGGATGAGATAGCTGCCCTCAATGTGAATCTGCTGATATTCACCCGGCGTTCTCACATCCAGAATGAAGGGCTGCAGGTTCTTTAAAATCCCTGCAGCCTCATCCGCCGTAACCTCTGTGTAATTTGGCCGCACAAGATCAACAACCCTGATCCGCCCTCCTCCTGATCCCAGACTGAAAGAGTATGTTCCCGTGGCCTTCATCTTGAAAAAGGGTGACTTTGAAGGATCCGGCTGCAGCATATCCCTGTACTTCAGCTCAGGTATTGCAAAAGGCTGACCGGAAAATGATTCCGGATACCTGAACTTGATATAATCACCACGATAGACCGTAAAAGCATTATCACCGGAGGCGGGGTCAACATCAAGGATTCTGTATCCGGTGACAATCCGGCCGGAAATATCTTCAGCTGCCGCCCGCTGTACAGACAGCAGGAACAACAGCAGGGCAGCAACAGACGCCGCCACAACAGCATTCATACTCTTCACGTTCTTTTTCATGTTTTTCTCATCACTGTCTTTCCCGAAACCATACGCAGGCATACTCCAAGCTGAGCGGGTATTTTCAGATCGGTGCCTCTCTTTGAGATAATTTCTCAATACCATATGGCAGCTCCAAAAA
>Ga0256834_1002025_pt1 | contig 13166 bp, 12 predicted proteins | sample 4281140metaG_FD_190536 | JGI IMG/M metagenome (GOLD analysis project Ga0256834, IMG submission 190536) | Hydrothermal vent microbial communities from East Pacific Rise, Pacific Ocean - 4281-140 | ecosystem: Environmental > Aquatic > Marine > Hydrothermal vents | place: Pacific Ocean: East... | reverse complement strand
GTAACAGCATCTTTAGGATGGGAACAAGAGTATTTTTTAATTGATGCTGCTTTAGCTACATCAAGACCAGATATCATTTTAACAGGAAGAACATTGTTAGGACATTCATCTGCTAAAGGTCAGCAGTTAGATGACCATTATTTTGGCTCTATCCCTAAAAGAGCTTTAGATTTTATGCGAGATTTAGAGCAAGAATGTATGTTGTTAGGTATTCCTGTGAAAACACGTCATAATGAAGTTGCACCAAATCAATTTGAATTAGCACCTATTTATGAGGAATCTAACTTAGCAGTTGACCATAACTCATTATTGATGGATGTGATGGATAAAGTAGCTTCTCAACATCATTTTAAAGTGTTGTTTCACGAAAAACCTTTTGCAGGAGTCAATGGTTCTGGTAAGCATAATAATTGGTCGCTTTCAACAAATACAGGTGTTAATTTATTGGGGCCAGGAAATAACCCTATGGGCAATCTTCAGTTTTTAACCTTTTTTATCAATACCATAAAAGCTGTTTGTGATCATGAAGAATTATTAAGAGCGTCTATTGCTTCGGCAAGTAATGATCATAGATTGGGAGCAAATGAAGCTCCACCAGCAATCATCTCCGTATTTATTGGTGCTCAACTGACCAAAGTTCTAGAAGAGTTAGAAGGTGTGACTAAAGGTAAGTTGTCTCCGCAAGAAAAAACTGATCTTAAATTAAATGTAGTGGGTAAAATACCAGATGTTTTATTAGATAATACCGATAGAAACAGAACTTCTCCATTTGCATTTACAGGTAATAAATTTGAGTTTAGAGCAGTAGGTTCAATAGCGAATTGTGCTAAGCCAATGACCGTGTTGAATACTATAGTTGCCAAGCAATTAAAAGATTTTAAAGTTGAGATTGATGCCCTAATTGAAGGTAAAGATTTAAAGAAAGATGAAGCTATTTTTAATGTGTTAAGAGAGTATATTAAAGCTTCTAAAAAAATTCTATTTGAAGGTAATGGTTATGGTGAAGCTTGGGAGAAAGAAGCTAAAAAAAGAGGGTTAAGTAATAATAAAACAACTCCTGAGGCCTTAAAAGTTCAAGTTTCTGATAAGACCATATCATTGTATCAAGAAATGGATGTGATGACCAAAGTTGAGATTGAGGCTAGGCATGAAATTGAATTGGAAGAATACACGATGCATATTCAAATTGAAGGTAGGGTTTTAGGTGATATTGCAAGCAATCATGTTATACCAACAGCAATAAATTATCAGAATACGTTGATTAAAAATGTTACAGGTTTAAAAGAAATTTTTGGAAATAGCTTTAAAAAGACTGCAGCCCATCAAATTGATTTGATAGAAAGAATATCTGAGCATATTTCAGGGATTAATTCTAAAGTAAAGTTGATGGTAAATGAGCGTAAAAAGGCAAACAAACTAGAAGGACAAAAAGCTGCTGAGGCATATTGTAATAATGTAAAGCCATATTTTGATGAAATTCGTTACCATTGCGATAAATTAGAATTGATGATTGATGATGAGCAATGGCCATTAACAAAATATAGAGAGTTGTTGTTTACTAGATAATATGCACCATAACAATAGGAAACCTCATAGCATAATAATGGTTATGAGGTTTGTTTTTTCTTGTTTTCAGATGTGTTTTCCTTTAAAAAATAATTATAAGAAATGGTAAGAAGTAATACAAAAACTGCCGTCAACACCCCAACGATAACATTATAATACGCCTCAACAGAGAGTGATATTCGAATAAAAATAGTTGCCAATACAAAGGCAGAGTATCTAAATATTTTATAATAATTTAGCGTGTAACGTAGTGCTATTAATACAATAATAATATCTCCAAAAATCAATACGGTATAAAAAGAATGAAAAGAATGAAGGTAATTACCTGTTTGAAATAAAGCTTTAATATCTAAGAAGCCAACAATACTAAATGCAACTAAAAGTAATAAAGCCAATACTTTTTTAGCTTGAATAAACTCCTTTTGGTCATCCTCTGTATTGGTGAGTCTCGTATGTAATTGTAATTTTGTGTTGAACCCTAATATGATAAATATAACTAAAGCTCCAAAAGCATAAGCAAACATATTAATAACTGCTTCAGTCATAGAACTCCATTCAAAATCAACAATATGGCTAAATTCTTTAAAACCAGAACGAATAAATATTAGCGATAATAATTCAAACTGCTTGCCTACAGAGCTAGCTACTGACTTGGGTAGAACAAATATTAAACTTAACAATTCAAGAATTAATAATATGGTAAACGTAATGTCGATTGCAAAAAAAGGATTGGCAAAATAATTATCCCATTCCCCTAATGAAATTAAATCTGCTCTATCCAAATAACTAATACCAACGCTTAGTATAAATATAAAAACAAGTGAATAACTTACCCATATATTTGTGGTTTGACTTTCCCATGAGGTTTTTAGCTTGTCAAAAATACGTTCAGCAAAATTTAAAATAGCAATTCTCATTCCGTCTTAGTTTGTGCTAAAAATAGCAATATTTTTTGATGTTTATTGTAATAATTACATAATAGCATTTTTTTAATCCTACAAATTTTGTAGATTTACCCAAAACCAAACTAATTATGCGGAAAATAACCTTAGTATTTTTACTCCTATTATCAGTAGGACTAACGGCTCAAAGTAAAAAAATAAATAAACTAATCAATGATATTGAACCTAAAGTCATTGAATGGCGAAGACATTTTCATGAAAATCCTGAATTATCAAATAGAGAATTTAATACGTCTAAAAAAATAGCCGAGCATTTAAAATCACTTGGTTTAGAAGTGCAAACGGGTATTGCACATACGGGAGTTGTAGGTATTCTTAAAGGGAAAAAAGCTGGGCCAGTAGTTGCTTTACGTGCTGATATTGATGGGTTACCAGTCACAGAAAGAACGCCAGTACCTTTTGCTTCAAAAGTTAAAGGTGAATATAACGGTATTGAAACAGGTGTTATGCATGCTTGTGGTCATGATACGCATATTGCTATTTTAATGGGTACGGCTGAAGTGTTGTCAGCGTTAAAAAATGAAATAAAAGGCACAGTAAAATTTATTTTTCAACCTGCTGAAGAAGGTGCACCTAATGGAGAAAATGGTGGGGCTAAAATGATGGTAGAAGAAGGTGTGCTAAAAAATCCTGATGTAGATGCTATTTTCGGATTGCATATAAGTGCAGGAACAGATGTTGGTAAAATAACATATAAACCTGCTGGAATTATGGCAGCATCACAGTCTTATAAAATAAAGGTCAAAGGAAAGCAAACTCATGGTTCTAGACCTTGGGGAGGCATAGATCCTATTGTTATTTCTGCACAGATCATCAATGGTCTACAAACCATCATTAGTAGAGATACAGAATTGACAAAAGAAGCTGCAGTAATTACTGTAGGCTTGATAAGAGGCGGAATTAGAAGTAATATTATACCAGAAGAGGTAGAGATGATTGGCACTATCAGAACCTTAGATTATGATATGCAAAAGAAATTAAATGATGAAATGAAGAAACGTGTACCTGCAATTGCTAAAGCATTTGGTGGAGATGCGACTATTGAAATTGAAAAAGGTTATCCTATTACCTATAATGATGTAAAATTGACAGCTAAAATGCTGCCGTCATTACAAAAAGGAGCAGGTAAAGAGAATGTACTTTTAATTAATGCGATTACTGGTGCTGAAGATTTTTCTTATTTTCAAAAAGAAGTTCCAGGCCTGTATTTTTTCCTTGGGGGAAAACCATTAGATGTAAAACCAGAAGATGCAGCTTCACATCATACTCCAGACTTTTTTATTGATGAGAGTGGCTTGAAATTAGGAGTGACAACATTTGTAAACTTAACCTTAGATTTTTTGAATAAAAAATAGTGAATGTAACTTCGGTTACAGTTCGTTAAAGTGGTTATTAATTACATTTGCATCATATTAACAATAAAAAAATATTTTAAATATGGGATTTTTTAATTTTTTTGGAGGAGGTAGTTCTACTGACCAAGTAAAAGAATATATAGAAAAAGGGGCTAAAATTTTAGATGTTAGAACACCAGCAGAATGGGCTGAAGGGCATGCAAAAGGCTCAGAATTAATCACTTTAAACGAAGTTCAACAAAATATAGATAAGATTAAATCATGGAACAAGCCAGTTGTAGTGGTGTGTAGAAGTGGAGGTAGAGCAGGTTCTGCAATATCTTATTTAAAGAATGCAGGAATAGATGCTGTTAATGGTGGAGCTTGGCAAAATGTAGCTTAATTAATCAAAATAATTTTCATAACAAAAAAAGAGAAGTAATTACTTCTCTTTTTTTGTTATAGTGGGTTCTAAAAGCGTATTTCAGGAAATTGTATTTGAAGCTCTTTTATTTCACTTTCTAAATAGTCTAAAAATTTTTGATGTTGTTTGCTATTAGAATTGAAAGGTTTGTGAGCTATTTTTTTTTGAATAGAATTTACTTTTTCTATTAAGTGAACAGTTTTATCAGACATCCATACTTCAGTAAATTTATCCCAAATATAATCGATTGCAGTTTGATTAAGGTGAATCATATCTCCTGCATAAAATCGATAGTTACGTAATTCATCCATTACAATTTCATAAGCAGGAAAATAGGATACATTGTACTCTTTGATTATACTATGGATGGCAGCAATTAAATGAGATTTACTTTGTTGGTTCTCAATAAAACCATCTTTTAAATGTCTAACAGGACTTACAGTAAATAATATTGAAACTTCTTTATTGATACTTTTTATCAAGGTAACAATTGATGCCAAACTTTCACTAATTTCTTTAACGGATAAAATCTCTTTTAAGAATTTTTTTTGTGGAATTTTATGGCAATTTGCAACAGTTTTGTCAGTTTCAATAAAGCGATAACACCAAGCCGTACCCAAAGTAATAATAATATGAGTAGCCTTATGAAGTTGTTTGTTCATCAAAAGAATTGAAGCGTTGAGTTGTTGTAATACGATTTCTTTAGAAGGGTTGCTTAGTTTAGAATGAGCTTCAAAACAATGCCATTGTTCATTGTTGAAAAAGAGATCTTCTTCAGTATATACTTTTTTGTTAATGGCATTTAAAATCAGATTTTCTATGGCTTTGGGGTGGAAAAGTATCCCAAAAGGATTGATGGTGTTCTGAAATTTAGAATATTGAAATTTAGTTCCGATATTTTCAGAAAAACAAGAGCCTAACATTAAAACATTCGAATGATAGTCTATTAGATTGCGTTGCTGTTTTTTTAAAGGTATTTGAGTACTGAACTGCATAAAATTTAAATTGGTATACAACTCTTGTCGTAAAATGATAAAACAATTGTTGTTAGGTAAATTGTCACTCCTACATTCTTGAAATAACATTCTTTTTGTGATGTTGTAGGTATTCATGCAAACAAAAATTTATTGTCTACCAATTAAATACTACTTAATATAGTCTTTAGCCTTTTCTAAAGCCAACGGTATGCCATTGGTATTTTTACCACCAGCAGTTGCAAAAAAAGATTGTCCACCACCACCACCTTCAATCAATTTCCCTAACTCTCTAACAATGTTTCCTGCATGTAGGTCATTATTGGCAATATTTTTTGAAATATAAATTGTTAAAGTTGCTTTATTATTAAGTTTTGATCCAGAAATAAAAAAAAGATTATCAATCTCACCTCCCAATTGAAAAGCTAAATCTTTGATAGTGTTTTGATCTAAATCTATTTCTGATGCTAAAAAATGAACTCCATTAATCTTTTCAACGTTCTCTTTTAGTTCATTTTTAAGATTTTTAGCTTTGTCTCTCAGCAAACCTTCAATCTGTTTTTTAAGTTTTATGTTTTCTTCTTGTAAAGATTTTACACATTCAATAGGACTTAATGTACTTTTAAATAAACCTTTTATTTCGTGAAATGCTCTGTTGTTTTTAAAATAATATTCTTTAGCAGCATCAGAAGTAATAGCTTCAATTCTTCTTATTCCAGAGGCAACAGCACTTTCAGAAGTGATTTTAAAATGCCATATATCATTAGTGTTTTGCACGTGAATGCCACCGCAAAGTTCAATAGATTTACCAAACCTTATGGTACGAACCCTGTCTCCATATTTTTCACCAAATAATGCCATTGCACCTTCAGCAATAGCTTCTTTCATTGTAGCACTTCTGTTTTCTTGTAGAGCTAATTTGTTGTTGATACGTGCATTTACAAAATTTTCGACATCACGTAATTCTTGCGAAGTTAATTTTGAGAAATGAGAAAAATCAAAACGTAAATAATTTGAGTGTACTGCAGAACCTTTTTGTTCAACATGTGTACCTAGAATTTCTCGTAATGCCTGATGTAACAAGTGTGTTGCAGTATGGTTACATGCTGTTCTAAATCGTTGTTTTTCATCGACAATAGCTTTGAAAGTGTCAGACGGATTTCTAGGTAAATCTTTTGTAAAATGAATGATTAAATTGTTCTCTTTTTTTGTATTGACTATATAGATAACATTTCCATTAGGGACTTCTAAATAACCTTTGTCGCCAACTTGCCCTCCACCTTCAGGGTAAAATGGCGTAGTATTAAATACCAATTGATAAAGTTCGCCATCTTTTTTAGAAGTGATTTTTCTGTATCTGGTAATTTTTACATCAGCAGAAAGAGAATCATAACCTATAAATTCACCTTCATTACTGTCTTGTAAAATTATCCAATCGTCAGTATCAACAGTTGCAGCAGAGCGTGATCTGTTTTTTTGTTCTGACATCGCTTTATCAAAAGAGGTTTCATCTAATTTTAATCCTTTTTCTCTTAAAATTAACGCAGTTAAATCTTTAGGAAAACCAAAAGTGTCGTACAATTCAAAAACTTTTTCACCTGAAATGATGTTTCCATGGGCTTTTTCTATAATACCATCTAATAAAACTAACCCTTGTTCTAAGGTTCTTAAAAAAGAAAGTTCTTCTTCTTTAATAACATTATAGATAAGTTGTTTTTGTTTAATGAGCTCATTAAATGTGCCACCCATTTGCCGGCTCAAAACATTAACTAATTTATAAATGAATGGCTCTTTTTGGTCTAAAAAGGTAAATCCGTATCGAATAGCTCTTCTTAAAATACGTCTTATGACATAGCCTGCACCATTGTTTGAAGGTAGTTGTCCGTCAGCTATAGCGAAAGAAACTGCACGAATGTGATCAGCAATGACACGAATAGCAATATCGGTTTTACTGTCAGATTGATTGTAGGTGTTATTGGTAATAGTTTCAATTTCTCTAATTAATGGTGTAAAAACATCAGTATCATAATTAGAAGTTACGCCTTGTAAAGCCATGCATAGACGCTCAAAACCCATGCCAGTATCAATGTGCTTATGAGATAAATCTTCTAAAGAACCATCAGCTTTTCTGTTGTATTGCATAAAAACAAGATTCCACACTTCAACTACCTGCGGGTGGTCTTTATTGACCAATTCTTTACCAGAAATTTTAGTTTTTTCTTCGTCTGTACGAATATCGATATGTATTTCAGAGCAGGGACCACAAGGTCCTTGAACACCCATTTCCCAGAAATTATCTTTTTTATTACCATTTATAATTTTATCCTCATCTATGTGAGTTTTCCAAAAATCATAAGCTTCTTGGTCAAAGGCTAAATTCTCTTTTTTATCACCTTCAAAAACGGTAACGTACAAGCTGTTCTTGTCAATTTTATAGACCTCAGTAAGTAATTCCCACGCCCAAGCAATAGCCTCTTTTTTAAAGTAATCACCAAAACTCCAATTACCTAGCATTTCAAACATGGTATGGTGGTAGGTGTCAATACCAACCTCTTCTAAGTCATTGTGTTTACCTGAGACTCTTAAACATTTTTGGGTGTCAGCTATACGTTTGTCTTTTATAGCTTTTTGCCCTAAAAAATACTCTTTAAACGGAACCATACCTGCATTATTAAACAGTAATGTTGGGTCGTTTTTTATAACCAAAGGAGCCGATGAGACTATTTTATGTTGCTTACTTTTAAAGAAATCTAAAAATTGTTGTCTGATTTTTTGAGATGTCATAAGGTGTTAATTAAAAACTAAAAAATTCAAGTGCTTTTATAGTTGCAAAACATTTTGTAAATTTGTTCACTTAGCTAAAAAATAATGCAAAAATCAGCATGTTTAAAGCTACAAAAATAGCATATTTTATATTATGGCGAAGGTAAAATATTATTATGATTCAGATACCTTATCCTATCGAAAAATTGAACTGAGAAAACGCGATAAGTTTAAACAGTTTTTAATGTTTTTTTTAGGAGCGATTTCATTTGGTTTAATTTTTATGTTTATTTCATTTCAGTTTATTGAATCTCCGAAAGAGAAAGCTCAAAAACGTGAATTAGAAAACATGACGTTGAGTTATGGTTTACTAAATAAGAAAATGAATCAAATTGAAAAAGTTTTAGAAGGGATTCAACATAGAGATAATGATATTTATAGACTTTATTTTGAAGCAAGCCCGATACCAGAAGAACAGCGTAAAGCTGGTTTTGGTGGAGTAAACAGATATAAGTCTTTAGAGGGTTTTGAAAATTCTGAAATGATTATTGATGTCACTAGAAATATGGATATTTTGTCAAAACAACTCTATATTCAATCAAAATCTTTAGATGAAATTATAAGTTTAGCAGAGGATAAAGAAAAATTATTAGCATCAATACCCGCTATACAGCCTATTAGAAATGAAGACTTAACTAGAATGGCTTCTGGTTACGGTTGGCGTTCAGACCCCTTTACAAAAGCAAGAAAAATGCATAAAGGTATGGACTTTACTGCACCTACAGGTACGCCAATTTATGCTTCAGGCAATGGTGTTATCTATAGGGCTGATAATAGAGCTTCTGGTTTTGGTAACCATATAGAAATTAAACATGGTTATGGTTATAAAACGATCTATGCACATTTAAATAAATATAATGTAAAGCAAGGTCAGAAAGTAAAACGAGGTGATTTGATTGGTTTTGTAGGAAATACAGGTCGGTCTTCTGGGCCGCATTTGCATTACGAAGTACATAAAAACGGTAAACCAATTAACCCTATTAATTTTTACTACGGAAACCTAACCCCTGACGAGTTTGAAGAAATGTTAAAAATTGCAACTCAAGAAGGACAATCATTCGATTAATGAATATAAATTTACCAGACAAACGATACTATAGAATTGGCGAAGTTGCCAAAGCATTTAATGTAAATGCATCTTTAATCCGTTTTTGGGATAAAGAGTTTGATGTTATTAAGCCTAAGAAGAATAATAAAGGCAATAGAATGTTCACTTCTGAAGATATTAAAAATCTTCAAATGATTTACCATTTGGTAAAAGAGAAAGGTTTTACTTTAGAAGGAGCAAGAAAAAAATTAAAATCAAATCCTGAAAAAATAAAGGATAATCACTCTATTATTTCTCGTTTAGAAGCAATAAAAGGTGAGCTTATTAAAATTAAAAATCAATTATAATCAAAATTAAATATAATTATGAAAAAATTCATTCCTTTAATTATTCTTGCTGTTATTGCTTTCGGAATTTACAATTGGGCTGTAGGATTCAATAATACTGCAGTAAAGTACGAAGCAGATGCTAAAACTTCTTGGTCTAATGTAGAAAGTGCTTATCAACGTAGAAATGATTTGATAGGTAATCTAGTGAAAACAGTTCAGGGTGCTGCTGATTTTGAAAAGAGCACATTAGAAGGGGTAATTAAGGCAAGAGCTGAAGCTACAAAAACCACAATTAATGCAGGTGATTTGACTCCAGAAAACATGGCTAAATTTCAACAAGCTCAAAGTGGATTGACAGGTGCCTTAAGTAAATTGATGGTCGTGGTAGAGCGTTACCCAGAATTAAAAGCCAATCAAAATTTTTTGGAATTACAAAGTCAACTAGAAGGTACTGAGAATAGAATTAATGTTGCTAGAAATAAATTCAATGAGAAAGTAAATATTTATGATATACATACCACTCAATTTCCTGGTAAATTATTAGCAGGTTTGTTTGGGTTTAAAGAGATGTCAAGGTATAAGGCTGATGCTGGTTCTGAAAATGCAGTAGATGTTGATTTTAAATTTGGAGATAAAAAAGAGTAATATAAAGCTTGCAGAGTGATACAGAGTTTTAAAACTTCGGTCTACAGGCTTCTAACAAATATATAATGTCAAAAGTAGAAGATTTTTTAACAGTTGAACAAGAACAAGAAATTGTTGATGCGATACGATTGGCAGAGAAAAATACTTCTGGTGAAATTAGAGTACATTTAGAGAAAAGCACTGAGAAAGATACTTTAGAAAGAGCTAAAGAAGTATTTTATTTTTTAAAAATGGATGCTACAAAAAAACATAATGGTATATTGTTTTATGTTGCCGTTGATGATAAAAAATTTTCTATTATAGGTGATAAAGGAATTAATGATTTAGTGCCAGATGATTTTTGGAATAGTATCAAAAAAAATATAATCAGTCAGTTTAAAAAAGGGAATTATACTGAAGGTTTAAAACAAGGTATTTTAGAATCTGGAATTAAATTAAAACAATATTTTCCTTATCAAAGCCATGATAAAAATGAGTTGCCCGACTCAATTTCATTAAGTTAATTATTTTCAAACCCAATTTATTAATTGCCTACTTAAAAGAATTAGTAGGTTTATAAGAATTTTTATAATGTCAATATTTTACAAGCTATCTATAAAAGAGATTCAAAAAGAAACTGAAAATTCAGTTTCTATTATTTTTAATATTCCGATAGAATTACAAGAAAAATTTAGTTTTATACCAGGTCAGTACATAACTATTAAAAAGGAATTAAATGGTGAAGAAGTAAGACGAGCTTATTCTATTTGTTCTTCATTAAATAGCGGTGAAATTAAAATTGGTGTAAAAGCTGTTGAGAAGGGTTTATTTTCTGTATTTGCGACAACTGCTTTAAAAACAGGAGACGTTTTAGAAGTTTCAGCCCCAGAAGGTCGGTTTAATTTAAACCCAAATAAAGATCAACAAAAAACATATTTGGCTTTTGTGGCTGGCAGTGGTATAACTCCAGTTTTGTCAATGGTAAAGTCAGTGTTAGAGACAGAGACTAATAGTAAATTTGTATTGGTTTATGGAAATAAGTCAGCAAACACGACCATGTTTAAAAATGAAATAGATAATTTACAAGCTGCCTATCCAAATCAACTCTATGTTCAATATGTGTTTAGTCAATATCAAGAAGATGGTACACTTTTTGGAAGAATAGATGTATCTGTCCTTAATTTTATTTTAACCAATAGGTTTAAAGAATTGAGTTTTGATGAATTTTTTCTTTGTGGGCCAGAGACCATGATAAATACTATTCAAGCAAACTTGTTAGAAAAAGGGTTTTCTAAAGAGGATATTCATTTTGAATTATTTTCTACTAAAGTAGAAACGGAGGAAGTAAGTAAAACTACTAGTTTGGGTGGTGAAGCAATGGTTACGGTTATTTTAGATGATGAGGAAGAAACTTTTGTAATGGATAAAGAAAAGACAATTTTAGAAGTAGCTTTAACAAACGGTTTAGATGCTCCTTATTCTTGTCAAGGCGGTATTTGTAATACTTGTTTGGCACAAGTAAAAGAAGGGCATGCTGTAATGAGTAAAAATTCGATTTTAACAGAAGCTGAAATAAAAGATGGATTGATTTTAACTTGTCAGGCACATCCGACATCCGATAAAATCACAATTGATTTTGATGATGTGTAACAGTAAACAAATGTATTATAAAACTAATTTGGTAGCGTTATATGAATGATATTTTAAATGCAATACCTATAGGTTTTGGGCTTGCCTTTATGATTGGCCCAGTGTTCTTTGTACTGTTAGAAACTAGTGCTACAAAAGGATTTAGAGCTGCTCTGGTTTTTGATTTTGGAGTGATTATAGCAGATATTATTTTTATTTCTTTTGCTTATTATGGTAGTCGTACTATGCTAGAGAAAATAAAAGATGATCCGAGACTATTTTTGTTGGGTGGTGGTATTTTATTTATTTATGGGTTGTTAACTTTTTTTAAGAGTAGAAAACCAGTAATAACTGATGCCGATTTGGTTGTTGTTGAGAAGCATAATTATATAGGGTTGTTTTTTAAAGGCTTTTTCTTAAATTTTATCAATATAGGTGTGCTCGCTTTTTGGCTGGGTATGATTGTAGTTGTCAGTCCAAATTTAGAAATGGATCATTCACGTATTCTTACTTATTTTAGCACAGTATTACTATCCTATTTTATAACTGATTTGATAAAAATTGTTTTGGCAAAACAATTAAAAAATAAGTTGACACCCACTGTTATCTGGAAAATTAAAAGAGGTATGGGTATTACCTTAATGGTGTTCGGAATGTTTTTAGCAGCTCAAGGCTTTGTGTCTAAAGAAACCAAACAAAAAATTGATACTGCCATTGAGAATAAAATGAAGGAATCTTAAACTCCTGTACTTCCAAAACCACCAGTTCCACGTTTGGTTTCATCTAAGATAGTTACTTCTTGCCAAGCAGCTTGTGTATATTGAGCAATAATCATTTGAGCAATTCTTTCACCGTCATTAATAACAAAATCTTCGTTAGAAAGATTGACCAAAATTACACCTATTTCACCTCTGTAATCAGCATCAATAGTTCCAGGAGCATTAAGTACAGTAATTCCTTTTTTTGCTGCCAATCCGCTTCGGGGTCTTACTTGTGCTTCATAACCTATGGGTAATGCTATAAAAAGACCAGTTTTAACAATAGTTCTGTCTAATGGTTTTAAGGTGATAGCACTCTCTAAATTCGCTCTTAAATCCATTCCCGCTGAAGCGGAAGTTTCATAACTAGGTAGTTCATGTTTTGATTTGTTGATGATTTTTACAGTCATTTTTTTAAAATGGTTTTTAATTCATTTCTTTCATTGAATAGGATGAATGAAATGTAGGCTACAATAAATAGTGTTGAGATATAATAATTTTTTTCAAATTGATAAAAGGATAATACAGACAACCCAAATGATACTAGGATGTATAAGGAAACTTTACTGATGTTATAGGGTACTTTATAATGCTTCTGACCGTAAAAATAGGATATCAAAGTCATGCCACTGTAAGCAATTAGTGTTGCCCATGCAGAAGCCATAAATCCGATTTTAGGAATAAAAATAAGATTA
>Ga0256834_1002024_pt1 | contig 13171 bp, 10 predicted proteins | sample 4281140metaG_FD_190536 | JGI IMG/M metagenome (GOLD analysis project Ga0256834, IMG submission 190536) | Hydrothermal vent microbial communities from East Pacific Rise, Pacific Ocean - 4281-140 | ecosystem: Environmental > Aquatic > Marine > Hydrothermal vents | place: Pacific Ocean: East... | reverse complement strand
GAATGCTGAAGAACGTTTTAAAGATGTCAATGAGGCGTATGAGGTATTGGGAGATGCGGAGAAACGTGCGTCTTATGATGAACTTGGTGCTAATTGGCAAAATGGACAAAGTTTTAATCCGCCTCCAGGCTGGGATGGTGGTTTCGATTATAACCAGTTTGGTGGTGGACAAGCAGGTGGTGCGGGCTTTAGTGATTTTTTTGAATCGATGTTCGGTGGAGGAGCAGGTTTTCAACAAGGTCAGCAGGGTGGCTTTAATCAACAGCAGCACAGAAAACCACCTGCAGAAGTTGTTATATTTCCTGTTGATTTAGAGGATATTTTTGCGGGTAATAATAAACGTGTTCGTTTACCTAATGGTAAAACTATTGAGGTTAAAATCCCAAAAGGTATTGAAGAAGGTAAAAAAATTCGTCTTTCTGGCAAAGCGAGTAATGGCGGTGATTTACACCTTAAGATCAAAATTAATAAACACCCAGTGTATCGCTTGGAAGGCAAAGATATATTTTTAGATTTGCCAATTTCTCCATGGGAGGCAGCTTTGGGTGAAAGTATTACGATAGAGACTTTGGCAGGAAAACTGAAATTAAAAGTACCCGCTGATTCAAAGTCAGGTAAAAAAATGCGACTGAAAGGTCGAGGAATTCCTAAGAAAGGTGAGCTAGCAGGTGACCAATACGTCGTTTTGCAAATCGTTACTCCTCCAGCTGATACGGATGATAAAAAAGACTTCTATGTTGATATGCAGAAGAAGTTTGACTGGAACCCACGATAGGGCTATAACGGTGGTGTAGTAGTGTACGCAGGATGTTGGATTGAGTAGGTTTGCTTAGATGAAAGGTTTTAAAAATACATTTTTAACTCTGGTTATTCTCATTTTTTTTATGGGTCTTAATAGCGTCGCATTTGCAAAGTTACCTGCTGTAGTTAATGGTCAAGTCTTACCTTCTTTGGCTGATATGCTTGAAAGAATTACACCTGCTGTTGTGAATATTTCAACCAAAGGCAGGGCAACTACGACTGATATTAAAGATCCCGTTTATCGTCATTTTTTTGGTAATACATTACCCGCTAAAAAGAAAAAAGTCGTTGGTGCTGGTTCGGGAATTATCGTCGATGCTGAATATGGTTATATAGTAACTAATGCGCACGTTATAGATGGTGCTGGTAAAATTATTGTTACTTTAAAAGATAAACGCCAGTTCTATGCAGTATTAGTTGGAAAAGACTTGAAGGCTGATGTTGCTGTCATTCGAATCCAACCCGATCGTTTAGTAGAAATGCGTATTGCAGACAGCACAAAAACGAGAGTGGGAGACTTTGTTGTAGCAATAGGAAATCCTTACGGACTAGGTCAGTCAGTTTCTTCGGGTATCGTGAGTGCGCTTGGTAGGACAGGTTTAGGGATAGAGGATTATGAAAACTTTATTCAAACAGATGCATCTATAAATCCTGGGAATTCAGGTGGAGCCTTAGTTAATTTGCACGGTGAGTTAATTGGTATTAATACCGCTATTCTTGGTGGTAAAGGTGGTGGTAATGTAGGGATAGGTTTTGCTATTCCTTCCGACATGATTATAAATATCAAAGATCAGCTTATCGAGAATGGTTTTGTTAAGCGCGGTCAACTAGGTATTGAGATACAAGATTTAAGACCAGCCTTAGTGGAAGCATTTAATTTACGGGATGGCCAGGGCGCAATGATTTCAAGTGTGGTGGTACATTCTCCAGCAGATGTTGCTGGAATCAAAGAAGGTGATGTTATTATAAGAGTCAATGAGTCAATTGTAACAAGTAGTTCAAACCTTAAAAGTTTAATTGGCAATCTGCGTATGGGTTCAAAGGTGTATTTGGAGTATATGCGAGATGGTGAAGTGAAAAAATCTAGTGTTTTAATTGGCCTAGTAAAAGCTGAAAGATATGGTGTAAAGACGCGTTTAGCAAAGCATAAAGAAGGTGAAACTGCAGAATAAAGTTTATAATTAGTACCAGTCATCTTTACTTAGCAGGGTTTTATCGTTCGCTAACTTGTAAGCTGGTAATAAATATGTTTTTATAGAGACATCATTTAGGCAAGATTTATTTTGCTTATCTAAGTAATCCGCAGCAAGGGGATTTAAAACTTATGGACACTTAAGCCCGGTGTTCTTTATTTCTCTTGCGGACCACAGGTTTGGTGTCCCCAATCCAGACCTGTTATTTTAACCCCGTCAGTGGTTTTCCATTGAACGGGGTTTTTTTATGCCTGCTTGAAATAATAGATACTTAGTCAGTCTTGAGAACCCTGACACTATCGATCATTAGTGTCACAATAAGCTCTACTTTCTGATCGAAAGATTAAATCATGCTCATTTCTGCAAAGATAAGTCATCAAACTAACTTTTTTGGATCAGGTCTAAGTACTGCAAAAACCAATATTATTACAGGTGTAGTAAGCCATAATAATCACGCATTGCCTGAGGTGCTTACTCACATTGAGATAAGTCGAGGAAATTCTGCTAGTGATTGCGTGTGTGATGGGGACTACCGAGGAAGAAATTTTGCTATCATTGGATAACTTTGAAGAGTGAAGGAACGATAAATGTTAGCAAATAAGCCGTTTATGGCGGGCTAACTAATACTATATTTAATACAAGTAGTTACATAGAATTAGTTACACTTCCAATCTACATGCTAGCAATCGCTTCAGACATTCAAAAAAGAGCCCAGCTTACTCCTAAATTCTGACGACAATTCTGGATTGTTAGGCGCTAGCATATTGGTAACAGTGATAATCATTTCACGTGCCGCATCATCTTTGTAGTTTTTATTAATTTTCATGATTTCGAATAAATGATTTATTGCTTCTTGGTAGGATTTTTCTGCAATCAGGCAAATAGCTATATCAAAATGCACGTCGCAATTATCAGGGTTAGTAAGTAATTGTTGTTGTAGATCAGACTTTCCTGCTGTTTCTGACGCTAACCGTAAAAATGTTAATTGACCGATAAGCATTTTACCCATGTCACTGTCTTTTGCGCTGTCAGGTAATTGGTTGAACAGACCTTCGGCTTGATCCAACTCACCTAAATCAATAAATATTTGAGCCATATCCATGGCAACTTTGGTATTGGATGGATCTTGTTTTATGGCATTAGTGAGTAATTGGATGGCATTTATAGGGTCGCCTGCCATGTGTTTTTCTCGAGCTTGTTGGCGCATTTCGTCTATCTTGGAATAGATGTTAAATTCTTTTAGTAAAAGTCGTAATTCATCGTGGCTCATTAGCCCTTCTTGCGTTTGAACGACTTCTCCATCAACGAATACTTGCAAGTTGGGTATGTTCTCAACACCATAATCTTTCATTAGGTCAGCTTGTTCGTCAATATCGACTTTGGCAAAGATAAACTGTCCTGCAAATTCTTTGGCTAAGCTAGATATTTCCTCGGATAACTGAATACAAGGTCCAGACCAAATGGCCATAAACTCGACAAGCACAGGTATCTTTGATGAGTTTTGGATGACGGTTGATTCAAAATTGTTCTTGGATATTTCAAATATAAAAATTTCTTTTTCACTACTCACAATCATGACCTTTTAAAAATTAAGAAAATACTACGGACTTACCGAGTGATATTTTACTCTTAGAATAGAAGTTTTTCATAATGGAATTTTATTTATTAAGCTTTAGTAAATACTTCATTGTTTGCGTTGTAAGAATAATAAACGGTAGAACTTAGGTAGCTTATTTTTCGCTAATTTTACCATTTATAATAATTATTCTAAGAAATATTAAACCATTGTTTGCTCGTACTTAAAGGATATTCCCCCGCTTTCTCTATTTTTAATCTCTATTTCTCCTCCCAACTGTTGTGCAATTTCATTACTGATTGCTAGTCCCAATCCGTTTCCTGTCACATGAGTCTCATTTACTCGATAAAATGGTTCTGTAATATGTTCTAACTCATTTTCAGGAATACCAATTCCATTGTCTTCAACAAGGAAGATGGCCTTGTTGTTTTGGGTGTAGAGGCTAATATCAATTTGCCCCCCTTCTGGGGTGTAATTTATGGCGTTATCAATAGCGTTGAAAACAAGCTGATTTAGCTTTCCCTGAATGTCCATAACAAGAATACCTTGTTTTTGTTTGATAACACCCAGATCAATTTTTTTTCTTTCAGCTAAGGGGTATAGATCACTAATTGAATTTTTGATTGTATTATTGAAAGAGATTTCTTCTTGTTTATGTTTTTTATCATTTTGTAGGCGAGCTAAATCTAGTAATTGAGAAACTAATGTGCCAATACGATGAATACCTTGTTGTAATTGTTGATGTATTTCTTGATTGTTTTCATCACTGTTTGCTGAAAGATTTTCAACTTGAAGCGAGAGTGCAGTGATTGGTGTGCGAAGTTCGTGAGCGGCATCTGCAATAAACCTTTGTTGCTTGTTGAGAGTTGTTCGAATACGAGTTAATAAGCCGTTAATTGAGTTGATAAATGGAGTGATTTCGATAGGAACCTCTTCATGAGTGAGTACTTGAGGGTTCATACTATCTTGCTGGTCTACTATCGTTGCTAAATTAGACAGTTGCTTAAATTGTCTGTTTATTACAAAGTGAATAATAATAAGCATAATACCAATAAGTAGTAAGAGCGGTATGAGTACTGCTAAACTATTTTTCAGGGCAATTTCATCTCTTATTTTTGTTTGTTGTGAAACTGAGTATCTACGATTTGTGTTTGATCTACTTATAACTAACATCCGCCATCTTTGGTCATTCAACATCATAGTATGAAAACCATCGTTAGTATTTAATGGCATGATAGGAACGTGTTGTTTTGGACCTAGTTCATTTATGATAATTGTGTCTTTGACTATATCGTGATGAATCATCGTTGATTCATTTAGTTTTCCAGCTTTAATGAGTGAGGCTATTTCAAGTAAAGTATTGTCTTGTAGCTCCCGAGCTTGGTTATAAGCGACCATACCCGAGATTCCAGTCCCAAGTAGTACAAAAAATAAAGCCGTTATAATTATCCATCGATTAAGCTCTCGCTTTAATGATTTTTGTTTAATCATTTGATAACCATCCAACCCATTCCACGAATATTTTTGATTGAGTCTTTGCCAAGTTTTTTTCTGATCGCATGGATGAGAAACTCAATGGCGTTGCTGGCTACTTCTTCATTCCAGCCATAGATGCTTTCTTCTAGTTGATTTCTGGAGAATATATTTCCGGGACGTAACATTAATGTGTGTAACAGGGCGTATTCTTTGGCAGACAATATATGCGTTGTCTCATCCCGTGATGCTTCGCAGGTTGAAGGATCGAGTTCAATAATTGAATTTTGTATAGTTGGACTGGCAATACTATTGTTTCGCCGAACAACAGCACGTATGCGTGCATGTAACTCATCGATGGAAAAAGGTTTTACTAAATAGTCATCAGCACCATAGTCTAGCCCTTTAATTCTATCTTCTATGGAGTCTCTTGCGGTAAGAATTATTACAGGCATATTTTTTTTACTCTGCCTAATTTCTTTTAATACTTCTAGCCCATCTTTGCGAGGCAGTCCTAGATCGAGTAAAAGAAGGGCATAGTCTTCCATGCGTAGCGAGGATAATGCTGTCTCACCATCCTGAACCCAATCTACAGCATAGGTTTCCCCCTTTAAAGCTTGTTTAACGGCTTTACCAATTAACTCGTCATCTTCAACTAGTAACACTCGCATACATTATTACCTACTATTCATTAGTTTTGCTTTTTAAGCATTGTTGTTCATACAATTTATAGAAACAAGGGTTGATACTGAAAAACACGAAATAACCGTAGAAAAAAATAGTTATCTTGGAAAATTTAGTAGTTTGTTTAAATAAATTAGTTTGGTTTATTCAGGCTATCGATAAAAGCCTGACCAGCATTAGAAACACTACGACTTGCATGTTGCACGATTCCTAAAGTTCGTTCTATTTTTAACCCTTTAACTTTTAATTCAACCAAGCTTTCATCTAGCATAGCTCGAGGTAAAGCACTCCAACCTAACCCTATCGAAACCATCATGCGGATAGTTTCTAGGTAGTTGGTTTCTAAAATAACATCAAGTGATCCATGTTTCTTGATAATGGGTTCTTCAATTACTGTACGGGTATAAGTACCTACAGCGGGTAGTATGGCGCTGTGTTTAGCTAAATGGTTGAGTGTGATGGTCTTCCCATTGGCGATGTTCACTAATGGGTGATCAAGTGCTACAGCAATGGTGAGTGGGTCGCTCCATAAGGGAGTAAGTTTTAAACGATTAGAGGGAGAGAGAGGTAGTGTAACTACACCAAGTTCATAGTCGCCTTTCTCTATTCTTTGACAGGCATTTTCAGAATCCATAAAAGCAAGATCAAGACGAACTTGTGGATAGTCTTCTGCATACTGTTTAAGAATATCAGGCAATCGTCTTAGACCGATATGGTGTGAAGTAACTAAGGATAAATGTCCACTTACACGGCCACTCAAGTTATCAATAACTCGTTGTGATTCTTTTACATCTTGTAATATGCGTTCTGCAATAGGAAGTAGCGCCATACCTGCCGCATTGAGTTTTATCTTTTTCCCGATGCGATCAAACAACTGACTACCTAGTTGCTCTTCTAAAAGTGCGATACGTTTGCTCACTGCTGGTTGGGTTATGAACAGTGCGTTAGCGGCTTTGGAAAATGTACCATGTTCTGCTATTGCAATAAATGATGTGTAGTTTGAAATATCCATGTTTTATGTTTAACCTTTTCATATAACCAATTGGAATTAAAATTATAATTAATTAGCATTATAGTTATAAGAAAAACAAGAGTAAACTGTGTTTATTGAATAGGAGAATGTCATGACTGGAAGAACGTTATACGACAAATTATGGGATGCACATTTGGTGCGCCAAGAAGATGATGGCACGGGATTATTATATATCGACCGTCATCTTGTGCATGAGGTAACTTCTCCGCAGGCGTTTGAAGGCTTGCGTTTGGCTAACCGTCCTTTATGGCGCAAAGAATCTATCGTTGCCGTACCTGATCATAATGTACCGACGACAACGGCTGACCGTGGCAATGGCACGGCGGGTATTAGCGACCCAGTAGCTAAACTCCAAATAGATACTTTGGATAAAAACTGTGCTGAATTCAAAATCAATGAATTCCAGATGGATGATATTCGCCAAGGTATTGTTCATGTGATTGGCCCAGAGCAGGGTGCAACTTTACCGGGTATGACTGTTGTATGTGGTGATTCTCATACCTCTACGCACGGTGCGTTTGGTGCATTGGCGCATGGCATCGGTACATCCGAAGTTGAGCATGTGATGGCAACGGGTTGCTTAATCCAAAAGAAAATGAAAAATATGCTTGTCTCGGTTGAAGGCAAAGTTGGCGAAGGCGTGACGGCAAAAGATATTGTTTTAGCCATTATTGGTGAAATTGGTACGGCAGGTGGTACAGGTTTTGCGATTGAATTTGCTGGCGAGGCTATTGAAGATTTATCCATGGAAGGTCGCATGACGGTTTGTAATATGGCAATTGAAGCAGGCGCGCGCGCTGGCATGATTGCGGTTGACCAAACTACGATTGATTACGTAAAAGGCCGCCCATATTCGCCTGTTAATTCCGAACAGGAACAGACATGGGATATGGCTGTGAGTGCGTGGCAAGATTTAGTCTCAGATGATGAGGCAGAGTTTGATGAAATCATACGTTTACACGCAGGCAGTATTGATCCACAAGTAACGTGGGGCACATCGCCTGAAATGGTATTGTCAGTGAATGCAAAAGTGCCTGATCCAGCAGATGAAGATGATGCAGTTAAGAGCAAAGGTATCAGCGACGCGCTTGAATACATGGGCTTGACAGCGGGTGAAAAAATCAATCAAATTAAAATTGATAAAGTTTTTATAGGCTCATGTACCAATTCACGTATTGAAGATATGCGCCAAGCCGCTGTTGTCGTTAAAGGCAAAAAAATAGCTGATAATGTAAAGCTTGCGATGGTCGTACCGGGTTCTGGCTTAGTCAAAAAACAAGCTGAAGATGAAGGCTTAGATAAGATATTTACCGATGCAGGTTTTGAATGGCGCGAGCCAGGTTGCTCGATGTGTTTGGCGATGAATGCAGATCGTTTAGAGTCAGGCGAGCGCTGTGCATCAACATCAAACAGAAACTTTGAAGGCAGACAAGGTCAAGGTGGGCGCACGCATTTGGTTGGCCCAGCGATGGCGGCCGCGGCAGGAATCGCTGGTCATTTTGTGGATGTCAGAGGTGATGTTCAAGAGAATGGAGGAGAATCATAATGGAAAAGTTTACCGTACATAAAGGCTTGGTGATTCCACTTGATCGTTCAAACGTTGATACTGATGCAATCATCCCAAAACAATATTTAAAATCCATTAGCAAAACAGGCTTTGGCCCAACACTATTTGATGACTGGCGCTACGTGAAAGCAGGCGAGCCAGGCATGGATCATTCAAAGCGTGAGATCAAAAAAGACTTCGTATTGAATCAAGCACGCTACCAAGGTGGCTCAGTTTTATTAGCACGTGAAAATTTTGGTTGTGGCTCATCGCGCGAACACGCGGTTTGGGCATTGGCTGATTATGGTATTCGTAGCGTAATCGCACCAAGCTATGCCGATATATTCTTCAATAACAGCTTTAAAAATGGCTTATTGCCATTGGTATTATCAGAAGATGATGTGGATACTCTATTTAAAGCAGTAGAAGCGAATGAAGGTTATGAACTAACGGTAGATTTAGAAAAACAACAAGTCATAACGCCAGAGGGTGAGTCTTATGATTTTGATGTAGATGAATTCCGTAAATACTGTTTGCTCAATGGTTTAGATGATATAGGTTTAACATTGCAACACGCAGATGACATTAAAGCTTACGAAGAAAAACGTAAGCAAGAAGCACCTTGGTTGTTTGCTTAATACATAAAACATAGAAAAACAGGGGGTGGACTATAAAAAACCCTCTTTTAACATCAAAAATAGGTTTTAAAACATGACACAGAAAGTTTTAGTTCTCCCCGGTGATGGAATTGGAAAAGAAATCGTTGCAGAAGCGGTTAAAGTAATTGATGTGCTTAAAGCAGATCATGGTTTAGACCTTGAGTTGACTTATGGTGATATTGGTGGCGCGGCATACGATGCTGACGGGCATCCATACCCACCAACAACTCAAAAGCTGGCGAAAGAAGTTGATGCGATTTTATTGGGCGCAGTTGGCGGTTATCAATACGATGATCTACCCCGTGATGTTCGACCAGAACGCGGGCTTTTAGGCATTCGTTCAGATTTAGAGTTATTCTCAAACCTTCGCCCAGCGATTTTGATGGAAGAGCTTGCAGATGCCTCATCATTAAAAGCAGAAGTGGTTGCTGGTTTAGATATTATGATCGTGCGTGAGCTAACAGGCGGCATCTACTTTGGTGAGCCTCGTGGTATTCGCACATTAGAAAATGGAGAAAAGCAGGGCTACAACACGCTCGTTTATAAAGAGTCAGAAATTGAGCGTATTGCACATTCTGCATTCAAGATAGCCATGAAGCGTGACAAGCGTTTATGTTCTGTCGGCAAAGCCAATGTATTAGAAGTAATGGAGCTTTGGGCAGAAGTGGTAGAGCGCGTAGGCAAAGAATACCCAGAAGTTGAGTTAAGCCATATGTATGTCGATAACGCGGCAATGCAATTGGTAAAAGCACCAAAGCAGTTTGATGTCATGGTAACGGGCAATATGTTTGGTGATATTTTATCAGATGCGGCGGCAATGCTAACAGGCTCTATCGGTATGTTGCCTTCTGCTTCTCTTGATAAGAATGGTAAAGGCATGTACGAGCCAATCCACGGTTCTGCACCTGATATTGCCGGTAAGAATATTGCTAATCCATTAGCAACGATTACATCGGTTAGCATGATGTTGAAATACTCGCTGGGCAATACTGATCTTGCCGACAAGGTTGATGCGGCGGTTAAAACGGTTATTCAGCAAGGTTTGCGTACTGCAGATATTTATGTCGAAGGTGTTGCTGGTACAAAGTTAGTCAGCACCAGTGAAATTGGTGATGCGGTTGTAGCTGTTTTAAAAGAATAATTTTTTTGCCACGGAAGGACACGGAAAAACACGGAAGGTAATAAAAAACATGTCATTCCCGAATGCTTTTATCGGAGATCTGGTGGCATAACACGAGATTCCAGCTAAAAGCATGCTGGAATGACGAGAGAATTATAGTCCTGAGTTTACTCTCAGACTTATATTAATGAAGGTTTAAGAAAATGTCAGATCAAAAAACATACGATGTCGCAGTAGTCGGCGCAACAGGCGCAGTTGGCGAGGTTATGCTAGAAATTTTAGCAGAGCGTAAATTCCCTGTAGGAAAAGTATACGCACTAGCGAGTGAGCGTTCAGTCGGTAAAGAGGTTCAGTTTGGTCGTAAAAAGCTAAAAGTAGAAAACTTAGCCACTTTCGATTTTTCAAAAGTACAAATTGGCTTGTTCTCACCAGGAGCTTCAATCTCAGAAGAGTATGCACCAATAGCGGCTTCACAAGGTTGCGTTGTTATCGATAATACATCGCAGTTTCGCTATGATGATGATATTCCATTAGTTGTACCAGAGGTTAACCCTCATGCGGTGGGTCAATATACCAACCGTGGCATTATCGCAAACCCTAACTGTTCGACGATTCAAATGTTAGTGGCATTAAAACCATTACATGATGCGGCAACGATTACGCGTATCAATGTATGTACTTATCAAGCAGTGTCAGGTTCTGGTAAACCAGCAATTGATGAATTAGCAGGTCAAACAGCTTCTCTATTAAATGGCCAAGAAGTTAAGGTTGAAGTATACCCAAAGCAAATAGCATTTAATGTTATCCCTCAAATTGATGTTTTCTTAGAAAATGGCTACACCAAAGAAGAAATGAAGATGGTTTGGGAAACGCATAAGATCATGGAAGATCCAAGTATCATGGTGAATCCAACAGCAGTACGTGTACCTGTATTCTTTGGTCACTCAGAAGCGTTGCATATCGAAATGCAAGATAAGCTAACTGCAGAGCAAGCAACGGAGCTTCTTAGTAATGCTCCAGGCATCGAAGTAATGGATGAGCGTGTAGATGGTGGCTATCCAACGGCTGTGTCAGATGCTGCCAATAAGGATGCAACCTTCGTAGGGCGTATTCGTGAAGATATATCACACGATAGTGGCTTAAACCTTTGGGTTGTATCGGATAACGTGCGAAAAGGTGCTGCTTTAAATAGTATCCAAATTGCAGAAGTTTTAATTAGAGATTATTTATAGACTTTAGATTATTTCTTGAGGTTATATCAAGTACTTAATAAACAATACATTTATTACTGAAGGCCTAGATTGTCATAATATGACAATCTAGGCCTTTTTTTTGCAATATCGTTAATTAGTGACAAATTAAGTATGGTTGTTCAGTTTTGATTCATCACATCTTTGATATAAATACACCCATAGATCAGTTTTAGAAAAATCTGTGGGGAATTCTTAGCAAACATAGCTGTATGCTTTGTTAAGAAAACAGGCAGATTATTGAAGCTGATGTTTAGATTTTTAACCATTTACGTGATCTTAAAAAACTAAAAATAAGTCACGATAAGATGAGTCACAGGAATGTTTCTAGCGTATTGATAGCGTGTACCGAAGCAGTGAATGGATTCACAGTTGTATATAATAATAAGGGGAATAATAGTGAATAAGAAAGCCTTGAGCCTAGCCATAACATTAGCAATGGCGCTACCAACAACAGTGTCGAATGCATTGAGCTTAGGTGACATTGAATCTAATTCGAGTTTGAATCAGCCGTTTAGAGGAAAGATAAACTTACTCTCAACGAGTGCAGCAGAAGCGAAGAATTTACGAGTTCGTGTCGCATCTCCTGAAGTGTTTAATCGAGTAGGTATTGATAGACCTGCTTTTTTAAATAGCATTCGTTTTAGGACAACGATCCAAAACGGTCGTCCTGTTATATTGGTAAGCTCAAACCAGCCAATTAACGAACCTTTTCTTAATTTCCTATTAGAAGTGAGTTGGCCGAATGGGCAACTCCTTAAAGAATACACAGTATTACTTGATCCGCCTGTATTGCTACGAGCAGATACAGCTATCGCAAGTAATAATGCAGGCGTGCGTGCAGAGCCTAAAGCTCAGGGACGTATTACACGTCCTGTAGCAAGAACACCTCAGATGACTCAGCAGCAAAGAGTTGCACAGCAACGTCGCCAAGCAGAGGCACAACGTCAAGTACAAGCACAACAACGTAGGCTTCAGCAGCAGCGTCAGGCTCAACGTGCACCGCAAACAGCGGCACAAAAATTCACAGCAGATGCACGTCGAGTGTTAGCACAGCAAACGCAACAACGAGTGAGGGCTACTAATGCCTCTTCAGCTAGAACATACCGTGTAAGACGCGGAGACACACTTTCTAAAGTGGCAAAGCGTTTAGGCTATCGCGGTATTCGTAGCGAACAGATGATGATTGCATTATTTGAAAAAAATCGCCGGGCGTTTACAAGTAATAATATTAATAACTTGAAGTCAGGTGTGTTGTTAAAACGCCCATCACTTCAAGAAGCAAGGGCATTAAACTCGAAGAAAGCAAAAGCACAAATAATTGCACAAGCACGTGAGTGGAAAAAAGCACGTGGTACAGCAATCGCAAGCAAAGGCTCTGGCTCAAAGAGTGCTGCGCAAGTTGCTAGTAACCAGCAGGCGCGTATGACTGTTGCAGGTACAAGCAATGTTGCTAGCAATAATGCAGGAGCATCAGGCAAGGCTGAGATTACAGCTTTAAATCAAAAGCTAATGCTAACGAATGAATCATTAACGTCTAAACAAAAAGAAAACGAAGAGTTGAAGTCTCGCGTTTCAGAGCTTGAGTCATTGCTACGCAATAAAAATCGTTTAATAACACTTAAAAGTGAGCAACTTGCAAAGCTTCAAGAAGTAGCAAGTGCAACACCATCAGCAGTTACGAATGAAATACCTGGAGTTGAGGTAAAACAAACAGAAGCGCCTATACCAACAGCAGAAGTGACTAATGGCACGGACCTTCAAGAGCAAATTGCTCATGAACTTGCTGGTGAGGAGGGTGTGATTGTACGAGCACAAGACCCTGAAGCAGTAGTG
>Ga0256834_1002023_pt1 | contig 13174 bp, 11 predicted proteins | sample 4281140metaG_FD_190536 | JGI IMG/M metagenome (GOLD analysis project Ga0256834, IMG submission 190536) | Hydrothermal vent microbial communities from East Pacific Rise, Pacific Ocean - 4281-140 | ecosystem: Environmental > Aquatic > Marine > Hydrothermal vents | place: Pacific Ocean: East... | reverse complement strand
TAATTTCAATATTGCACTTGTAACTTTAGCGCAAATTCATAACTATAACTACAGATAATAAAAAGGACGAATAAATGGCATTATCAGCACAAGACGCATTGGTTTATCTCATGGTAGTGACTTCTGCTGCCGATACAGATATTAGCGCAATCGAACTCGATAGAATTGGCTCATTAGCTGATAGATTGCCAGTATTTATTGGCTATGATCGTGAAAGATTGGCGCAAATGGCAAGCGATTGTGTTGATCTTACAAGAAAAGTGGAAGATTTAGACAGTATTATTGATATTGTGTTGGCAGCTTTGCCAAAACGATTGCATGATACGGCTTATGCTTTAGCGGTTGAAATTGCTGCGGTTGATTTAGAGTTAGAGCAGGAGGAATTGCGTTGGTTAGAAATGTTACGTGATAGGTTAGATTTGGATAGGCTAACAACTGCTGCAATTGAAGTAAGCGCAAGAGCAAGACTTAGAAAAGCCTAGTAAAAGCTAATTGGAAACCAGCGTAAATATAATTCATCATATTTACCGTTTTTCTTTAATTGTGCCAAAGCATAATTTACTGCATTTCGAACTTCACCGCGTCCAGCAGGAAAAGCAATAGCCAAGCCTTGACCAAAATAATTTGAATTAAAATAAGCGTTTGAAGCAAAGGTGCAACAATTTGGGTTCTCATTTAACCAAAATGAAATGCGCATCGCATCGCCAAAAAAGGCTGAAGATTTACCTGCTAGTAAGGCGTTTAATGCCTTTATTTCATTTTCATAGCTGATGGTTTTTAGTTTTGGGAAATAATGCAATAAAAATTTTTCATGGTTTGAGTTTTTACGAACAGCTATAACTTGCTCAAGCAAGGGTGTTTTTTCAAAATCGTCTATTTTATCTTTAAGTGTGATAAAGCGAGCAGGGAACATTAGATAAATATCTGAAAAATCGAAATATTTGGCGTTTTCTTCGTTAATAGCCAAACCAGCAATTAGCGCATCACCTTGATTGCCATTTAATGCATCTGTTACTTGATCCCAAGGCCAAGCTTGTATGGTGCAGATAATATCAAGGAATAGGCATATCTCTTTAGCTAGATCAATATTAAACCCCGATAATTCACCAATTTCATTTGAAAAATTAAATGGAGGGAAATCATTGCTGGTTAAAAATCTAATCGCTGGAACTAACGAGGGATTGGGAGTTGTAATGCGAGCTTTGGGGTCACTATGATAGGGAATGTTTTGTGCTTTTATTGCAGGCATGCCAAAAATAAAGGCTAGCACGATGGCAATTAAACTCTTGAATATTTGATATGATCTTTTTTTTCTATTTATCAAAATAATATCCACATTTATAAAAAACTTATTAATATTTAACATATGTCTTGCAGGTAATAAATTGATTTGCAATGCTATTTTTTCAAACTAAAATTCTTGGCGCAGAAAGTGGTTTATTTTGCATTCACCATTTAAGGTAAAAACACTTAATCAATTAGTCTGTCATTTACTTGGTAATGCTTGTGAAGATGAGAGTTATGCTGAGAAAATTATTCAAACTGCAAAAGAACAAAATACTGAATTATTCAAATTTATTATCAGCGAATTTAATCTCTCATCTTTATCTATTTACCAAAAAGCAGCGGCATTTTGCGATCTTGCATTTAGTGAAATAGTGCCAAGAGATATTTCTATTAAACTTGATTTAATGCGCCTAGATATGCTTGCGACAATAAATTGTTTTGAAGCAACATTATTTGATAAAGAAATTTTATTTACTTCTGCTGATGCAATATCTTTATTATCGCTAAGCAATCAAGTAACAAAAAATCCCAGATTCTATGTCTGCATTGTACCCCCTTATGCACTACAAGATGCATTGGTTTCTCATTTTAGTGATGATATGATGAGTGAATCTCGCCAACGGTTAGCTCGCCGTTGGCCTTATGCAAGTGCACATATTGATTTAACTTATAGGGCAAGAATTTTATTTTTAGTTGCAGCAGTTGCAATAATCTCTTTGGTTACTTTTGCGCCAATATCTATGACATTATTTTTATTACCATTGTTAGTTTTGCTTTTTTTATTGCCCGCATGGCTTAGGTTGTCAGCAGTGCTTGAAAAGCCAGACTATAAAGAAACTGCAAAACAAAACCTGTTAAGCGACAAAGATTTACCAATATATTCGGTGCTTATTCCACTAAGAGATGAGGCGCATATGGTAAGGCAATTAGCTAGTGCAATGTGTTCGCTTAATTATCCTGCCCATAAATTAGATGTAAAGTTTATAGTAGAATCGGCAAGCCCAAGCACCATAAAAGCGGTTAGGGAGATTTTAGATGACCCACGCTTTGAATTAATAATTGTGCCAAAATCCGCTCCCCATACAAAACCAAAAGCTCTGGATTATGCCCTTCCATTGGTGCGGGGAAAACATCTTGTTATTTATGATGCTGAGGATATTGCGCACCCAGATCAACTAAGAAAAGCAGCTACCCGCTTTGCTAGTGATTTTAGCATAGATTGCATTCAGGCTGAATTAGAAATTGAGAATGCAAGTGAAAATTGGCTCACCGCTTGTTTTAGTGCTGAATATTCTGGTTTGTTTGGAATAATGCTGCCCGCCCTTTCCAATTGGAAATTTCCTATGCCATTGGGAGGAACATCAAATCATTTCCGCACCCGCTCGTTGTTAGAGGTTGGCGGTTGGGACGCATTTAATGTCACAGAAGATGCAGACCTTGGTTTGAGATTATCAAGGTTGCGTTATAAAACAGGGGTGTTAAAATCCACTACTCTCGAAGAAGCCCCGATATCTTTAGGGGCATGGATGGGGCAGAGAACCCGATGGATGAAAGGGTGGATGCAAACTTATATTGTTCATAATAGCTATCCAAAACAATTTCTAAAAGACATTGGGTGGCGTAATTTTTTAGCCTTTCAAATATATGTAGGATCGTTAGTAATTAGCGCCCCTTTGCATACAATATTTTTTATTGTTCTTATTGTGCGCTTTATTTACGCTGGTAACATTGGATTTGTTGATGATGATATTTGGCTAGTTGCGCATTTATTTTTTATAATAGCAGGATATAGCTCGACTGCCTTGCATTCAGCAATTGGTTTAATTCGATTAAAAAAATATAAGTTATTATGGATAATCCCAACTTTGCCAATATATTGGGGGCTAGTAGGTATAGCCTCAATAATAGCCGCTTATGAGTTAATGGTGAAACCATATTTTTGGTCAAAGACTAAGCATGGAGTTTCTAAGAGGAAGCGAATGAAATAATGATTGTAGCTATTGAATAGGAGCTGCAATGTAAGCCTTTATTTACCTATTGTTTGTAGTGTCCCTTTGTTAGAAATAGTGCGATATGTTGATGAAAAATATATTGTTTTTAAAAGGGCGAATAATCATGGTAAATCGATTTTGGGTATTCATTACAGGTGTTTTGGCATTTGGTTTGCTTGGAATTATTTTAATTCAGGCATTTAAAGAAACTGGTGGAGTGAATTCTTATGCCATGTTAGCGCAGGCTTTTTTAGATGGCACTGTAAATATAAATGCTCTGGATATGTGTTTTGATGGTGATTGTGTTAAATATATGGGCGATTCGTTTATAATTTTCCCACCCTTTCCTGCTGTTTTGGCTATGCCATTCGTTGCTATTTTTGGTATAGATTTTTCTGGTTTTATTTTCCTTTCCCTAGCGTTACTTTTGTTAAGTGGGTTTGTGTGGTGGAAAATTTTAGCTAAATTTAATGCTAGCCGCCAATTAGCATTCTTATTTGTAATAGCTATAATGTTATCTTCTCCATTATTTTATATAACAATTAGAGGTGATAAAGTATGGTTTTTTGCCCATAGTGTATCATTTCTTAGCCTTAGTTTAGCAGTTTATTTAGCCCTAAACCAAACAAAAGCTTTTTTAATTGGCGTGTTAATTGGAATGTCTTTTTTATCTAGGCAAATGACAATGTTGATGGCACCATTTGCTTATGCCCTTTTAATAGAAGATGGTTTGCCGCTTTTCACTATTAATAAAGATCGTGTAAAAAAATTCTTGCTGATGGCATTGCCAATAGCAGTGGCGATTGTGATATATTTAGCCTATAATTATGTGCGTTTTGATGATATGATGGAAACTGGATATCGCTTTTTGTTGCCAGGAAGAGAAGCTGATGCTTTGTTTTTTGCTCAAAGAATTGACGACATAGGAATTTTCCATCAAGATTTCTTCTTATTCAATTTCTTTTATTTATTCTTTCAAGGGTTTCATGTTGAATTTGTAGGAAAATATCTAACTGAGTTAGGAACAATGGATAATTTTGGCACGTCATTTCTTGCGGCTAGTCCATTCATATTTCTTTTGGCTCTTACACCAATATTTAATCGTAAGAAAAATGATGTGGTAGGAATAAACTATAATGGCAGTGATGGTGAAAAAGTGCATAAAGCATTTTCGCTACGGGTAATTTTGATTGGTGTTTTGGTTATTCTTATTTATACTTTTGTTTTAATGTTTTATCATTCTAACGGCTATTCCCAATATAACGCTCAGCGATATGTGCTTGATTGGTTACCTATTGGCTTGCTGTTTATGGCAACTGGGCTTCGTAAAAATTTAATACCATTATTTGCAGTGATGATTTGTTATGGCTTGGTGTTAAATTTGGCAACTATTTTTGTATTATTTTTATCTACCTAAAAGATTACTCTATTTCTTTTTGAAGGTAAATTTTGAATGCCCAATAAAACTAGTTATTGCAGGCACGATCACACCAATAATATGAGCAATGTCATTTGCATGCCAAGTGAATGACATTGCAGGAAAAACAATCCGTGCCAAAGAGACGCTTATTCCCCATACAATTAAAAGAGCAAATAGATTAACAATGCTAAACCGTTTAATTTCTGAAGAGATCGAGCGCCCAGAAGCTTCAAAAACAAATATCCTTGCCAATATGTAAGCTGTAATCATTCCAAGTAAGTAGGCGATAACTACTGAGATCTCAAAAGATATAACTAAGTTTAATAAATAACGGCTGGTTAAATTTACACCAGCAGCAATACCGCCAGTAAACAGAAATTTTATAAATTGCTTTGTCATAATATGAAACCCATAAAGATATTAGGAAATTGAGATATTTAATTACTTTGTTCATTCCATATGTTTGGATCATCAATTGCTTTAGCCATCAATTTACCGTATCGCACACTTTCTGAAATACCTCTATCTTCAGGATAATAAAAGCATGTATCGGCAATCTGCAAGCCATCAATGGGTGTTTGTATTGGCGGTAATTTAGCTAAAAAACCAGGCTCACACACAGGCTGAGCATATTCCAATCGACCAACTTTAGTCGATAAAAGATCTTCCTTAGTAATTTTATTATTCAGTTTTTGAATATAATCAAAGGCTTCGCTTGTAAACTCATCATTTGAGAGGTTAAATTTTGGATGATTTTGTGGCATATAATAAGGCACATATACAATTGTTTCATTTAATTCTAACAGATTTGAGAACTCAACAATTCCCGGAATATCAATTTTTTCATCATTTATATTTAGCCAAAAATGTTTGGTTACAGGACGTTTAAGTTTTAATATTACGCAAACCACACCAATATTATTGATAGCATCATAAAGCTGTTTCGAACTATTTGGTAAACTTGGCACAAGTTTTGAAATATATGGGGTTGGAATAGTTGAGATTACTTTGTCAAAAGCAATTGTTTTAGATGCTGTTTTTATAGCTGTGACTTTATTATTTTTGCTAAGAATTTCTGTTACTGGAGTGTTAAGTAAAACATTTCCACCAAGCATTTCAATCTTAGCTACCAAAGCATCTACTAATGTTTGAGATCCACCCTCAATTACCCCAAGCTGTTCTTGCATAATTGATTTTCGTGAATTTCCTATTCTTTTGATTCTTGTCCATATCCAAGCAGTAGAAATATTATTAGAGAATTCAAAAAACTTAAGGTCAAATAGGCGTTTCCAAAGCACATCATAGGTTTTCTGCCCGCCCCATTTAATAAACCAATCTTTTGCATTAGCATTTTCTAATTTTGACCAATCATTACGTTTTGTAGCCAAAAACATTTGCAAGCCATAGCGAAACTTAGAAATTAAACTCAGGTGCGGGAAACGTAATAAAGAAATAGGGTCACCCCAATTATGGTGTTTGCCGTCAATAAAATAACCCATAGAAGTGTCTCGCCATAGCAATTTATCACTTATGCTAAGTTCTTCTAACAAATCAAATGTGGGTTGGTCTGCTTTACATATAAAGTGATAAAATCTTTCAATTGACAGACCATCAAAATCAAAATGCGCAGCCATGCCGCCTACCACTTTATCTGCCTCAAATATTGTTACTTCATGCCCTTGTTTTAGAGCGTGATATGCAGCAGCTAAGCCCATTGCGCCTGCCCCAATGATTGCTAGTTTTGCCATATTAAAATTCCAAAGTAATATTTGAATATTTAGGGTTTTGAAAAGTCTCTTGCATGGCATCTGACAAAGATGTCGATTGAATATTAAATTCACTTGGCCAATCAATAATTTCAAAAGTTTCAGGAATGATTAAAGCCTGTAGCTGGCTAGTGGTAAAGGGGGGATTGCGATTAAAAATTGCGTAAGTTTTTAACAAAATCCAAAATAGGAAATATGGAATTTTTATAATTTTTGTTTTTGAGTTTGTAGCTTTTTTAACCGCTTTAATTAAATCTATATAATAAATTTCATTCTGCCCCGATATATTAAAAATTTTATTTGGTTTAGGATTTTTAATGCAGGAAATAATAACATTGCAAAAATCACCTCCATAAAGTGGTTGACGTAAAAATTTGCCATTACTTGGGATAGGGAAAATAGGGGATTTTTTCATAAAACGTGCTAACCAGCCCAAATGTTTACGATCGAACCAACCAAACATTAATGTTGGTCGCAAGACTGTATTTGATATTGATGAATTTAAAACCATCTCTTCTTGCTGTTTTTTTGTTTGAGTATAAAAGTCATCAGCTTTTGAATTTACAACTGATGAGCTGACGTGAATAATATAGGGAATATTATGTTTTTTTGCTGCACTTAAAACATGTTTTGTTGCAGTAACATTATTTCTAATGAATGGCTCTTCATTAAGCGCACCTATTTGCGCATGGTTTAAGACCAATATATCAGCCCCCTCAAAACTTTTCTCCCAGTTTCCTTTTTCAGCAAGATCAGCTTCAATCATTTTGATTTGTGGGTTTAGTTTAGTAAAAGTAGCGCAATTTGCATGATGTTTATCAATGGCAATTATGTTGTTAAAAGATTGCTCCTTTAAGCGAGCAACAAGATTTTGCCCTATCAAGCCAGCAGCGCCTGTAATGATAATTTTTTTCTCATTATTCATTTTTTCAAATACCTGTTTTATAATTTGGTTTTATGAAAGATAAATGTTGGAACGCTTTTTATTATTAGCATAATGAAACGCCAAAACCATGGAGCATAGACTATTGGACTTTTTACTTTATCTGCGGTTTTTTTAATAATTTTGGCAATTTTTTCTGGCTTTGCCCAAAGCGGCCCGCCTTTTTCTATATGGGCGGTCATTGGAGTATCAACAAAGCCAAGTTTAACAACACAGGCGCTGGCATTGCTTGGCGCTAAACGATGTGCAATCCCTTCGATCAAAATAGTTAAGCCAGCCTTTGCAGCACCATAAACATAATTAGATTGACGACCACGATCTCCTGCAACCGAGCTGATAGCAATAAGCGTGCCGCTATCTTGTTTTTCTAATTGCAAAGAAATTATATTTGCCCAATTTGCAGCACTTAAGAAATTTACATCAAGGATTTTGTTAAATTCTGCTTGCTCATTTTGTGCTTTTTCTTGGTTTCCAAGATAGCCGTAAAAAAGCAGTGCTACATCAATATCGCCGCCAAGGGTTTGCAGCATTTTTTCAAATTCTTTTTCATAATCACAATTTGCCAAATCTGCTTGCCAAACGGTGCATTTTGCTGCGCCACGGGCTTTAAGATCATTTGCTACTTGGCTTAGGCGATCAGCATTACGCCCTGCAAGAATAAGTTCAGCTCCCTCACTTGCATATATTCTGGCGGTTGCCTCGCCAATCGCTGAGAGTGCGCCAAGCACTAGAATTTTTTTATTAATATGAGAACTCATGTTGATATTCTTTTCCAAAAATTTGAACTTAAAACAGGGTCAATATGCTTGTTAAAGCTTGAAAGTGAAGGATAGCTAAATTCGAACATTTCTTTACTCATTCGTCCGTCTTTTGCTGGGTATAGCTTGCCACCAGATTGTTTTACTATTTTATCTAAAATGCTAAGCAGTTTTAGGGTTTTTTCGCCATTGTTGGGGAAATCTAAAGCTAAAGTTGCGCCCTTCATTGGGAAAGATAATAATCCGGGAGATTTTTTTGCGCCTAGAGTTTTTAACACTGCAAGGAATGATCCTGCACCAGCCTTGGTTATTTGCTCTAGCATTTCTTCAATCGCTAAGGGGGCGGCATCGCTTGGAATTACGCATTGATATTGATAAAAACCACGTTTTCCATATAGGCGATTCCAGTTTAATATTGAATCTAGGGGATAGAAAAACGGGGCGTAATGTAGGCGTTGTTTTTTATAGCCATATTTTTGCGCTCGATAATAAAATGCATTAAACGCCTTCACGCTTAAGCCATTAAGGGCAAAATTTGGTGCGTTCATTGGCATAGATAATTTTGCATCATCATTATGGGCAATTAGTTTTTTATCATTGCACCAATTTGCTCTTTGGAATATTCCTCGTCCAAGATGCGATTTTGCGCTAGAGCAATCAATCCAAGCCACAGTATGTTCATGAGTTTTTTCGCTTTCTCTAGCCAAAGCAAAAAACTCGCTTACATGTTCAAAAGCAATGCGTTCGACATTTAGAAATGAGCTGTTTATTGGAGTTAATTCTAACTCAACTGAGGTGATTATTCCTGTTAATCCAAGCCCGCCGATTGTTGCATTAAAAAGTTCTTTATTTTGGGTTTTGCTTATTTTTATTGGTTTCTTGTTTGAGCGAAGTAGGTTTAGGCTTTTTAGCGAGCAGCCAATCGTGCCAAATTTATGATGGTTTTTGCCATGCACATCATTGGCAATAGCGCCGCCAAGTGTTACAAATCTTGTTCCCGGAGTAGTTTTTAAGAACCAGCCTTTTGGCACTATTACTTGTAAAATATCTGAAATTGATGCGCCAGCTTCGGCGTGTAAAATTCCCTTAATATTATCAAAAGAAATAATGCGATTTAGGTTGCTCATATTAATTAAAGCGCCGCCAGAATTAAGCGCACTATCGCCATAAGAGCGCGAAAGCCCGATTGCAAGAGTTTGCTCACATGCTCTATCGTTGAGTGTATTCTCTAGCTGGTCAAGATAATGGGGGCTAGCAATGGGATATTTATCCCTTACAATCCGCCCCCAAGAAGTATGAGAAGTTTTGTTAGAATATTGACTCATAAAATTGCCGCTATAAATGTAATACCAACTAGAGCGCCCAAACCCCAACTCACTTTGTCTTTTATTGCAAAAGCCACTGGGTCATCGTGCATTTGTCCACGATGACTTAAAAGCCAAATTCGCATAATCCAGAGTAAAATAATTGGTGTCATAAACCAAAGCCATTGAGGGTTGTTATAGGCTTCAATGGGGAAGGCATCATTGGCGACATAAAGAGTAAGGATTAATACAGCAACTGTGCTGGTTGCGACACCAAATGCAAGCACCATTGGGCTATCTGATGCCATATATCCACGCCCGTTTATTAAATCATCTTTGTTCTGATTTTCATCAATATCTATAATTTCGACATATCTTTTTGCTAATGAAAGAGAGAGGAAGAAGAATAGTGAAAACATAAGTAACCATGGAGAAAGTACTGCGCTGATTACTATCGTTCCCATTATGATGCGTAAACTATATAATGAGCCTAGGGTTACTACATCTAGCATAGCGATTTTTTTGAAATAGAATGAGTATGACAGGGTTAGGGCGAGATAGGCTAGCATAACTAATAATAGGTTTATTGAAATACTGATTGCGCCGATTAGACCAATAGAAATAATGGTTATTGCCATAATTAATGCAGTGCCAGCGCCTATTGCGCCTGAGGCAATTGCTCTGTTCTTTTTGGTTTTGTGTTTTCTGTCAGCATCTAAATCACTGAGATCATTTATTAAATATGTGCCAGATGCAATTAAACCCATATATAAAAACGTAAGAAAAATATTGATGATGGCTGAACTATCAGTATATTTATGTGCCAAAGCTAATGGCACAAAAAGCAGAGCATTTTTGCTCCATTGATGAATGCGAAGCGCTTTTATCCAAGTTTTTAGATTAGCTTTTTGAGCGGGGAAGATTTGTTCTATCTGAGTGTCCATAGATTCTGCTGCCCGCTGGGTTGATTTGCTTGCGCCAACTAATATCATTGAATTTGCTTTTTCCCAAATAGGAATGTCAGCAGAGCTATCGCCTGCATAAGAAAATCCATTGGGGAATTTTTTTTGCAGATATTTTAATTTATGTTTTCCTTTTAGGTTATTCCCGTTACTTGAGCCGCTAGCAGTTTCAAAAATGTCTAATTCTTTTGCAATTTCATCAGCAATTTCTTGATCTGCAGCGGTGACGAGAAATAATTTGCGTCCATTTTCTTTTTGTTTATGTAAAAAATTTAATAGATCGGTGCGAATAGGAAATGATTTTATATCTAAAAGATTAATCTCTAAAATGCTTTTTTTGAAAGCTGCTTTGCCGTTAAATAAAGTGAGCAATGCCTTTAAGGTAAGCCAAGGTAGGCGCAAAAGCGAAACGATGAACATTTCTATTAGACTGTCAGTTTTTATCAGTGTGCCATCAAGATCTACTGCCAGAGGGGTAAGACTTTCTGCGGGTTTCATTTGCTCATTCACCAAATTATAAAAGTTGAATTAAACTATACAATATTAGTGAAATTGATTTCCATCTATAATGGTTTTGTCAGTTAATGGTTTATCTTTTTTATAAGTTAATAGACAATGTGTTTGCTGTTTATCTTTTGTTAAAGGGCAGGTTTAATTGTTGCCAAACATCAATTAAAGCGGTGCATAACTGCTCTATCATTTCATTGGAATGTAATGCTGATGGGGTTATGCGCAGCCGCTCCTCGCCTCTTTTTACTGTTGGGTAGTTAATTGCTTGAATATAAATATGGTGTTTTTCTAGCAATATTTCGCTCGCAAGTTTACACTTTTTAGCGTCTCTTATCATTAGTGGAACGACATGGGTTTGAGATTTTAGAATTGGTAAATTTGCGGTTTTGAGCTTTTGTTTGGTTTTTTTAACCTGAATTTGTAATTGCTCTCGTTCTATTTGTGAGGTTTTTAGATGTTCAACCGAAGCTAATGATGCGGCACAAAGGGCGGGTGTTAGAGCGGTGGTGAAAATGAAATCTGGGGCATAAGAGCGCACCACGTCTATGATGGTTTTATTGGCTGTAATATAGCCGCCCATCACACCAAAGCCCTTTGCAAGCGTGCCTTCAATTACATCTATATCGTCCATCACGCCAAGAGTTTGGCAAATTCCTGCGCCTGTTTTGCCATAAAGACCAACCGCATGGACTTCATCAATATAGGTGAGGGCGTTATATTTTTTTGCTAGGGCGATAATTTTTTTAATTGGGGCAATGTCGCCGTCCATTGAATAAATAGATTCAAAGCAGATGATTTTTGGGCGATTAATATCTGTGGCTTTTAATAATTTTTCTAAATCTTTTGCATCATTATGCTTGAATATTTTTTTCTCTTGTCCAGAATTTTTAATGCCCGCAATCATTGAGGCGTGGTTATATTCGTCTGAAAATATTATGCAATTATCTAGGGTTTTTGCTAAGGTTGCAATGCTGGCTTGGTTGGAAATAAAACCAGAGGTGAAAACTAATGCTGCTTGTTTTTGATGCAGATTTGCAAGCGATTTTTCTAATTTTACTAATTGGCTGTTTGTGCCTGAGATATTTCTGGTGCCGCCTGCGCCTGCGCCCATTTTTTTTAATGTCTCAATGCTTGCCTCTATGGTTTTTTCATTCTGCCCCATGCCGAGGTAATCGTTTGAACACCAAATGGTGATGGTTTTTTTATTTCCCTTTGAATCTGAAAAAATTGCTTTAGGAAAATTTCCACGAATCTTTTGTAAATCAGCAAATACACGATAGCGACCCTCATCGTGTAAATCATTAATCGCATTTTCAAAAAACCTATTATAGTCCATTTAATAAGAAACCTTTTTTATCTTATTAATATTAGTAATTGCTAATCAATTGGCTGTAAATATGTTTCTGCTAGCTAAAGATTATATTTTATTATATAGGCGCAACAAAGCTTATTCAAATTAAAGACGTAAATATTATGATTAAACCAACATTGACCTATTTTGCCCAACATATTGCCTCTGTCGGTAAAAAGGGAAGCCAAAAAAATGGTTTTACCCCAAATGTAATAAAGATTGAAGTTTTGGCGGGGCTTACTGTTGCTTTGGCGCTTGTACCTGAAGCGGTGGCGTTTGCTTTTGTTGCTGGGGTGCATCCTTTAGTTGGGCTTTATGCGGCATTTATTGTTGGAATTATTACTGCTGTTATCGGTGGTCGTCCTGGTATGATTTCTGGTGCTACTGGTGCTTTGGCGGTGGTGATTGTGGCCTTAGTTTCAACTCATGGAGTTGAATATTTATTTGCTACCGTTGTTTTAATGGGGGTTATGCAAATTTTAGCGGGGGTGTTTCATTTGGGTAAATTTATTCGCCTTGTGCCGCACCCTGTAATGCTTGGTTTTGTAAATGGATTGGCGGTAGTTATATTTTTGGCGCAATTGCATCAGTTTCAAATTCCGGGAACGCCGCATGGTGAAACTCAGTGGATGAGTGGAATGCCGTTAATTCTTATGTTAGGTTTGGTAGCGCTTACTATGTTTATTATTTGGGCTTTGCCAAAAATTACTAATATTATTCCTGCGCCATTGGCGGGGATTGGGATTGTTGCGGGGCTTGTGATTATTTTTGGCATTGATGTGCCAAGAGTTGGTGATTTAGCTTCGATTAAAGGTGGGTTGCCAGTTTTTCATATTCCTATGGTGCCGCTAAATTTTGAAACTTTGGAGATTATTTTTCCTT
>Ga0256834_1002022_pt1 | contig 13184 bp, 17 predicted proteins | sample 4281140metaG_FD_190536 | JGI IMG/M metagenome (GOLD analysis project Ga0256834, IMG submission 190536) | Hydrothermal vent microbial communities from East Pacific Rise, Pacific Ocean - 4281-140 | ecosystem: Environmental > Aquatic > Marine > Hydrothermal vents | place: Pacific Ocean: East... | reverse complement strand
GCTAAACAGACTTCTACAGACTTACGATGAACCTAGGGTGTTTATCGTTAAAAATAAACCGCAATCAAAAAATCACCTTCCTCTTGCCAAACCAATCGAGCGTAGCGAGTACTACAATCGTCAATCTAGTTTGATGCTTATTCCGCGCATAGCGGAACGGTTCTTCACACAAAGACGTTTTTGTTTTTTAAAAAGCATGAGCGAAGCGAATTCATTATCGTCTTTTAAATGGCTGGCATGGGAGAGATAACCTTAAAAAGAGCTACAGAATTTGTTGGCGCGCTTTTCTAAAATGGAAAATGGTTTTTATCTTTTTAAACTAGAAAAGGTATCTAAAAACACGAATATAATAGTTATCCACAAGGTAGCTTGTGTTAATAAGTGTTAAATATGTGTTAAAAGAGTGTTACGCTGAAAAACATACTCCTAAGATGCTGAATATAATAATTAATATTATTCATCAGGTAGTTAATACCACGAAGAAAGGTAGTTAATACCACGAAGAAAGGTAGTTAAAACCACGAAGAAAGGTAGTTAATACCACGAATGTTTGATATGGTAGCTAAAACCACGAATAGGTAGCTAAAACCACGATGTCAAAGACTCAACTAATTCCAGAAAAGTATCCACAAGGGGATCTATTTATCTGTGATGTTGCTGATGCGATTTTGAAAGACATCATGCCTCAAATGGAGCATCCTTTTTACTCTCTTTCTAAGAAGCCATGTACAGAACCAAGAAGGTATGAACACAATGGTAATTGGGTAGAAATAATACCTACCATCAAAGGTGCTGCCACTATTTATGATAAAGATATTTTGATTTATGCCATTTCTCAAATTATGGCAAAACTTAATAACGGTGAAGCTGTCTCTCAACGAATTAGAATTAATAGCCATGAACTACTAAGATTTACAAATCGAGGAACTTCAGGACGCGATTATATGTCTTTGCAAGACTCTTTGGATCGCCTAGAAGGAACACGAATTAGAACTAATGTAAGTGTAGATAATGACGAACAAGAATGGAAAGCATTTGGTTTAATTAAAAGTGCTGGAACACGTAGAAAAAATGGTATTGATGGTCGTTTATTGTGGTGTGATATTGAGCTTTCTGATTGGGTATTTGAAGCAATAGAGAAAAAGAATGTACTGACACTACATCGAGATTACTTTAGGCTTAGAAAGCCTATAGAAAGACGAATCTATGAGCTTGCTCGTAAACACTGCGGTAAGAAGAAAGAATGGTCTATTACCCTGTCCCTACTCCATAAAAAAAGTGGTTCACAAACAACCAAGAAGGATTTTAAACAAAAAATTAAAGTGATTGTGAAGCACAACCATTTACCCGATTACAGTATAGAGTATGACAATGAATCCAATGTCATCAAGTTCAAAAATCGTAATACCTGGTGGAAAAATAAGCCTAACGATCCTGAAAGGCAGCTCCCTACTCTAGGTACTGATATTTATGATAAGGCAAAAAAAGTTGCCCCTCTGTTCGATATATATGGTTTAGAACAAGAGTTTAGAGAATGGTGGGCTAAAACAGGTAAACCTATACCTAATGATCTAGAAAAAGCTTTCCTCGGTTTTTGTCGTAAACGAGCAAATAGAGATAAGCAGCAAAACTTATTTTAACAACTTGTTGTAAAGATATTAAGCTATTAATGATTTTTGGTGCTTTTTAAATAATAAATTTAATGCTTCTCTGAATAATTCAGTTTGAGTTGTATCATTTTCTAAAGCCAATATTTTAAGTTGCTTTTTTACTTCTTTGGAAGTGTAAGTAACTATTGTTACTTGCCCTACCCTACCAGGCTGTTTCCCCTTAACAATCGTATCTTCATCTTGTTTAACAATTGTCTCTTTATCTTTTACTTTTTTAGTATCTATTGCAGCAGCAAAGTGTGGACGTTTTGGCATAAATATTTACCTCTCTAAAAAAACAGATATTAACAGCTTAATATAAAGTTGTTAAGTTGTCTTTTTGTTATTATAACTTAACAACTTTTTTAACCCAGTTAAATAGTTGTGTTATTTCCTGGTGCGCTTTTCCATTTGGCTCATACTCTTGGGGAGACTCCCCACCAATCATACAATGACTAAATGTACTACGTTGAGATACACAAAAAGGAATAACTGTTGCTTCATAAGAATCCTCAGCAACTTTTTTTATTTCTTCGAAGGTCTGTTTTGCATTAGGGTGTACTGCATTAAAAATTACATAGGGTATTTTCCCTGCTAGTTTCGCTATATTTATACTGTCCTCTATAGCCTGCAAATCAATTGCAGAAGCACGTGAGGGAATAAGAACCATATCAGCTTGTTTAGCGAGTGATACAGATGCTGTTGATGAAACACCCGCTGTATCTACAATTGCTAATTCAGCTCCTGCTTCTTCGTACTTTTCTAACTCTTCTTCGACTGCTTCACCATGTGTAGAAATAGTGTAGGGCAAATCATTTTCACGAAGGCGAAACCATTTATAAACAGAAGACTGCTGATCGGTATCGATAAGAAGCGTTTGTATATTTTGTAATTCAGCTTCACAAGCCAATGATATAGACAAGGTACTTTTACCAGATCCGCCTTTTTGAGATATTAATGCAATTGTTTTCATACTCTTATGATATAGGATAAACAACAAGTTGTTAAGATATAAAGCTGTTAACAACTTTGCAACTTGTTGTAAATATGTCAGTTGATATATTATCATCGCTGGGCTACAATGTAGCTCAATAACAAATTAGGTAATGTATCATGGCGGAAAATGCAGTCGTACGTGCACGAATAAATGAAGAGATCAAAGAGGAGGCTGCTGTTGTATTAGCCAGCATGGGTTTAACCGTGTCTGATGCTTTTAGGCTGATGCTAACGCGTGTTGCCAAAGAAAAGGCCTTACCATTTGAGCCATTGATCCCTAATGCAGAAACAATCCAAGCAATGAAAGAAACCAGAGAAGGTAAAAACCTCAAAGAATTTAATTCTATTGATGATCTTATGGCCGATTTGAATGCTTAGAATAGCAAGAACATCTCAATTTAAACGAGATTATAAAAGAGAGTTAAAAGGTCGTCATAGAACAACCGTTGAAAATGACCTAAAAGAAGTGCTTACATCACTAATTCAAAAGGAAGCACTGGAAGAAAAATATAAGGATCACGCATTAACAGGAAACTGGAAAGATCACCGTGACTGCCATATTAAACCTGATCTTGTATTAATTTACCGTATTGAAGAAGATGATAATGTTTTACGGCTCGCTCGATTAGGATCTCACAGTGAGCTTGGAATATAACTAAAAAGTAGAGTAGGGCGGTTAACCTTTCTTCACAGCTGCATGCACTTTCTTCAGCACAGCCGAGCTATCAGGTCGCCTCAACGTCTTCAGGGACGGATCATAATCAGATCCCTCAACCTCAAAGCGAGGCAAGCCCAGTTCCAAAATAATATACTTAGCCAAGGAATCCAATTTACGCCAGGAACGCACCTTGCCCGACTTAGACCGTAGTGTCTTCTCAATACGCCCATAGCGCACCATCAAAAACCAACAATCCCCATCCGCAATGGCCGTAGCGGATCGAACCGATCCAGAGGCGACTAGCTCAAGGAGTAGGGCATGGCTAACGGTTTCAGACATGGTATTGGGTTTCCAAAAGTCACTTATCGGATGACGACTTAGTAACTATATCGGAGAAGGGCAGTAATTAACACTCCCTGCAACTTAACATAACACTACTTATTGGCAAAAAAGGCAGTCATTCTCGTTACCGCCTAATAGTTAAAGTATGTTTTATAAAGGTGAAGTCTCTTACTAGTCTACGAATGTATTGATTAACAGTCCCTTTAAATTTATTACTTGGATCGACAGGAAATTGTCGCCTGTTTCTGAAACAGTGTATAATAGATTCTGATTCTTTTACATAACCATTGCATTATCTTCAAGCTCATCAGGGCTGAATAGCAGGGATACATTACCCTCTTTATTCTCGACTGTTAGTATCATTCCTTCTGATATCATACCCATTATATTTCTTGGCTTTAAATTTGATAGGATAACTACATGCCTACCTTCTAGAGCCGAAGTAGTAGCATAATGTTCTTTAATTCCGCTGACTATATTTATAGTTCTATCACCGCATTTCAAGGAAAATGATAAAAGCTTAATACTTTTAGGCACTTCCGTAACCTTCAGGATTTTAGCTGTTTTCAAAATTGACTTATCAAAATCATCAATACTTATAAATTCATCAGTCATAACTTATCCCATCTTATTAAATTTTTGATCCAAATTTTTAGCCGAAATATCAATGCATTAAAACAGCATAACCAGATAGAAAAAAGAAGGCTGATGCTGTAATTAACTTACTAATTAAATTAATTTTTTTACTATCGTGTTTAAGCTTTGGGAGAAAATAGCTCGCTAAACTAACATAAACTACATCTATCATTGCTGCGATAAAAACAAACATCGTCGCTAAGAATAAACTTTGACTTATCGGAGAACCTGTTATTGATATAAATTGGGGTAAAAATGATGCAAAAAATAAAGTGGTCTTAGGGTTTAGAAATGCAACAAAAAAACCGTCCCTAAGTACTTTCAGCTTTTTCTCAGGATCTACATTATCTACAATACCTGATTTTTTTTTCAACAATGCAGAGACTCCCAGATAAAATAAGTAAGCTGCTCCTGCATATTTAACAAAAACATAAGAACTAGGTAATAATTCAAATAACATCGCTAAACCTATAGCAGAGCCAATTGCATTTGCAAGATTACCAAGTGCAACACCAATTACTGATGAAAAACCCGCTAATTTCCCTTCTGATATGGTTCTCGTTAAAACGTACACTACCGCCGGGCCAGGAACGGCTGCGAGAAAAAAGCTCGCTGATGAAAATGCGATTAAAGCAGAGATTGTTGGTAAATCAAAAGCAATCATTTCAATGTTCCCCAGTTGATAATAGATTAATTATCTTCACGTTTGGTTCAAGTTTGCGGTTTATTTTTTCTAAGTTCACTATAGGTTCTAATAGTTCAAGGAAGTTTGAAGGTAACTGACAAGAGTGATGTTTTAAAATACAACAAAGAGCATATATTAAATAATTATCAGATACACTTTGTGACAACTTAATTATTATGCTTACATCTTGGTCTCTACTAGACCCTAAATAATGGATAGCTAATAGACCATCCGCACCCTCTTTAGCAAAAATTCTACCACTTGATAATTTCATTAGTGAGGTATCTATTCTAGTGGTACCACCGATAAGAACAGGATTCTCAGTCCATAATTTTTTAACTCTTTCCATATGCTTATTATCTGTACTGGATAGATCTCCCCACATCTCTAAATAGCTCCTGATAGGGGCTATTAAAGTAGGTAACCCACAACTATCTGTGCCCCAACGAATTGGCTTTGGTGTGTACAGAGACATCGTTCGAGAAAGGTTTAAATGGAGTAAATTGTTTTGTATATGATATTCACTAGAAGAACGAGACATTTGTTGAAATGCATACTTCATAGCAATGTGCTTTCCACAACAAAAATGAAATTTTTTACTTTTTTTCGTTTCAAATAAAACTTGTTTTGATCTGGTTTTTTCATCATAGGAATAGCTGCTTGGACATACTAAACTTTCAATATCTATACTCGTACTTTGTAGTAGTTCGTCGATAGAGTTAGTATGAATTTGCTCACCAGAAGAAGAACTCATACCTATGGCCCAATTATCATCATCATTTAAATAGGGCATGCATGTAAGTAATTGCCAAGGCTTAAGTAAAGATCTTGATAAGAGGTACATCTCTGAGCTGCTTGAGTTAAAAAGATCCTGGCCTACTCTCAAACCATAGTTACCAAATACCTGTACCTCATAAACGCCATCGCGAATAAAAGCAAATATTGGTTTATATATAACCTCCCTATTCATTAGATAACAAAACTATTCGAATGATGTCTAAATGCTTTTGATTTTTTAGCGTCCAAGGTTATATTGATCTTCTTAAGCCAACGGTCGTTTCCATTATATTTAGGTACAAACGGTCTTCTGCCATGTACGCTTAAATGATTGTCTAATATTAAAATATCACCTGATTTTAATGAAATATCTAATAAATTGTTATCTATCGCCTTTAGTAGTTTTTCATATACTCTTGTGGATGGATGTTCTTTGTCAACTATATTTGTAAAAATTGGATCTAGCCTTAGATACGGCTTATCTCTAGACCCATATAATACTGCTTGAGGTACAGGTTTTTTGATAAATTGCTGCATTTTACTATAACTGATCTTTTCAGCATTCGTTTTCCAATTTTTTAGGTGTTTGGCATGATCAGGGTCTGGTATAAAGTGAAAATTCTTAGAAAATAGTAGCTCTATTTCTTCTTCAGAAAAATTATTAGGAATTTCTGCGACCGTAGTAGCAATATTCTCAGGATTTCTCAGTCCCATGAGGACAATATAATCTGGTCTATGAGGATGAAATGCATCCTCTGTATGCCAAACTAGTCCTTCTTTACTTCCTGCTCCTAATTGTGAGTTTTCAGCTGACTTCATTGGTACAATATTCTGAATTAGTCGACCTTTTTGTTGAGTTGCAAAAGAGAATGGAAAGCCTAATAATGCAGCAATTAAAGCTAAATATGTATCTTCTCTTGTAATACGATGCTGTATATCAGGTTTAGTAGTTGATGGCGTTGGACCAATATCTGTATCATTTACATCAAACCCAGATAATATGAGGTGAGACCCTATACTTTCATCTTTAAATTCATTAAGTTTTTTTCTTATCATTAAGGGTAATTCAAGTGAGGCATCTTTCGCTTTATAGTATAAGTCTGCGTCAGACTGAGCATCATTACAGACCTCAGAAACAACTTTATTAATATTTGCTAAATCCTTTTCATTAAATATATACCTGTTCATTTCAATATACCTATATTTAAAGATTACCTCCTACTTTTTTGGGGTAACCTATTATAAATTTTGAGACTAAATAGAAGACTGTATCAGGGAATTTGGACCATGATCATGTGCTTGAATAAAATCCAGCACCGTGTGTGAACCTGATAAGAACCTTAAAAGCCTCTCAAAGCCAATACCAAATCCAGCTGTTTGAATATTGGTTTTCCTCTTCCATTCTGCATGACCATGAGTAAGTGTTTCTAATGGCTCACCAAGATTATCAATTGATTGTTCGTATATGGCATCTCCACTATTTGGACGTATCCCGCCTGTAGAGATTTCTCCATAACCAAATGGAAGCATCAAGTCATAGGTATCGTAATTTCCTTCATCGTTTTCATGGTATACAGCATCACGAACGCCTTTTGGATAGTTATAAATCCAGAAAGGCCTGTCAAACTGGGCACTGAGTTTCATATCTTCTTCCAAACTAAGATCTGTTCTTCGATCTGGGTCAGCTCCAACTCTTGTAAGTGCCTCAGAAAAAGAAATGCGAGGAAAATCACCTAAACTCATACTCGAAAGATGTTTCATTGCTTTGTCGGAGACTTTAACTTTTGACTTTTCAATTTTTTCTCGTATATATCCTGAAGTTTTAACAAGAAGACTTTCTGTAACCTCAAATACTTCCCGCATTGATTGAGTCTTCCACTCAACTTCAATTTGAAAGAAAGTATTTAAATGCTTCCTAGAAATATTCTCACCCTCCTGAAGAAGGCGCATACAAGGAGCCAAACAGTACACTTTATTAAGAAACTCAACTGCCTGTTGTTTTTCAAAATTATGACTTACGGGGAGAAAGTAGACTTCCTTACCAGTTACTTGAACTTGACACTCTATGTCCTCTGATGAGATCTTTTTTACTTCTGGTCTTATTTTATCTCCTATTACTGCATAGGAGTGAAATGCTCCTGGCTCTAATTCTCGTGATAATATTGAAGGTACTATTTCACTAAAATTTAAATCATCCATTGATTTTCGAACAGCGCTTAATCCCATTGCTGTCCATTGATAAGTTTGATCATAAGTAAACTGACGCTCTAAACTTCCCATCGTTTTTCTAACTCCTATAAATAATTATGAAGAGCAGTATACTTATTTTTTTTAATATAGCACACTAATAAAATGCATGTATTTTATTAGTGTACTATATTATTTAAAAGAAATTATGAATACTAGTCTATTCTCAGTTTATGACTAGTTAACTCAATAGGATCTCAATAAGCGTCGAAAGTTGACCCGCCCTTGGGTTACAATTTGGAGTCTTTTATTATTGCCTTTGTTTGAATCTCTGAAATATTAGAAACACGTATCTATATTAAGATAGCAATTATGGAGGAAAGTTTGGATAGATGAATATTTCACAAGTGCGGTATTCTATTAAACTACGATATCTTGTTTTATCATTATTTATAAATTAACTTATTTTCAGTTAACAGTAGAACTTACAAAAGGATCTAGCGGGGCATTTGAACAGAAACTTACGGTTTAGATGACCTCTTTCGCAACTACTATTGTTTATCAAATTATTTGTGAGCCAAAACTTTAAATTTACACACAATATAATGAACAACCAACAGATTGTACCTAACGTACATTTTCGTGTCCTTTGGGCTTAAAACCCAATTAATGTCAAAAATAATTTACTTATCATATAGATAATTAGTATAGATAGTTATACTATTCAATAATTTGAAGCATAATTTTATGGATCATAAAATACACGACTATATATGTTTTAATTTTTATACTGGTTGGAGAGAAATAGATCAGTTCTATAAAAATGAACTTGGCAATGATATTACCCCTCAAATTACCTATATCTTACAAATATGTAAATTAGATGTAGAAATGCCTATAAAAGATATCTCAAAAGAAATGAAACTTAATGTATCTGCCGTATCAAATCTTATTGCCCGCATGGAAAAGAACAGACTAGTCATCAGAAGACATGATGATGTAGATCGTAGAGTAGTGAGAGTGAAACTAACCCAAAAAGGTTATGATCTTTTACTTTACTTAGAAGGAAAAATAAAAAGCTTAGAGGAAAAAATAGCTATGGGAATAACACCAGAAGAAAAAGCCACCTTATTAAAAATAGTCTCAAAAATATCTAACTCTAGAGCTAATAACCAATTATAAATTGTTTAAGGATAGTATGAATATAGATAACCCTAGGAAAATAGCATTTGAACAACTAAAAGAGTCATTAAACCCAGAGAAATGGAAAAAGAACAGTCAGTTCATTTCAGAAATTAAAAAAGACCTCTTAAAACACCCCATCAATAATCACCCTATAATAAAACTACTAAACAAAGGTGTATTTAACCATGCTGAAATGCAAAAAATCCATTTAGAATACAGGCATGCGATTGTAAAAATATTTACTGATGCCTTATTAATGACACAGTTTCAAACTAAACAATTAGAACCACGCTTTCCCGCGGGTATAAAAATGATCCCGCGCTTTTTGATTACTTTAAACATCCTAGATGAGTTTGGTTTTTCACCAGGATTTGATAGCAATGAGTACTATCAAGGTAATCCAAACTATGCACACTATCCATTGTTTGAAAAGCTACTAGATCACTACAAATTAACTGATAATGATCGCAATAATTATAAGCCATCTGATATTTCTAATAAGTTAAAAAGCTTCTTAGAAGCTACCTATGATGACTACTTATTACTTGCTGCTTTATTAGCAACAGCAGAAATTGAAGTCATGTTATTCAGTCCTCCTTTGATGCAAAATACAAAGGAACTCGATATAGACACCACACAAGGATACTACTATTTTCATGGATCTTCAGAAGAAGCTGATACCGATGCATATGATGATGATCATGAAGATGATTTGTGGAATATTCTTATTCACGCAATCGAACCCAAAGACTATCAATATGTTAAATCACATTGTCTAGAATACTGTGATCTATGGGTTTCTTTCTGGGATTATCAACTTGGTAAGCATTCATAATTCTTTCATACGAAAGGCGATGGCGTATCGTAAATATTTACTACACACTTTTTAGTCGCAAACCGATGACTTAGCAAACAAATCATTATCCCTACAAGCCACCTTAACCGCATTAACATCATTATTCACAACAGACCAGTAGTTCTCTGATACAAAATACCGCACACGTTTCTTCCCCGATCTAGGCTGAATATCTGCCAACAAACGTTCGAAATAACCTACTGTTTCATTTATAGAAGCAGTCTCATAATCGACAAACATCATTGCCGATTCAGGCGCTAAATACTCCCGAGACGACAAAGGAGGTATTTTAAAATTCATTTTAGACTTCGCTTTAACCGTCACCCCATTTAACTCCTTAAACTCAAAAGCAGGCACATAACTTTCATTTCCTCCTGGTATAGAGACCCCCTCTTTCGTTTGCTCAGCAAAAATATTTTTTGTTACCCTATAAACAAATTTCTGTGAAGTATCAGGCACGACCCTAAACGACTTAATCACCTGGTCAACAGGACTTTGATTCTCAATATTAAAAACATAACCACGTCCATCAGGTTTTACAAACGTTACAACCACCTCCCCTGTAAAAAACTGATAGGCAAAATTAGCCACAAGACTAATTCCACCAATAGCCACCACAAGTCCTAAAATTCCACGCCAAAAACTCGACACTCCGCGCTTTATAAAAGATACATCCGTTGATCCAGTCATAATAAAACCCTCAAAATAAAATAAATCATATCACACACAAAATACCGCTAGGTTACTGCAATTATAAATTGCAGTAACCTAGCGGTATTTAAACCTTAATCATCTATATTATTTCTTATACGCATATTTTTTACGCATATTGAAAAATGATAATTATCATGCTACCCTAGCCTCAATAACAATGTGTCGTTGCATTCTCAACGAACCTAAAAATAGCCTGTCCTACAGATACCCAGCAACACGTTCAGGTGCTCGCTAAACTATTTTTAGTGAGTGGCATCACAGGTCATCAGCGCATTTAGCTATTGGCTTTTAAAGACGGATCATTTTTACAACGTGATCCATATTAAGTTACTTCACTGTAACTTAAAAAGTGCGAAACGCTATCATTAGATAGCACCAAAGAAACCACTCAGTCGGTTTCTTAAAACGTATCAGAGAACATCCTGATACATTAACCACGGTCTAACGACCATCTACCCGAGCGGGAAAACAGCATCCCGTTTTAGGGGATAGCCTGTTTTCCCGCTCTGAAACTAACTGACAGAAAAGGAGAATAAAATGAACATGCTGTATACATGACGTATTAAAAAGTCTGAGCCATTCACTCATAAACCGAATCACCCAAGGCGAGACTAGTCCGAGCCATTTCCAAAGTAAGGGAATAAACAGGGGCAAACAGGCATTAAGTTGTCGCTGAATTAAGTTGTTAGCTTAATCAGAAATTCTTACAAAGATGAACACCGATAAAACCATGACTGAATTTAACGCCAAAGAGGAAGTAGCCAAACTCAAACAAGAAACCAAAACCATTCGCCACCGTGCTAGAAAATCAAAGTTAATGAAATATCAATCCCAACTAATGATGATGCAAAAAGAAGGAGCATCGATTGCACAACTGCATCGCTGGTTAATCAAAAACCGTTGTCCTATCGATTACACCAACGTCCTACGTTTTATGAAAAAACTCAACACACATGGCTAGATTCTCAGGCCCTGAAAAACAAGCACTGCGGGTTATCAAAGCCATACAGCAATCAGGCGCATTAAAATCCACACGCACAGGCGACAACTACAAAAACCGCCTACTCCAGGTCGCTAAATCAGACTACCTAAAAAAACATAAAATCAGATTGCACGACCTCTCCCCTGCTCAAGCCATCGAGTACCTTGAAATACGTGGCCAAGACGTAGGACAAAAAACCCTCGACATGGAACGCCAAGCGATCCAGTCCATGTTGCGTCACGTTACCCAACTGCTAAAGCCTAAAGAAACCCTTAAAGTCATCCACTCAGCAAAAGAACAGATCCTCACCTCAAGAGCCTATACCCCCGAACAAATTAAACTCATACAACAAGCACAAACCAAAAGAAATTCACTCTCAACAAAAATAGCCTATGCAGCAGGACTACGCGCCCATGAATTACTCACCCTAAGACCTGCAAAAGAACAAGCTTCCGATACCCATCGAGACAAAGAAAAATCGCCCCATAAATTTAAAGGCAGAGAAGGACAACTCTACACCGTCAAAGGCAAAGGTGGATTAACCCGAGAAATCATCATCCCCAACCACCTTGCACAACAACTAGAAGCCACACGATTAGAAAAACCCCAAGCCTATACCGACCGAACCGTACACTACACCCAGTATTACAACATCAATGGCGGTAATCGCTGGTCAAGATCCTTTACCCGAGCCTCAAACAAACAACTCACCTGGTCAGAAGGCGCACATGGCGTACGCCATCGATACGCCCAAGAACGTATGATCGAACTGCAAGTAAACTATAAAATAAATCGAGAAGAAGCACTCAAAGCCGTCTCCCAAGAAATGGGACACTTTCGTCCAGGCATCACCGAAGTGTACCTACGCTAGAAACGTAAAAAACAATCAATCAAAATCACTGTAAGACGAAGAAGAATCGCTCAATGAAGATGAACGACCATCATAATCACTACTCGATGAACTGGAACGATCACTGGAATCATCATCCATCCAAATTGGCATTGTCACCAATGCCAAATCCGTAGCACCATCCTTCTCAAATTGTTCACGCTGTTTTCGACGTTCCCGACATCTTTTTAGCCTAGATTTTTCTTCAGGCCAGTCTGCCCAAACAATGAGCATACCTATAAAAATCATCAGCAATAAAGGCGATAATCGAATCCAAATATCAACACTTGGCATATCCATAATAAATCCTCATTCAGCATAAACTTAATATCTATTATATCCTATAAGACCACTCCCCTACCCTTGAACCAAAACTACCGCGCTCTCGCTTGGTAGCTCTAAAAAAGAAATGAATCAAAAACACGATTAATCCCTTTTTTAGAGCAAGGCTCAAATTTGCGATATAAGCCTTTTTTGGGGTTGTAAGGGGTATCCCCTTACGCTAAACAGACTTCTACAGACTTACGATGAACCTAGGGTGTTTATCGTTAAAAATAAACCGCAATCAAAAAATCACCTTCCTCTTGCCAAACCAATCGAGCGTAGCGAGTACTACAATCGTCAATCT
>Ga0256834_1002020_pt1 | contig 13188 bp, 10 predicted proteins | sample 4281140metaG_FD_190536 | JGI IMG/M metagenome (GOLD analysis project Ga0256834, IMG submission 190536) | Hydrothermal vent microbial communities from East Pacific Rise, Pacific Ocean - 4281-140 | ecosystem: Environmental > Aquatic > Marine > Hydrothermal vents | place: Pacific Ocean: East... | reverse complement strand
CTTGTCTTTTTGAATTTGGTGTATGTGATTCACTCACTAGTGCTTGAACCTCCAAAATAATAGGACGAGATCCTTCCATAACTACGGTAAGAGCAGAACCAGGTTGTTTTGAATCTCGGTTAAAAAACCTAGATGCAATGTTTGTTGCAGGAATTAACCCCTCAGTTCTCATCTCAAATACACCTATCTCACTTGTTGGACCAAAACGATTTTTAAACCCTCTTAGTATACGAAGTTCTTGAGATGAATCTCCCTCAAAATATAGTACAGTATCAACCATATGCTCTAATACCCTAGGACCAGCTATAGAACCCTCTTTTGTAATATGGCCAATGATGAAGATGGATAAATCTCTCTCTTTTGCAATACGCATAAGTTCAAAAGTAATTTGTCTTACTTGTGTCACAGAACCTGGTGCTGATGTAATATCTTCGGAATATAGCGTTTGGATGGAATCTATGATTAAAAAATCATAAGTCCTATGTTGAAGTTCTTCTAAAACTTGTTGAAGTCTTATTTCACTAAGAAGATATAAATTATCGTTATTAGCATTTAGTCTATTTGCGCGAAGTTTTATTTGACCGGCTGACTCTTCCCCTGTTACATAAAGCACATTCTTACCACTACTAGCGATATCACCGCCAACTTTTAAGAGTAGTGTAGATTTTCCAACACCAGGACTTCCCCCAATGAGAGTTAAAGAGCCTGGTACTATCCCACCACCTAGCACATTGTCAAGCTCAATATCGTTTGAGCTAAATCTAAACACTTCTTCCTCTTTAATCTCATTGATACTTACAGCTTTTGATGAGTTAGAGGAGGCTGATTTTGTTTTTTTAACTACATCTTGTTGATGTTCATTTAGCTCTATAAGTGAGTCCCAAGCACCACAGTTTGTACATTTGCCCATCCATTTAGGAGTAGTTAATCCGCAGTGTTGACACTCAAATAAAATTTTTTTATTAGCCATAAAATTGCCTTAATTGTTTAAAATTAAGTAATTATACTACCTTGTAATATTAAAGTTTAAAAATATGACAAATTGCCATATAAGTAAGAGAATATTAATATTTAAATATACATAAATTGTGATAATAGTATAATTATAACTACTAATATAAAAGGAAATAAGTGACTTTTAAACACCCATGGTTGTATGCCGAATAATTTTTGATTTACTCCACGAAATCCAAGCCATAAACCTAAAAATGCTTTTGCACTTAAGAGTATTTGAAAATATGTAAATCCATCTTCAGTAATTTGACCAAAAGTTTGCATAAACAGGTAGATTCCCGAAGCTACTGCTATCATTAAAGAGTATGGTACTACTTTTCTTACATGTATCATTATAGCTTCTCGAGCCTTTTTTGATTCATCTTCATCTAAATTTTGTTTCATTTTGCTCAAAAACAATACATCAACAAATAAAAATCCACCGTATATAAATACAGAAAATATATGTATAGTATGTATAATCGTATATGTAATCATTGTTAAAATCCTAATTTAATTTGAAATTATAACAGTTTATATTGTAATTTTTATAAGTAAAATTACTAAAAGCATTAGTTAACTAAAAAATAGCTACAATAAAATAATATAAAATAAGGTTTTAAATGTGGGTATAGCAATAAATAAAATTAAAAAGTATGAGAATGGAAACTGTGAAGAGAACAATGTTTTTTTTCAAGCGATGGAGGAGGTGATCTACTCTATAGCTCCCTTATTAGAATCTGATGAAAGATACGCAAGACATTCGATTTTAGATAGGCTTGTTGTCCCAGATAGAATTATTAAGTTTAAAGTAACATGGTTAAATGATAATAATGAGGTTCAAGTAAATACTGGTTATAGGGTACAATTTAACAACGCGCTTGGTCCATATAAGGGTGGTTTACGCTTTCATCCAACAGTTAACGAGGGTGTATTAAAATTTTTAGGATTTGAGCAAATTTTAAAAAATGCACTTACTGGTCTACCAATTGGTGGTGCTAAAGGTGGTAGCGATTTTGATCCAAAAGGTAAAAGCGATTTTGAAATTATGAAATTTTGCTCATCATTTATGGTGGAGCTTCATAAATATATTGGTTCGCGTATAGATATTCCTGCTGGTGATATTGGTGTTGGTAGTCGTGAAATAGGTTATCTTTTTGGAGAGTATAAAAAAATAACTTCTACTTATGAGGGTGTGTTAACAGGGAAACCTTTTATGTTTGGTGGTTCACTAATGAGACCACAAGCTACAGGTTTTGGTGTTGTATATTTTACACAAACTATGCTAGAGATGGAAAATAAAGAACCATTAGATGGAAAAATTTGTACAGTAAGTGGAGCTGGAAATGTTGCGATTCATGCTATTGAAAAACTTCAAGAGATAGGTGCTATTGTTGTTTCATGTTCAGATTCTAAAGGTACTATACATGATTCACGAGGTATTGATTTATGTTTACTTAAAGAGATGAAGCTAGAAAAAAGAATCTCGCTAGAAGAATATATTGCAACTCATCCAGAAGCTAAATATATTCCCATAGAGGAATATCCAGATGGCGGACATGCTGTTTGGGATATACCATGTTATGCAGCATTTCCTTGTGCTACACAAAATGAACTTACAGGTATAGATGCCCAAAACTTAATCGTAAATGGCTGTGTTAGTGTTAGTGAGGGAGCAAATATGCCATCAACTCCTAAAGCTGTAAATGATTTTTTATCTCATAAAATTTGTTTTGCTCCAGCGAAAGCTGCAAATGCTGGTGGTGTAGTTGTTAGTGAATTTGAGATGAGTCAAAATGCGGCTATGTCTAGATGGAGTTTTGAAAAAGTTGATGAAAAATTAAAATTAACAATGCAACAAATTGCAAAAAGGGTAGCTTTAACGGCTAAAGATTATGGAGTTGAGGGTAACTATGTAGATGGTGCAAATATTGCAGGATTTAAAAAAGTTGCTGATGCAATGATTGCAGAGGGAATATAATTTTTATGAATAAAATATTATTTTTATTATTTATTCCATTCTTACTTTTATCTAATGACAATTTTACACCATTTGTTAAAGAGCAATTAAAAATTATAAAACAGATGAATAGTGATGATTTAAATCAAACAACAATGCTTGACTTAGTTAAGAAACAAGAGTTGATGTATAAAAAAAATATTGATTATATCTTAAGTAATAAGTTAGAATATTTAAATGAAGCCAAAGAGTATAAGTCAGATATTTTTGCTTTAAAAAAAGTTATGACATTAAACAAACGATTAGGTGACAAATATGCCTTATTGCGTGATGAAGTCTTAATAAAAACATATACGGTATTAGATATGCAAACTAATATGATTAAAAAATTATTAAAAGCATTAGATAGGTATGATTTTAATGAGTATCAAGAATACGCAACAAATCTTTTTACTAAAAATCAAGCTGATATATCTAAAGTGGCTAATAAAGATTATATGGAAAAATTGAATTTAAATATAGATTTTAAAAGATATAAAGATATAAAAGAAAATATAGAAGATTTTTATGCTGTTCTCGACATGAATCATGATGTCATAAAGTATTTTTCTTTTTATGATAAACAGATGTATAGTTTAAATGAATACGCCAAATATGGGCTTTTAGGTCCAGTTATGAAGATTAATAATTCAGAATTTGCTAAAAGTATCAATGAATCTCTAGCTATTGTTCAATTGAGTATTGTAAAAATTATTTTTATGTTATTAATAACAGGGTTTATCTATCTAATTAGAAAATATGTATTTCAACTATTTAAAAACTTAATTATTAGGATAAAATATATTCAGAAATATTCATCAGATATATTAAAAAGTATTGAAAAACCAGTAAAACTAACACTTATTTTGATTAATTTAGAATTGATTATATACACATATAATGATTTTGTTTCTTATGAAATTTCAAATATGTTATTTAGTATGGGTTATAGTATTTTATTTACCTTTACGGTATATAAGATTTTAAATACAATTGCTAAAATAAAAATTACAAATATAGATAGTTCTCGTAATAATATTAAAAATGAAGTTATAAATATTGGTGTGAAGATTGTTAATTTTATAATTTTAATACTTGGATTATTGTTTGTTCTTCACTCAGCTGGAGTTAACTTAACTGCTGTTTTATCGGGTCTTGGTATTGGCGGGTTTGCTATTGCGTTAGCTGCAAAAGATTCTCTTGCAAACTTTTTTGGCACATTATCAATTTTGCTTAGTGATACTTTTTCTCAAGGGGATTGGATAGTTGCTGATGGACAGGAGGGTACTGTAGTTGAGATTGGACTTCGTGTAACAACTCTGAGAACTTTTGATAATGCACTTATCTCAATTCCCAATGCAAACCTTGCAAATGCAGATATAAAAAATTGGAACAAACGTCGTCTTGGGCGTAGAATTAAGATGAGTCTTGGTATAAAGTATGATTCAAAATCACAAGATATAAAAAATGCAGTAAATGAGATTAGAGAGATGTTACTATATCATCCAAAAATAGCTTCACAAGAGACAAAGATAAATGTAGACAAACGTAATGAGACTAAAATAATCTCTCGTGAAGATTCTCATGGAATTAAAAAAACATTATTAGTTTATTTAGATAATTTTAGTGATTCAAGTATAAATATTTTAGTATATTGTTTTTCAAAAACAGTTGTATGGAATGAGTGGTTAGAGGTTAAGGAGGATGTAATGTTTAAAATGATGGAGATATTTGAGAAAAATAATTTAGAGTTTGCATATCCTTCAATCTCCATCTACAAAGAAAATTAGATATCTTTTTATGCTTGAGCAGATATAAATTTATCTATTGAGTGTTTTAATGTAGAGATTGTTTGTGTATAATTTTCAATAGAACTAGGGAGTAGGTCGAATTTTTTAAATATAATCATTTGGATAATTTCACTAGATAACTCTTGAAGTTCATTTGCTCCAATTGAACCAGATAATCCTCTTATATCTAGACATAACATTTTTGCTTGCTCAAATCTATGGTCCTCAATAAGCCCTTCAAACACTGAGTCGCTTTGACCGTAATAATCTAAAAATTCTTTTAATATCTCAATATAAAAGATAACATTTCCATTTGTTTGCTCTAGCCCTTTAACAATATTTAAACCATCAAGATTTACAATTTTTGTTTCTTCCTCTTCTTCTACTTTATTGTCTTTTTTTGTAGGTACAATTTTTTTATCTACTAAAAATGTATTAAAAACTGTATACAGTTGTTCTTTACTAAATGGTTTTGCTAAATATCCATTCATACCTGAGTGAAAAATTTTATTTATTTCGTCTGATGCAGTTAATGCACTTAGTGCTACAACTGGTGTGTTATCTAAACCTGAGTTTTCTCTTATTCGTCGAGTTGCTAAATATCCATCCATAACAGGCATATTTATATCCATAAGTACTAAGTCGAATTTTTTTTGTGAAAACAAAATATTTATCGCCTCTTGTCCATCATTTGCAATAGTAATATTTATTTTAGATTTTTTTAACATACTTATTAATACTTTTTGGTTGATAAGGTTGTCTTCAACTATCAATAAATTTGTATCTGCAAAATCTATAAAATCAGACATTGAGATATTTGGAGTATTTTTAAATCGTTCTTTTTGAATTTTTAATATTTGCTTAGAATTTGTATTTTCATCATCTTGGGAGTTTTTTTGATCATTGAGCAGTGTATAATAGATGCTCTCTTTTGTAAGTGGTTTATTTAGTTTTAAACACTCTATATCTATCTCTTTTTCTTTAGAAAACACATTAGTTAATATTATTATTTTTAAATTTCTTGTTTTTTGAACTAAAGTTACCTCTTGAATGAATTGGTCTGTTACAAGTTTTTCATCTAATATAATTGTGTCATAATTGGAAAAGTCAGGCAGTTTTTTTAAATATTCATCTTTAGTTTTGATATCAACTTGAAACTTTAAACTTTGAAGTATTTTTTGTATTGATAATGTACTTTGGTAAAAAGAATCTACAAGAAAAATATTTTTTGCATTTAGAACATTAACCCCTAATTTTATTTTATTTAAAAATTCTTTTTTAACAGGATAATATGGTAATGTTAAAACAAATTCAGCAGTTGAATCATTAGCGTTTCTAGCTATTAAAATACCATCTAGTAATAGCGATAGCTCTTTTGATACAAATAGTGAGATGCCGTCATATTTTTTTGTTTTTTCATTATATCGTGTATTAAAAATTTTATTACTTATCTTCACTTTCATATCAGTATATAAAATAAAATGTAGTGTTGGTTCAGTATTAAATCTACTTCTTTTTGAGACTTGTAGTACAATTTGTTTTGATTTATTTAATATACAAAAATCAAGTATATTTACTAATATTTTTGAGATACTTAAAGTGTCACTAATTAATGTATCTGGAATATTGTCATCTACATCAAAAATTAATTCAATATTGCTATCTTTATAATTGGCTCTAGTTTGACCAAGGATATCATTTAGTAAATTTTCAAGTTTAAAATTTTTCTTTTTAATTTCAACTTTTTTTGATTTTAATTTTAGGAACTCAATCAAATCACCAGTTACATCAAGTAAAGTATTTTCAGTATTAATTACATCTGGAATTTTTAAACGAGCTTCTTTTTCATCTAAATTAATTAGTTGATTTGTATTACCAATAGCATCTTTGGTTATAGACAAAATATTATTACTCATCCCCAGTAGTAAATCATGTTGCCTTTTTTCTATATTGGCTTGTTGTTTATGCATCTTTTTTTGCTCAATTTTTAATTTACGTATCTGTTCTGAAGATAAAAAAAGAGCAAGAACCCCAATAATTGCTAAACCAAAGACAGCTATCAATAAAGAGTCTTGTTCAATAGCTATAGCTTCTGTAGATGAAGCAAAAACAGAGATAGAAAGTAGGATGAAAAATAAAATTTTTTGTTTCATAAATTATAAACCTTTATATTGAGAATTTATTATACTATAATTAAAAGTCCTTGCCAAATAATTGCACTTAAGATTCCAGCAGCAAATCCGGCAACAATATCATCACCCATTACGCCAACTCCACCTTTAGCTTCACGATCAATTCTTCCAATAATTGATGGTTTAGTAATATCAAAATAACGAAATAAGAAAAATGATAAAACAGACTGTATTAAAAATCCATTTTCAAAATTTGATATTTCATCTATATTTATACTAATCGCTGGAGCTACGCTAAGAGCGAACCACATCCCAACTAATTCATCTATAACTATCCGTTTATCATCATGAATATTAGATTTTTTTTCATATCTGTTTATCTCTTTAATTGCTATAGCTGTAACTAAAAGTGTCGCTAAAAAAAGTGTCTCTGCTCCAAAATATATAAGTATAAGCATACCAAGTGGCAATGATACTAATGTGCCAACAGTTCCAGGTGCTTTAGGTGAGAGTCCACTATATCCAAGGGTTATAAAAAACCAGTTCATTTTTTGCCTTTTATGTAAGTGAAGTAGTTTGATATAGCTTCATTAATTCTAAATAAAAATCTTTTTCAGTATGCTCTTCTAAAAGACCCTCTACTGGCAATAGGTCATAATATAATTTTTCTAAATTTTTAAAACGATTTGGAAAAAGTTTAGAAAGAATATGAGCAGAAATCTCTTTTCTTATTAGAAGTGTAGGTGGTAGTACACCTAATTCTAATAGTTCTAAAATTGAATCTGAATGGTAAGAAATTTGATGATGTTGACCATGTGGACATGTAGATTTACTAACTAAAGTTGTACATTTATCACAATAAACATATTCACTAGCTACGGTTACTTCTATATCAATACCTACTATTTTATCAAGTATAGATTTATCTGAGTTTGAATCATAAAACATACCAAGACCAGCATGGTTTCTACCAATTGTAAGTCTATTACAACCATAGTTTTTTGCTACTATCGCATCAAGAATTATTTCGTTGTATCCAGCAAAGATATAACTGTTTTCTAAGTGGACAATTACAACATTATTTTTAGTTAAGAAATTATCTATAAAGTATTCTAATGAGTCTTTTCTAATTTGAAAATCTAAGTCAGTTCCAGAATAAGGCTTTAGTAAAAATATTACAAGTAGATCTGTACTATCAAGAGTTTGACGAATAAAGCGTTCATGTGCGCGATGAAGTGGGTTTGCAGCCATCATTAGTGCTGTAATATGTTTTGCATTTATCTTATTTTTAGCTTCGTCAATAAGTCGTTTAGATTCTGAGATTTTTTTGTCAATAATTGTAAATTCACCACTGATAGCAAGTGTTCCAATTCTATTAAGTGTAGTTTGAACTCCAGGATGTGAGAAATCAGATGTGCCATAAATTTGTACTATACGCTCTAATGGATCAATTTTAAATACTTCTTCTACAGTTAAGTAAGCAAACTCTCCATCATTAGATAAAAGTGTAATCTCTTCACCAACTTTTAATGATTTTAAAACTTCATAATTCATATTTCCAGATGGAGCTAAAATAAATGGAAAAGGAAATGTTTGCCCATTAATTAGTCCGCTTTTTAGAACCTCTTCACTCATTTTTTTATTCATAAGTTTTGTTGCAGGCGCTAGTAAGCCATCTTTAAGTAATTCTAGTGCTGAAAGAGCTTCAGAGTCTATTAAAAGTGTTTTATTTTTTTTTGAGGATATCATATTTTTTTCGTTTTTCCCATAAGCTTTTACGAGATATTCCAAGCTTTTTTGATAATTCTGTATCTGGAAATTTGTCTTGATAGTTTAAAACAATAAATTTCACATAATCTTCAATAGGTAAAATTTCACCTTGATCAAAAACATTACTTTCGTTTTTAATTACTAATATATCAAATTCTATATCATCTATTTTATCACTACTTGCTATTATTGCTTGTTTATCAGATATAGCTTCAAAAAAAGCTTTTTTATCATTCTTTTTTAGTATTTGGTAGTTTATAATATAAATAATACAATTTTTGCTAAGTGAATTAATTTCAGAAATTGCCCTTACATCAGTTAAGCTTATAAAATTCAGTGCTTTATTATGAATTTTCGCATATTTAAAAGCAAAAGCATCAGCATTTTTAGGAAAACTAGAAGAGATAAAAACAGGAAGTTTTATCTCATTATGGTTATAGTCATTTTGGATACTATTAAAGGAGTGAGCTAAATATTTTTCATACGCTTCATTTAGTTTTTTAACATTTTCATAATCTTGATAATGATTAATTTTTCTAATTAGTTCTTCTATCATAAATGGTTTTAATATGTAGTCTTTTGCTCCAGCTGCAAGTGGTTTTGAAACCGTGTCATTCGATATGTAGGAGACCATTAAAATAATAATGGAATTTTTAAATATATCTATTATGGGATTAAAGTCTTGACCATTTATGTTTGTAGATAGTAAAACTACATCATAATTATTACTCTTTATCGCATCCCTAGTTGAAGTGCATAGCTCACAGACATGACCTAAATCACCTAGTTTTGTTGCTATACTTTGTGCTAAATATATTTCATTTTCAATAATAAGTATTTTCAAATTTTTAATTTCTCCAGTTAAAATATTTTAAATTGGCATTTGCTATGACACCAACTCCTTCACTTCGACCAATAAAGCCTAGTTTTTCAGTTGTTGTAGCTTTGATATTTACTCTAGCACTCTCACATCTAAGTATTTTTGCTAGGGCATTTCTCATCTTGAGTTTATAAACACTAATATTTGGTTTTTGAGCAGCTATTGTTAAATCTACGTTTATTATGACAAAACCAAAGTGATATATTTTCTTTACAACTCTAGACAATAGTTTTTTAGAATCGATATCTTTGTAAGAGTTATCATTATCAGGAAACATCATCCCAATATCACCCATTCCAGCTGCACCTAAAAGAGCGTCTATTAGAGCATGTATTGCTACATCCCCATCACTATGTGCTTTAAAACCATAATCAGAGTCTATTTTAACACCACCTAGGTACATCTTTGTATCATTTTCAAAGGCATGTACATCAAAGCCGGTACCACTTAATATATCAGCTGATGGTGGTTTTAAACATGGTATTTTTATTAAATCTCTAAGATAAGTTATCTTTACAGCATCCTCATCGCCTTTAATAAATTTTCTAGTGCCACCATTTGCTACAATTGCACTACTTTCATCAGTAAAATCTTTATCTGTGTTTAAAGCATCCCTTAAAACAGTTGTTTTTGAGAGTTGCGGAGTTTGTATTCGTTTTATCTTATCTCTATCTATTGTGTTACCATCATACACGATGGTGTCATTTATGCCAATGTATGGAACTATACAGTCGGCTGATGTTGATTCTTTTATTATATTGTTTAAAAAATCATTACTGATACACGCTCTAGCAATATCGCTAATTAATACATATTCGCTATCTACGTGCATTAGGGCGTTTTTAAGAGATTGTTGCCTAGTGTTTCCACCCTCAACAAATATAAAATCTGCATAAGTTTTCATAAAAGCTATATCATCACTAGAAGAAGTGATAATTATTTTTTCAAATTTATTTGAATTTTGCAAAGAATTTGCTACAAATTGCCACAAAGGCTTGTCTTGTATACGAATCCATTGTTTTTTTACATTGAGTTCAAATCGGCTAGAATTACCAGCTGCAAGCAAAATAAGCGTTAAATTTGACAGATTCAATCCTTATATACAAATGTGTTACAAAATAATACACTTTAAAAACTTTGTTAATCTTAAATTTTTTTTTTAGTTTAAATTCTTTTAATTAATCTTAAGAAAAAATTAATTGAAATTAATTAAAATATTATTTTATATAAAAATCAGATAAACCTCTTTTTAAATCTAAAAACTTATGTGTTTTTATCTCTGAGTTTAGATTTATTGTATCTAAAGTATAGATATTATTATTAAGCGGTAATTTGGTAGTAATTATTGTTTGAGTTATAAGTGTCTAGCATTTTTATTTTTAAAAAAGATTCTTTAATATCTTTAATTTCTTGTGGTAAATTTTGGTTTATATTTTGAGTGTTTTGTTTTATGGTTGGTTGATTTTTTGGTATAAGTGAAAACATAATAGAATTATCATTATAAGCAGATGAAGCTTTTGTTTGTGAGTTTATCATTGTAAATTTAGTGGTTGAATTATTGTTTTCAAGTTGTTGTTGAATTTGAGCTTTTGTGCTTAAAGAGGTATGGCTTGATATATAGTTTGCTGGAGTATTTAATGCAGGTTTAGCTAAATTTTGAGAACTATTTAAACCTTTATAAGTAAATAATTTATCTGTAGGTAACTCTTTAGAAATTTTTTTACTAGTAGTTTTGTCAGTTGTATTAGTGTGCAGATAAGTGCTGTAAGATGATACATACATGACATCTCCTATGGCTATTGTTTTAGATTATAATTCAAGTTTACTTTTAGATTACTTAAATTATTAAATTTTAGATTGTATTATTATCTTATTTGCTTCAAACAACTCTATCGCTTTTACAACCATTGGCTCATCTTTTATGTTTGGTGGGTTTATATCTTTGGTATTATCAGAGATTTCACCTATCTCGGCATTTTCAACCATTGAATCTGATTGTGCTTCATTCATGATAGGTTGTTGTATTTGTTTGGATTTAACTTCTATCTCTTTTGAGCAAAGTACATATTTTATTTTTGTGTTAAAACCAAATAGTTCTCGCACAAGTTGTTTTATAGCTGGATATCCATGTTTTAATGTTTGTTTGCACTCTTCATTTGTGCAACTCTCCCATGTTAAAATATCATTTTCATAAGAGATAAATGAGATACTTGTAGAGAAACACTCTCCAAGTTGTGCATTTCTATCTTTTATGTTTTTTACTAAAGTATTAAACATATCTAAGTATTTGTTTTCAGTAGGTGGAGTTAGTGTAGATTCTTCAATCTTTGTAATTGGTTTAGTTATCTCTTGATGTTTTATCTCTTCTTTTGGAATCTCTTTAGTTTCTTGAGCAGTTGGTTTAGGAGTTAAGTCAATAGCATCCAAGTCAGTTCTTTGTATCTCTTTTTGAAGAGATTCAATCATCTGATCTATCTCTTTTATTCGAAGGGCTTCAATCATTTTGAAAAATATAAGTGAGAGTACAAAGGAGCCATCAGCATTTATGGCAAAAAGAGATTTTGCATCACTTAAAATTCTAAAAAATCTATCTATAATTAAAGTTGAAAATAGGGCATCATTAGAATACAGTCTCTCTTTTATGAAAGCAATTAATTCATCTACAACCATCTCACTTTCATAATCTTCTAACACCTTTGTAAATTCAACTATTTTTGCATAGTCTTTAGCAAAAATTGCACTAAAAAGGTCATGTAAAAATTTTGGATCAACTAAACCTAACATATCTGTAACAGTAGCTACATCAACATGATTTTTAGAATAAATTATTGCTTGATCTAGTAGTGTTAAAGAGTCTCTTAAGCTTCCCCCACCACTACGGGCTAAAATTTCTAAAGCGTCATTATCATAAGTAACATTTTCTAGGTTTAAGATATGGGAGAGATGGTTTAGTATTTTATTTGTAGCAATACTTTTAAACCTAAAGTGTTGAGTACGACTGAGTATTGTTGCTGGTAATTTTAATGGATCAGTAGTAGCAAGGATAAATTTAACATATTGAGGTGGTTCCTCTAATGTTTTAAGAAGTGCATTAAAAGCTTCTTTTGTTAACATGTGAACTTCATCAATGATAAATATTTTGTATCTTGCAATTGCTGGTTTATATTTTGTTTGCTCTATTAAGTCACGAATATCATCTATTTTTCTAGAACTAGCAGCATCCATCTCAACAATATCAACATGGCGATTTTCTAAAGCACTTATACAGTTTTGACAAACTCCACAAGGTTGATGAGAGATGCCATTTTCACAAATAAGAGCTTTTGCAAAGATACGAGCAGTTGAAGTCTTACCACTACCTCTAAGACCTGAAAAAAGATAAGCATGTGAGAGTCTATTTGAGTCAAGTGCTAAGGATAAAGTTTGAGCAATACTCTCTTGCCCAATTAGTTCATCAAAATTTATAGGTCTGTATTTTCTAGCTAATACTTCAAAAGACTCTTTCACTACATTCTCCGTCACTCTCAGCTTGACTGGGAGTCTAATTTTAGAAAGATTTTAACATGATTAGTGTTAATTTCTTATAAGTTTTTAGGTAAGTTTTAGCCACTTATTTGCTATTTT
>Ga0256834_1002018_pt1 | contig 13196 bp, 7 predicted proteins | sample 4281140metaG_FD_190536 | JGI IMG/M metagenome (GOLD analysis project Ga0256834, IMG submission 190536) | Hydrothermal vent microbial communities from East Pacific Rise, Pacific Ocean - 4281-140 | ecosystem: Environmental > Aquatic > Marine > Hydrothermal vents | place: Pacific Ocean: East Pacific... | reverse complement strand
TTTGATAATCAATTGGCATTGAAAAAAGAGTCATATGCTCTTTTAGAAACCTATGTATCCCTTGCAAGGTTAAAAGAGAATAGTTATGCTGAACAAGGTTTACTCGCTTACTTTTTAAGTCGTGCTAAACCTATCTCTGAAAAAGAACTAGAGTTATGGGATGGGCTTATTTCTGATGATATTTTACCTATTTACACGCATTTTAATGATAAAAACCTCATATTTACTCTTGATAATATTTTAAAAAATGAAGCCTATGTTCACATTGGAAAAGAGATATATAAAAGTCGTATAGATGTGATTAGACATAGTGCGGATGGGTATTTTTCTATCAATTTAAATCAATGGTATATGATGCAACATCAAAAAATCATAGCGATACAAAAAGCACAAAAACACCTTATCGATAGATTGAAAAGTGATATCAATCAAAAAATAGAAGATGAAAAAAGAGTGATGTTTGTTGCCATGGCAATACTGCTTATATTTTTACTGCTTATGTTGTTTGTAAGGCATATATTTTCTAAAATGGCAAAAGAAAGTGAAAAGTTAGAAGATGTACTTAAAAACCTTAATATAAACTCTAAAGTAAATAATGAACATAAACTCAAAAAGATGATAGAAGAGGGTGACACAACAGAGATATATCAATTTCTTGAAAAGACGATACTTGAAGCAAAAGAGAGTAAACGTTTGGCAGAACAAGCCAATAGAACTAAAAGTCTATTTTTGGCAAATATGTCTCATGAGATACGCACACCTCTTAATGGTATCGTAGGGTTTACAGATATTTTAAAAGATAGTCACTTAAATGCAGAGCAAAGAGAGTTTGTAGAGATTATAGAGAAGAGTTCTGAAAATCTACTTTCTGTCATTAATGACATATTGGACTTATCTAAAATCGAGAGTGAAAAAATAGAGATAGAAAACATAGAGTTTGATGCCATTGTAGAGTTTGAAAGTGGCATTGAGTCTTATGGGGCAAAAGCTGCTGAAAAAAATATTGATTTAGGACTCTATGTTGATCCTGATTTATCACATATCATTAAAGGTGATCCAAATAAGATTAAGCAGGTCTTAGTCAACCTGATAAGTAATGCCGTCAAATTCACACCAGAAGGTGGTGAAATCAATGTAATTGTGAAAAAAGTAATGCGAGATGATGCGACAGTATCTGTTACTTTTTCGGTGCAAGATACAGGGGTGGGTATCTCACAAAAACAGAAAGCTAAGATATTTGAAGCTTTCTCACAAGCAGACTCTAGTACTAGTAGGAAGTTTGGAGGTACAGGGTTAGGGCTTACCATCTCTAAAAAACTTGTGGAACATATGGGTGGTGCATTAGACTTGGTAAGTGAAGAGGGAAAGGGGTCTACTTTCTTCTTTACTTTAGTCTTTGAAGAGGTAGAAACTTTAGTAGAACAACTGCCTATAGGTCATATGAATATCGCTTATTATCTTCCAAAAGGTAAACAAAGAACTTCTGATGGGTATGTTGAAGAGTATATTACTGCACTTTCAGGTGGATGTCATATCATATACAGAAAAGAGTCGTTTGAGAACTTAAGTGAAGAGGAAAAACCAGCATTGGTTTTTGTAAACTATACGTATGTACAAGAGGATGAATTGGCGTATTTAAATGCTTTAGGTTTAAGAGTCTGCTTGATGACTTCTGTAAAATATAAAGATGCAATAAAAGCATTAAATCTTCCTTTCCACACCATACTCTATGCTCCTATTAACTATTCTAAAATCAAAAGGTCTATTTTAAAATATATTCACCCTGAAGAGGATGTAGAAAAAAGAGTAAGTAAAAATATTTATAAAAATATCAGAGCACTTGTTGCTGAAGATAATAGTATCAATCAAAAACTGATTAAACATACATTGGAAAATATAGGTTTAGAGATTATACTAGCCAACAATGGAAAAGAGGCATTGGCATTACGTCGTAAAGAGAGATTTGATATTATATTTATGGATATACAAATGCCTGTTATGGATGGTGTGGAAGCGACACATGCTATTATCGCGTATGAAAAAACAGAGGGGTTAGACCATGTGCCTATCGTGGCATTAACGGCAAATGCACTCAAAGGTGACAAAGAACGCTTCTTGGCAGAGGGCATGGATGAGTATATCTCCAAACCTATAAAACTCAATGTAATTGATGATATTCTTCAAAACTATTTTAAGCAGAGTGTTGTCTCCGATAGGATAGAAGAAGATGAATTGGTTAAAGAGAAATCTGCTGATATTTTACTTTTTAAACAGAAGATTGATGATGTACATATCTTTAGAACACTGCTCAATAAGATAGGATATAGTGTTGACGTTGCAGAAGATATGGATGCATTTAAAAAGATGATACGTCATAATACCTATGCGTATGTACTAATAGATAGAGAACTACTTGTATTGGCTGAAGATGGGAGTATAGGAGAGACCATAGAAAAACTCTCTTTAAAAAGCATTTTATTTGTAGAAAATCTTCATTTTGCTACGCATAAAGACTATCAGCAGTTTGATAGTGTGGTACTTAATGTTCCTAATATGGATTTTTTACGTAATGTGATTTTTAAATTAAATCAAAAAAGATATGATAAACTCATGCTCACTTAACAGTTTTGAAGTGAGTAGTGTATGAGTTGTGATGTATTGGTTAATGATAGTTTCTCTAAAATACGTGTACGATAAGTAGAGATAGTCTTAGGACTTAAGTCAAGCTCTTGGGCAATATCTTTAGAGCGTAAACCTTTAATAATGAGACGATAGACTTCATACTCTCTTTTGGAGAGTATGTTGGAGGGTATTTTGTCTGTTTGGCATAATGATGTACCGTAAGGTAAAAGTTCACTGTACGCTTCACTAATGTATATTTTATTATCTAAGACAGTTTTAATAGCATCAAGTAATTTATCTGAGACCATCGTTTTATTAAGGTAGCCTTGGGCACCTGCTTCTATGGATTTGATGGCATAGGGGTCTTCATCGTACATACTTAAGACCAATATAGGCAGTGAATCAAAACGTTTTTTTATCTCATCAATGGCATGAAGTCCATTTTTATCACCTAAGTTAAGATCCAAAATAAGTAAATCATAATATTTTTCTTTTAATATATTAAGCAATGACTCAAAGGAGTCTGCTTCCTCTTCTAGGTGTAAGTATTCTTCATTTTGTAGTAGAAATTTTATCCCCGCTCTTACAATTTCGTGGTCATCTGCGATGATGATAGTGTACTCTTTTTGTAGCATTATTATTGCACCCCTTTGCAAGAATTACTCACTAATTGTAACCTAAAAATATAATATTGAATAGATATTCATAGAAATTATATCAATAAATATGATATATGTGTAAGATAACTCCTACATATATATTATATTTATATCTATATAATAACAATAATATAACATATTAGTGACAATTGTATTACATTTGTTTTGATATAATCTCTAAGTATTTAGGGTGAAATTTAAGGAAAATTATTAAATGAAAACAGATTCATCAAAAATGATTGCCAACTTAAGAAACTCTATAAAAGAAGTATCTGAAGCACAAGACAAATCAGAAATATGTGAAAAAATAGAGACACTACTTATGAAGTTAAGTGCATCAGATTATGCATCCCTCTATATATTTGATAATGAAGAACAGGCACTTTATAGTGAAAAAATGGATGATGTTCCTTTTTCTATGATTACTCCTGAGGGGTGTTTAGGAAAAGTGTTCTTAACCAAGACCGCTGCGATTTATAACCATTTAGCGAGTGATAAAGAGTATGTTCAGGCATACGATAATCCTGTAAAACATAAATTAAAATCTCAAATGCTTATGCCTATTATAGAAAATGCACAACTTATAGGTATCGTACGTGTCTCACGTGCGATTCAAAGAAATACAAAATATTATACAAAAGATGATTTAGAGGTACTTGCATCCATTAACTCTTATTTGATAAAAATCATACGTACCTTAAAGTCAGATAACCATCTGTTGCAAGCATCTCACATATCTACTGAAAAGATGCACGAAACAATCAAAGATGTGCATAGAGAGAAAGAAGATGTTGATGATAAAGAGATGTTACTTTTTATTTCCAATACCGTACACGATATACGAACCCCTGCGAATAGTCTTTATGGTTTTTTAGAACTACTAGAAGAGCAGATAGAAGATAGCCGTTTAAAAGAGTTTATTATTAATGCCAAAGAGAGTGCCTCTTTTATCAATACTTTAACCGATTCTATTTTACTCAAAACAAAAAATAAATATGAGAGCAGTATCTCAAAACCAACTATTGTTAATACGGTAAAATTTTTATCTGATACGACCAATATTTTTGCTGCAAAGATGTCAGAAAAAGCATTAAACTATTTTATTTTTATCTGTCCTGAGTTACCTAAAGAGATTAATATAGATACACTTAAACTTAAAAGAGTGCTGATTAACCTCATAGGAAATGCCTATAAATTTACGCCTAAAGAAAATAGAATAGACGTTTTAATAAGTTATAATGAAAAAGACAAACGCATGTCTATTTCAGTAAAAGATACTGGTATAGGCATAGCCAAAGAACATCAAAAAAGACTTTTTGATGCTTTTACCCAGGCAACGGAAGATACCTCTATGGAGTATGGTGGGAGTGGATTGGGGCTTGCTATCTCTGCACAATATGTTACAGATTTAGGTGGTACACTAAAACTCAAAAGTGAAGAGCATGTAGGAAGTGAATTCTATTTTGATATACCATTAGATATAGTAAATATTACGCAAAGTTATGAAAAATTTTATAATTTAGAAAAAAAGATTGTTATTTTAACGGATGATTTAGACTCTACGCATGCTGCATATATAAAGACTTACATTGTTCGACTTGGTATGCCAAAAGAGAAGATATATATCTCAGATACTATTGAAAAAGAGACAACACATCTTATTTGTTTTGAACACAAAATTACTTCTGAACTCTTAACAGAGGTTAAGTCTAATAAGATTAAGTTATTATTGATAGAGGAAAAATTGTTTTCACTCTTGAATAATAAAGCGTTAAATGGTTTTAAAATAGTCTCTGCAAATACCTATTATGGTGATGCTGTTCACAGTCTTATCTATTCTGGCAAGAAAGTAAAAGTTTTAATAGTAGATGATAACAAAATAAATGTAAGCTTATTAAACTCAATGTTAGCAACAGAATATGTTGAGATAGATTCTTGTACAGATGCAAAGACGGCATTAAAACGTTTACAAGATGAAGAGAATTTTGATATAATCTATTTGGACAAGCATATGCCAGGTATGTCAGGAACGGAACTTTTAGAAATTTTTAGAAGGTATGAAAAAGAGAAGCATTTGAGTCCTATTTATGCGGTTTCTATCTCTGGTGACCCTGATAGTAGTCAAAATGAAAAAAATCTATTTGACGCTTTTGTAAATAAGCCTTTCAATAAACAAGAGGTAAGGGAGGTTATAGAGCTATCAAAACAATAAAACGTATTATAAATCAAATAACCAATAGAGAAAAACGAGAGTTAATTATAAAATAAAATCATAAGGAGATAAAATGAGTGTAACACCTACAGATGTTGAACATGAAGTAACCGCGGTTGATATAATTGTATCAAAAGGAGATGAAAAAGGTGATATTACCTATGCAAACCCCATTTTTTTTAAGATATCAGGCTATACACAAGCAGAATTACTAGAAAAACCACACTCTATTATTCGTCATCCTGATATGCCTAAAATTGTTTTTAAATATTTATGGGACAATATTAAAGAGGGTAAGGATGTAAAAGCATTCGTAAAGAACCTTTGTAAAGATGGTGGTTTTTACTGGGTATTTGCACATGTACGAGTGGCGACGAATCCAGATGGTTCTTTTAGAAACTATGTCTCTACAAGAAAAGGTATGTCTGCAGCTGCACGAGCGATTGTAGAACCTCTTTATAAGGAGTTATTAGCAGCTGAAGAGAGTGGAGGAATGGATGCTTCTTTAGCGATGTTAGAAGCATTTTTAAAAGAAAATGGGGCAAGTTTAGATACATTTAACGATGCCATGCAAAAAATACAAAACAGTTAAGAAGGATAAAAAATGATTGAATTTGATCAAGCAATGAAGAAATTACGTTCGGTAAATGGGTACTTAGGTTCAGCAGTATTAAACTTTTCTGGTGAGACATTGTATATGGATGAAGAAAATACTTCTGTAGATATCGCATATTCTGCAAGTATTTTTAATGATGCATTTAGAATGATTTCAGAATCATCGTTAGATGTTGGTTTTGCAGATGCTTCATTGGTAGAGGCAAGAACAGAAGATGGACATGTCTTTCTTATCAATACTTCTGGTGATAGTGGGGGAGATAACTTCTCAAAACTTACTACATTTGCCATTTTTAGAGATGATGGAAATGTGGCATTAGGAAAGATGATTATGGAAAAAACGGCACAAACTATGTCTAAGTCTATGAGTGAGCTTTAAGCTCTTCATAGAAAAATATAAGAGTGAAGTTAAAATAGTTTAATTTTCCTGTTATATTATTTTATTAGGAGTCTATCATCAAAACATTATATCTTATTCGACATGCCAAATCTGACTGGAGTGATGGCTCTTTGAGTGACTTTGAAAGAGGATTGAAAAAAAGAGGGCATAAGGATCTTGACACCATTAGTTCTTATATGTCTCTACAACAACTACATCCAGATTTGATGATATCAAGCCTAGCATTAAGAGCACAAACAACTGCTGATCAGCTAGCCCATAAGATAGGTTATGAAGGACGTATACACTATATGGAAGAGCTGTATAACTCACGTCCAGATACTATTATGAATGTATTGACACTACAAGATGATAGTTATGAAACTATTTTTATCATAGGGCATAACCCAGAACTTACAGAGTTTGCTAACTTTTTAGTGGAAGATAACTTTCCAAAACTTCCTACTTTGGGTGTATTGGCTATTAATCTAAACATTGATACATGGAGCCAGATACATGAGAAGTGTGGTGAGATAGATTTTTTCATACAACCTAAACAGTTTAAGTACTATGTTCCTAAACAGATACGTACAACCTTAGCTAAGGTAAAAGAGTCTTAACATGAAAAATGATTTAAAGAAAATTTCTGAGTATTTGATTTTTTATAGGTCATCAGGTAGCCATAAATATCTTATTGAAATTGAAAAGTATTTAAAAGAGTATTTTTCTGCTGATGGTATTGTTTTTTGGACATACCAAACAGATACAGATAGCATAAATATGCTATCTGAAACAAAGCATAAAGCACTCCCCCTTTCTAGTAGTTTGATAAAGCAATCTATAGAAACTAAATCTTCTATGTTTTTAGATCATGTTAGTAGCAATAAATTTTATAGTTCTTCTATAGATAACCCTTTAGATTTGAAAATCAGATCTATGATGATTGTTCCTATGATAAAGGACAATAAAGTTTTAGGTATTGTCTCACTTTATAAAGAGATAAAAAGACGAAAAAAGTTTACAGATTATGATGGATTAATGTTTCAAAAGTTTGCTTTAACGCTTTTAGGTCTTTATAGTAAGGAAACGATAGAGCAGAAGAGTCAATTAAATGCTAAAAACCATGTATTAGAAGCATTACCTAGAGAACAAGAAATTAACGAGAAAAAGTTAAATAAGAAAAAAGAGAGTGTTTCAGAACTTGAACTAGAGATAAAAGCACTTAAAAATATTTTTTCAGATTTAGAAAAGGAAAATAAATCATTTAAAAATGAACTTAACTTACTCAAATCTAAAGAAAAAGAGAATATTACAAAATTAAATCAACAAAATGATAAGTTTGAAGCATTAGAAGCTACACATAAAAATACCGTTGATAAGCATAAAAAAGAGAATGTAGAGTATAAAAAGTCAACAAAAACATATGTTAGCGAGCTAACGGAATTAAAAAAATTAGTTAAAAAACAAGAGTTGGATTTAAAAGCGTATGCTAAAAGTGATAAAGAACAGAAAAAATGTATTGATGCATATGAAAAAGAGATAGAAGAGTTAAAACATACAGAAAAAGAGTTCCAGTCTGTACATAAAAGTATAGTGATAAAATATGAAAAGAATGAGTTAAAACAATTAAATGCTATCGAAGAATATAGAAAAACAATAGAAGAATTAAAAAGCAATCTTTCTGAAAAACCTAAAGAAAATAAAGATAATAGTAAAGATGAAAATGCATACCTTGCTGAGTTAAATAAGGTAAAAGAAGAAGTTGTCTATCTTAACAAAGAGATAGAATACTTTGATAGCGAGTTAAAAAAGCTAGAAAAAGAGAATGAAAATTTAGCAAAAATAGCTGAAGAGAATAAAGTTAGTACCGAAGAGAAGAGTAAAAAAGACCATAAAGAGATATGGCTTCAAAAGAAAGATGCAAAAGAAAACTATAATATAGAGTATATTTTACAAGAAGTTGACAGTATATTTGGGGTAAATGAACAAGCATACATGCTTTTTGAGTTGATGGTCTTTTCTATCAACTCTACTGAGAATATGCAACTGATTGAAAATAAGATAAAAAGTTCAAAAATAGTGCCACTTATTGTAGAAGAATTTAAATTTGAAAATATGCTAAAAATACATAAAGAAAAGTATTTGGTCTCTAAATTTATAGATAATATTAGAGGTTATGAACAGACTATTTTTCCATCTAAAATTAAATTAAATATTACTATAGATAAATTTATGCCTAAGTTTTTTATCTTTGATGCTCCCAAGGTACAAAGTATAGTTTTACATCTTTTGATGGATCTCCAAGAGTTTATTGATCACAAAAAATCTATTGATATGAGTTTTACACATAATACTAAACTACTTCATATTGAAATTGGGGGTAAGTTACCTCAAGAAACAGGTGGCTTTTTATCTGGATTAACCAAAAAGAATATAGTAAAAGATATCTCTAAACGTCCTGCTTTACAGATAGGGCGAAAACTGTTAAATAGTTTTGACTATGATATTGAACCTGTTTATAAAGAAAAATATTATACCTTTATCTTAGATGTACCAATAGAGGTACTTTAGGATTTATGCTTTGTTTATTTAAATAAGGTAGTATAGAAGAGATATCTTCTTGGTAAAGTTTAAAAATTAAATAAAGTTATGCTAAATATAAGTGGTATTTTAAAATAGTAGTAGAATGAAAATATATGGAGGGGGAGTAGATGCAAGAAAGTCTAGAAACTGGCTTAAAAGAAGTAGTTAAGATACTTAATAGTTATGCAAAATTAAAAGAGTATAAAGAAATAGAATCACTAGAAAAATATTTTGAAACATTTTTTGATGCACAAACAGTAAAATTATGGAAAGTAGATAGCTACAAAGAAACATTACAACTTTTTGGACGTAAAGAGAGTGAAATGATACCTCTTGAGCAAAGTTTAATTAAAAGAGCTATGGATACAAAATCTATTTTACTTGTTAACCATGTAACAAGTGAAAAATATTTTAATGCCAAAGTGGACAACCCTTTAAACCTAAAGATAAAGTCATTAATGGTGCTACCCATTATGCAAGGTAAAAATGTCATTGGTCTTTTAAAAGTTTGGAAAGGTAGAGGGCAAAAAAAGGTTTTTAATAAAAAAGATGAAGAGGCTTTAGTTTATTTTTCTTCTTTACTTGTAAAATTACTCAAAGCAGAGGAGATAGATAAAAATGAACTTTTATCTCTTTTAGGAAAAAAAAGTAATGAAAAAACCGATAAGGTAATAAGTCGTAAAACAAGTACTGATATTCAAAAAATACCAAGAAAGAAAAAGATAGATGAATTAGAAGTTTTAAAAAATGAAATGGTTAAAATTTCGAAAGAAAATAAATACTTTCTTGATGAACTAAAAAGAAAAGAGGAAACACTCTTAGCGTATAAAGACAAAGTTTCTACATTGGAAGAATCAACATCTAATAGTAGTGAGCTAGAGATTTCAAAACGTAAATATCAAGAGTTAGAAAAATCTTCCACAGAGCTTTATCATGAACTTCAGTCACAACAAGTAGCCTTAAAAGAGTTAGATGAAGAGTTACAACTATCTCAAAAAGAGAATGAATATTTAAAGGTTGAATTAAAAGAGAAAGAAAAAAGTTGTTTAACAATTCAAGATTTAAAATCAGAAAAATTACATAATGAAGAAAAAGAATCAAGCCAAATTGATAAAAATATAGAGAATGTTCTACACTATATAGATAACAAATTTGGTGAAAATGAGTATACTTATATGCTATTTGAGATGATGCTTTATGCACTTAATTCAAAAAATGCTTTACCTTATATTGAAGAAAATCTTAAAAAACTAAATATAATTCAAAAAATAATAGAGGGTTACCATTTTAAAAATGGTTTACGTACACATGATGAGAAAAATCGTATGTCAGATTTAGTTGAGCATATTCAACGGTATGAAAATATTTTTCCTAATAAAATACAATTGGTAATTAGCCTAGATACATCGATGCCAAAATCATTGGTTTTTGATAAAATAAAAATACAAAACTGCATAATGCATTTACTGATGGATTTGTACCGTTTTGTAGACTATAGTCGAAATATACATATTGATTTTACTTTTGAAAATAAGCTATTGACTGTAGAGATTGGTGGTTCTATACATAAAAAAAATAGTCTTTTTAAGTCAATGTTTCGACAAACCAAATTAGGTGGAGATGAAAAAAATCGTATAGGTTTACAGCTTAGTAAGAAAATAATGACACGACTTAAAGGTGAGGTTGGTTATCTTTATAAAGATAATTATTATAAGTTTATTTTGACTTTACCCACACAGGTGATAAAGATATAATTTTTTATGTACTTTAATGATAGATTGTTGTAAAATATCTTTTTTATAGCCACTACATGATGGCTTCAATCGATAGGAATAATAATTTATGAAAAAAGACATGATACACGTTTATGGTGCAAAAGAAAATAATTTAAAAAATATAGATATAAGCATCCCTAAAAATAAGTTAGTAGTTGTTACTGGCATCTCAGGTTCGGGTAAGTCTACGTTAGCATTTTCAACGCTTTATGCAGAAGGTCAAAGACGTTACATAGAGTCACTTTCCTCTTATGCTAGACAGTTTTTAGGTCGTGTAGGTAAACCAGATGTTGATAAAATTGAAGGGCTTACCCCTGCTATCGCTATAGACCAAAAAACTACTTCTAAAAATCCACGTTCAACAGTGGGTACTATCACAGAAATTTATGACTATTTACGTTTGCTTTTTGCCCGTGTAGGAGAGCAACATTGTCATGAGTGTGGTAAACCTATCTCTTCTATGTCCGCTTCGGACATCATTGAGGAAGTGTTACGTATTCCTGAGAATGCGAAGCTTATTATTATGGCACCTCTTGTGAAGGAAAAAAAAGGTTCTTTTGCAGATATGTTAGAGTCTCTTCGGCACAAAGGCTACATACGTGCCATGATAGATGGTGTGATGGTAAGACTGGATGATGAAATAGAACTCTCAAAAACTAAAAAACATACTATTAAAGTAGTCATCGATAGGGTGGTAGTCAAAGAAGAGAGCCGTGACCGTATAGGGCAGGATGTAGAGAAAGCACTCAAAGAGTCGTATGGTGAACTTGAAATTGAGGTACTTAACCATGAAGAGGTTGGCTTTGAGCGTCAGCATATGCACTACTCAGAGCATTTGGCTTGTTTTGACTGTAAGTTGAGTTTTGAACCCTTAGAACCTGTAAGTTTTTCTTTTAACTCACCTAAAGGGGCGTGTCCTAGCTGTGATGGACTGGGGATTCGCTACGCCATAGACCTTAAGAAAGTGATAGACTCCGAACTCTCCATAGACAAAGGTGCTGTTAAAATCATGTATGGGTTTAACAAAAGCTACTACACGAAGTTTCTTAATGCTTTTTGTGAACAAAATGATATTGATATAAAAGTGCCGTATAGTGAACTTGAAACACACCAACAAAAAGCGATACTCTATGGTAATGGTGGCACAGTAAACTTCACATGGAAACGCCATAAACTCACACGTGAGTGGCCTGGAGTTGTGAAGTTTGCACATGATATGTTTAAAGAAGAGAAAGACCTCTCTGAGTACATGACCGAAAAAGTGTGTGACAAATGTGAGGGGCACAGACTTCGTCCTCGTTCACTTGCTGTGAAAATAGAGGGTGTGAATATCGCAGATATTATCGATATGCCTATAGAAAAGTCGTATGCACTTTTTGCAGATAAAAAAAGTTTTTCTCACCTAACAGAGCAGCAAAAAATGATAGCAGAGTCTATACTTAAAGAACTTTATGAAAGACTTTACTTCCTATATGATGTGGGACTAGGGTATATTACTTTAAGTCGTGATGCAAGGTCTATCTCTGGGGGTGAAGCACAGCGTATTCGTATCGCCTCTCAAATAGGCTCTGGACTCACTGGCGTGATGTATGTACTTGATGAGCCTAGTATTGGGCTACATGAAAGGGATACCTTAAAACTCATTCGTACGCTTAACTCTCTTCGCGAAAAAGGGAACTCTGTTATCGTTGTAGAACATGACAAAGAAACCATCTTAGCAGCAGATTACATTATAGACATTGGACCTGGTGCTGGAGAGTTTGGTGGTGAGGTTGTTTTTGCAGGTGATGCTAAAAAGTTAGAAAAAGCTAAGACACTTACCGCTGACTATATGTATGGTAGAAAAGAGATATCTTACACACATGATAAGCCTCAAGAAGAGTGGATAGAGATAAAAAATGTCACACTCAATAATATAGAAAAACTTGATGCTAAGATACCACTTCGTAATTTTGTTTGTGTCACAGGGGTAAGTGGTTCGGGTAAGTCTTCACTCATACTTCAGACACTACTGCCTGTAGCACGTGAACTGCTCAACCGTGCCAAAAAGGTCAATAAAATAGAAGGTGTTGAGATAACAGGACTGGACAAAGTAGATAAAGTCATCTACCTAGACCAAAGTCCCATAGGACGTACCCCACGTTCTAACCCTGCTACCTATACAGGCATCATGGATGAGATACGTAAACTTTTTGCTCAAACCAAAGAGGCAGAACTTAGAGGTTACAAAATAGGACGTTTTTCGTTTAACGTAAAAGGTGGACGTTGTGAGACTTGTCAAGGTGATGGACAACTCAAAATTGAAATGCACTTTTTACCTGATGTTTTAGTGACTTGTGATGTTTGTGAGG
>Ga0256834_1002017_pt1 | contig 13205 bp, 12 predicted proteins | sample 4281140metaG_FD_190536 | JGI IMG/M metagenome (GOLD analysis project Ga0256834, IMG submission 190536) | Hydrothermal vent microbial communities from East Pacific Rise, Pacific Ocean - 4281-140 | ecosystem: Environmental > Aquatic > Marine > Hydrothermal vents | place: Pacific Ocean: East... | reverse complement strand
AAAAAGATTTTGACGTGGTATCTAATCCCGAATTTTTGCGAGAAGGTTTTGCCGTCGATGATTTTATGAAACCCGAAAGGGTTATCATTGGCACCCGAAGCCCCAAAGCACAAGAAAAAATGCGTCTGTTATACGAACCCTTTGTGCGTTCGGGTAACCCCATAATCATAATGGACGAACGTTCGGCTGAAATTACCAAATATGCCGCCAATTCGTTTTTGGCTATGAAAATTACTTTTATGAACGAAATAGCCAATTTTGCCGAAAAAGCCGGCGCCGATGTCGATAAAATCCGTATCGGTATAGGCACCGATTCGCGTATCGGTAAACGTTTTTTGTTTCCCGGAATTGGCTATGGAGGCTCGTGTTTTCCCAAAGACGTCAAAGCCCTGTATAAAACCGGAAAAGATTTTGGACACGATTTTAAAATACTGCAAGCGGTTATGGAAATCAACAACCGGCAAAAGAAAATTTTGGTGCCCAAAATAGAAAGTTTTTTTGACGGAAACCTGCAAAACAAACAACTGGCAGTGTGGGGACTGTCTTTTAAACCCGAAACCGACGATATACGCGAAGCACCCGCACTGTATATGATTGATGAACTGTTGCAAAAAGGTGCCCAAATCAAAGTTTTTGACCCCGAAGCCATGACACATGTGCAACGCAAATACGGTAACAAATTGCAATATGCCGGTTCAATGTATGAGGCACTGCAAGATGCCGATGCCTTGATAATCAGCACCGAGTGGAACATGTTTAGAACACCCGATTTTGACCGAATAAAACAACTGCTCAAAACACCGGTTATTTTTGACGGTCGAAACTTATACCGCCCCGAAAGAATGCGTGATAAAGGATTTAACTATTTTTCAATAGGTCGTCAAAAAGTAACCATACCCCGCAAACTATGGAAAGAATTTTAATAACCGGCGCAGCCGGATTTTTAGGCTCTCATTTGGCAGACAAATTCTTGGCGGAAGGATTTGAAGTTATTGGTATGGACAATTTTATTACCGGTTCGACCAAAAACATCGAACACCTTTTATCGCACCCGCACTTTCAATTTATCGAACACGATGTAACCGGATTTATACAAATAGACGGCAAACTCGATTATATTTTGCACTTTGCTTCGCCGGCAAGCCCAATCGACTATTTGCGTATTCCCATACAAACACTCAAAGTAGGTTCGTTAGGCACACACAATGTTTTGGGATTGGCACGGGTCAAAAAAGCCCGTGTTTTGGTTGCCTCCACATCCGAAGTTTACGGAGACCCGCTGGTACACCCACAAACCGAAGAATATTACGGCAATGTAAACCCCATTGGTCCGCGAGGAGTTTATGACGAAGCCAAACGCTTTCAAGAAGCCATGACCATGGCATATCACAATTTTCACGGTATCGAAACCCGTATCGTCCGTATATTTAACACCTACGGACCACGCATGCGTCTTAACGACGGAAGAGTAATACCGGCTTTTATGGGACAAGTATTGCGAGGCGAAAACCTTACCGTTTTTGGCGACGGTTCCCAGACCCGTTCTTTTTGCTATATCGATGACCAAGTGGAAGGTATTTTTAAATTGCTCTTTTCCGATTACCACTTACCGGTCAATATAGGAAATCCCGAAGAAATATCTATTCTCGATTTTGCCAAAGAAATCATCGATTTGACCGGAGGCAAATCCAAAATCGTTTTTAAAGAACTTCCCGTAAACGATCCCATGCAACGTTGTCCCGATATCAGCAAAGCAAAAAAATTATTAAATTGGGAGCCCAAAGTGGACAGAAAAACCGGAATGAAGAAAACCTTTGAATATTTTAAACAATTTTCAACCGAAGAACTTCGTCAAACCCAATACAAAGACTTTAAAAAATACATTAAATAAAAGATGCTCAGAAAAACTTCACATAGATATTCGTTTTTAATCTTACCGGGTATTTACCTGTTAGATACCATTTTAATTATATTATTTGTTCGTCAATTTCGTTTTGAAAACGAATACATACACTTTGCAAGTTTAATTTTTTTGTGGTTTTTTATCAGTTATTTCACCAAGTTTTACGAAGTTTATCGCAATACCAAACCTGCCGAAATTATCAGCAAAACCATCAAACAAGTCATTATTTTTGACCTTTCGACAGTTACTTTTTTTCATTTTTTATCTATTCAGTTTCCGCACCGAACTTTTTTAAAGTATCTTATTTTGCTCAATTTTTCTCTTTTGCTTTTTAAACTTTTTATTTATGTATTATTAAAATTTTACAGGGCAAGAGGCGGAAACATACGAAATTTTGTCATAGTAGGATACAACGACGAAACCCAAAAACTAAAACAAATATTAGAAGCCCGCAAAGATTACGGGTATCATTTTTATACCTTTTTCGGTAAAGGAAACGACCCCGATATCGAAGGTGACTATCAAAAACTAAAGCCTTATTTGGAAAAATACGCCATTGATGTTATTTTTTGCTCTCTAAAAGAATGTAGCGATACCCAAATTAAAGAAATAGTAAATTATGCCGACGATCATTTTATCAATGTTAAATTTATTCCCGACAATAAAGAAATTTTGAGCAAAAGTTTAAAAATAGACTATTTTGACTATTTTCCGGTACTGTCCATGAGCAAATCACCTTTGGATAAACCCGCCAACCAGCTTATAAAAAGAACTTTTGATCTGGTTTTTTCGTTAATTGTTATCCTTGGTATTTTGTCTTGGCTGGTGCCGATTTTAGGATTATTGATTAAACTCGAATCAAAAGGACCTGTTTTTTTCAAACAAAAACGAAACGGTATCAACTACGAACCTTTTTATTGTTACAAGTTTCGTTCAATGTATCCCAACAACTTAGCCGACTCGATGCAAGTGCGCAAAGGAGATGACCGAATAACCGGTATAGGCAAGTTGTTGCGTCAAACCAGTATTGACGAATTACCCCAGTTTATCAATGTTTTTAAAGGCGAAATGTCTGTTGTAGGACCCCGACCGCACATGGTCAAAGAAAACGAACGTTTTTTGAAACGAATAGATAAGTTTATGGGACGACATTATGTCAAACCCGGTATTACCGGATTGGCACAAGTCAAAGGTTTTAGAGGTGAAGTGCGAACAGACGAAGACATTATTAATCGCGTAAAATACGATTTGTTTTATATCGAAAACTGGTCGCTTTGGCTCGACATCAAAATAGTTTTGTTTACGGTTTTCAATATCATTAAAGGTGACGATAAAGCTTATTAATCCATGTCAAAAGCCCTAGTAATTATACCAACTTATAACGAAAAAGAAAATATAGGCGAAATAGTGCCTTTTGTATTTAACCTTAATGCCGGTTTTGATGTATTGGTTGTCGATGACAATTCGCCCGACGGAACGGCACAAATCGTTCAAAATTTACAAAACGATTATCCCGATAAACTTTTCTTGTTGCAAAGAACCGCAAAAGAAGGATTGGGCAAAGCCTATATTGCCGGATTTAACTGGGCTTTAAAGCACCATTACGATTATATTTTTGAAATGGACGCCGATTTTTCGCACCCACCCGAAGACTTGATAAAACTCTTAAAAGTATTGCAAAATGACGAAGCCGATATTAGTGTCGGTTCACGTTATCTGAAAGGACGTATCAATGTAGTCAATTGGGATTTGAAAAGAATATTACTGTCTTACTTCGCTTCAATGTATGTGCGGTTGATAACGGGTATTCCGGTCAATGATACTACTGCCGGATTTGTAGGATATAAAAAAAAGGTATTGCAAAATTTCGATTTTAACAAAATTGAATTCGTAGGATATGCTTTTCAAATAGAAATGAAATATAAAGCTTGGAAAAAGGGTTTTCGCATAAAAGAAGTCCCCATTATTTTTACCGACCGTATCAAAGGCAAATCAAAAATGAACGGGAGTATCATCACGGAAGCCGTTTGGGGCGTGTTGAAAATGCGTTTTAAAAAAATAGCTTAAACAATGAAAAAACCATACCTTTTGTTGCTTTTATCATTATTGATACAATGTAAACCCGAACGTCCCGAAGGTGTTTTGGACGAAAAAACCTATCAATCGGTTTTAAAAGAAATTATATTAGTCAATCAACTCAAACAAACCAACGAAATAAAAGACAAAAAAGCCCCCGATTACTTGGCTTTGGTTTATAAAAAATACCGCATTGACAGTTTGCAACTGAAAAAAACCACCGATTATTACAGTGAACACCCCGAAATATTGGTTCGAATTTATCAAAAACTGGAAGCCGAATTTAAATCGGTTTCCGACAGTTTGGAACCTTTAAAAAAACAAGAAAAAATCAAAACAGACCAAATAAAACTCCTCAAAAAAAAGGTCGATTTGAAAAACCTAAAAAAATAAAATTTTGCCAATACAAACCGTGTTTTTTCGTCATTTAGACAAAATTGTCAAAGTCTCGACTTAATTTTTTTCTTTATGTTTGTGTAAAATTTCAAATGAAAGTATCTTTATTTTTCTTTTGAAAATCAAAATTGATTGTATGGAAGCGATTTGGTATGGTATTATGGCGATATTGTTGGGTACTTATGTTTTGCTCGACGGATACGACTTAGGCGCCGGTATGGCATATTTGTTTTTTGCCGACACCGACGAAGAAAAACAAAAGGTATTGAAAAGCATACGTTCCATTTGGGACGCAAACGAAGTTTGGCTAATTGCTTTTGTCGGTATAGCATGGGTGGTTTTTCCGCGTTATGCACAAATATTATTCGACAATTTTGGAGGTTATATTATGCTTTTCTTTTTGTTTTTGTTGCTTAAAACCATTACTTTTAATTTAATGTTGGTCTTTGACCAAAAAGTCGAACTCAAAAAATGGCTGGGTTATTTGTTCGGTTTTATCAATATGATGTTAATCGTATTTATCAGTCTGATTTTTGCCAATATTTTGCGAGGCATATACGTTTCTCAACCCGGAACCCACTTGCGTTTTGTCAGTCAAATGTTTTCACCTTTTACCGCCAAAGTCGGTTTATTCGATTGGTTTTCGTTGTTGAGTATGTCCGTTATTTTTATAGCCGTAAGCATACACGGATTGGGCTGGATTATTTTAAAAAACAAAGGAGCTTTTAATCGCAAACTAAAAAAAACGATTCAACGTTTGGCTTTCGTTGAATTGATTTTAATCGGTTTGTTTTTAGTAGCTTGGTATTTTTTGCATCCCGATATTTATCACAACTATTGGTCTTATCCGTTTTTGTTTGTCTTGCCGGTATTGGCTTTTATCAGTTTGTTCGGTCTTATGGGTATTCGCACTTATCAAGGTGAAAACAAAGCTTCTATTTTATCAACCAATTTTATTATATTTTCGTGGTTGAGTATTATGGCTGCCATTTATCCGAATTTTATTTTGAGTTTAGACCAATCAACTCTCGATATTTTTACAGGTGGATTTGACAATCCGGAACGTTTTTTTATCAAATGGTGGATTTTGGCTATCGGTTTACTCCTGTTGAGTTATTCAATAGTAGTGCATAAATACATGAAAGGTGAAGATCGTCAATGAGTTTTTAAGCGATTTTTAAGACCAACAAAAAAATAAATTCGTATTTTTACTTCAAAACTAATTAACCGAAAGTATGCTATTATGAAAAAAACAATTTTTATAGCCCTTAGCTTTCAAGTTTGGTTAAGTTGGGGACAAGCCGCTTGGACGGTTCCCAAACAAGCCGAATTGATGCAAAATCCACTGACAGCCAACCAAGAAACAATAGATAAAGGTGCCAAAATATACCAATCGCTTTGTGCAAGTTGTCACGGAAAAACAGGCAAAGGCGATGTAGTAGCCATGCAATCGTTAAATCCTAAACCTACCAATTTTCATACCGAGGCTTTTCAACAACAAACCGACGGAACAATTTATTGGAAACTGTCGGAAGGTCGCGGTATGATGGCAAGTTACAAAAACATGCTTTCGGAAGAAGAACGCTGGGCGGTTGTTCATTATTTACGAACTTTTAAAACCGATAAGCAAACCAATCAAGTATCGACAAACCAAACAGTAACATCTTCAAAAACAATTCAATCCGAAAAAACAGATGCTTTTCCGTTTACCACACTGATCAATGCCAAAACCACCCGTATCATGCCGACACACGGTTTCGGACTGACCATACAACACCGTTTCGGAGCTACCAAGTTTGACGAAGGTTTTATCAAAAATTTTATGGGCTTGGACTTAGCTGCCAACATGCGTTTTGCTTTTGAAATACCAATTAATAACAAACTGATGTTTGAAATAGGACGCACCCGTTACGGCAAATTTTACGATTTGGGAGCAAAATACCTGTTGTTGCAACAAACCGGCGATAATCAAACACCTTTTAGTCTCGCACTTTATGAAAATATAGCCGTTACTACCGAAAACGCTCCTCAATATTCGGAGCAAGCTACCTTTGAAAACGGTACAAAATTCGAATACAAATTTTACCACCGATTGTATTACGATACACAAATTATTATTTCTCGTAAATTTTCGAATAAATTTTCGGCACAAATAGCCGGCGAAATTATTTGGCGAAACTTAATTCCTTATCGTATCAAACCCAAAGAAGAATCGTATGTTATAGCCGTTCCGGTAAGCATGCGATACAAAACAGGTATGCGGTCGGCAGTCAGTTTGGAAATCATGCCCAATACCCACCATCAAACCATGCCCGTTTCTTTGGGATACGAAGTTGCCAGCAGTGGTAACCACGTGTTTCAAATAACCATTACCAATTCCGACCGTATTTTGTTACAAAACATATTTACGCAACCTACTTTAAAATACGGAAAAGAAGGTTTTATGCTCGGATTTAATTTAACCCGTTATTTTTAAAACCCAACATTATGAAGAAGCTATTTTTATTATTGACAGGACTTTTGGTAATAAGTATTTTACAATCGTGTTACAAAGATATCGGACCTGTTGAACCAGAGGGTGAGGTGCCCGATAACGGAATTAGTTTTGGACGAGACATACAACCGATTTTTGACCAAAATTGCATCAATTGTCACCCTAGTTCGGGTAATTTGGACTTACGTGCCGGCAATGCTTATAATAATTTGGTCAATGTAGATGCATCGGGATATTCGGGGAAATTGGTTGTACCGAATGACCCCGACAATTCCATTCTGTATAAAAAAATAGACGGCTCCAATGCTTATGGCAGCAATATGCCTTTGGGTGGCAGTCTTTCGGCAACTCAAATTAACATGATAAAACAATGGATAACCGAAGGCGCTCAAAATAATTAATTATTATAATATATTGAAAATCAAACAATTGAAAATTACTAAGAAAAAAAACGAATTACATTTTTTCCAAAACCTTTACGGCTTCATTTACATACGGGTCGGTTTTTAAAGCCTTTATCCATTTTTTTCGTTTGGCGGCAAAAACGGTATCTTTTTCACGTCCTTGCAAATCGACAGTGAGTGATTTGATGTCAAAATCCGATTTAAATTGCGTTAAACTGTCAAAACGTTTTGAAATTTTTTCCGATTTTTTAATGTCTTTGACATATTCGTCCCATTTGAGATAAATAATACTGTCTTTTTTGTTTTCTGCCAACCAGCGAGCTTTTTCTTTGATATGTTTAAAAATTTCGGTTTGGTCGATACGTTTTTGTTCTTCGTTTACAATAGTTTTTTTGTTGGGGATATTAAATGTTTTGTAACGGGCTCGTTCTATTTGATCCCAAGTTAGTGCCGTAGGTTCGTTTTCTTCGCGAACATCTAAAAACATATAAGTATCGGGCAATAAAATATCGGGTGTAACACCTTTGCGTTGGGTCGAACCTCCATTGATACGATAAAATTTTTTGGTTGTCCATTTAAGTGCTCCCAAATCACCGTATTTATTTCCTTCGACACGAGTAAGTTCTATTAAATTTTGAACGGTTCCTTTTCCATAAGATTTACCACCGATAATAATAGCACGGTTGTAGTCTTGCAAAGCCGCTGCCAAAATTTCGGAAGCCGAAGCCGACAATTCATTTATCAATACAACAAGATTTCCGTCATAAACAATTTTTTTATCATTGTCTTTGAGCACATCGACCTCACCTTTTTTGTCTCGCACTTGCACTACCGGACCTTTATTGATAAAATAGCCGGCAATATCGATAACCGTTGAAAGCGAACCGCCCCCATTGTTGCGTAAATCGAGTACAATACCATTGACATTTTCGGCTTTTAGTTTTTCAAGTTCTTTTTTGATGTCCGATGCTGCCGAACGTTGACTACGTTCATTAAAATTGATATAAAATTTGGGCAAATATATGTATCCGTAAACTTTTCCTTTATCATTGATTAATAAAGATTTGGCAAAAGTATCTTCCAATTCTACGCGGTCGCGGGTAATAGGTATGGTTTCAATACTGCCATCAACTCTTTTAACGATGAGTTTAACAACCGTTCCCTTGGGACCTTTGATTAATTTAACGACTTTGGACAATCTCATGCCCATTATATCTACGGGTTCATCGTCGCCTTGAGCCACTTTTTGAATCAGATCACCCACTTTGAGTTTTCCGTCTTTCCAAGCCGGTCCGCCGGCTATAACTTCGACAATTTTGACATAGTCACCTTCTTTTTGCAAACGAGCGCCAATACCTTCAAAAGAACCGGACATACTGGTATCAAAACGTTCTTTGCCTTGCGGACTAAAGTAGTTGGTATGCGGGTCGTTTTGCATGGTTATGGCATTCATAAACATGGCAAAATATTCACTTTCTTCCATGTCTTTGAGCATATCGGTAAATTGTTTGATGGTTTTTCGGGTAGCTTCCAAGGCTTCTTTTTCCAATTCTTTGCGTGTTTTTGGCACATAAGTCGAGTCGGTTTTTTGTTTTTGTTCCTGTTCTTTTATTTTGTCATACAGCCTTGATAAAGTGTTGAATTTTAAATATTTACGCCACCGTTCTTTGAGTTCTTTTTTGGTTTGAGCCGCCGGAATGTTTTTGTAATTGATAAAAAGTGTCTCGGGTTTGTCAAAATTAAAACCTTTATCCAAAATTTCATTTATATAAGGCAAAACTTCATTTTGACGTTGTTGCAACAATTCGTAGGCTTTTTTGTAAAAATCCAATTGATTGTTGAGGATCTCATCGTCTATTTGTGTTTTATAAAACGACAAAGTGTCTATATCGGCTTGCAACAAATAACGTTTGGAAGGGTCAATATCTTCGATAAATTGTTTAAAAACTTTTTTTGAAAAATCATCGTTTAAGACTTGGGGTTGATAATGTGCATAGTTGATAACTTTGGTTACGCCGTTAATAATAGCCGTTTCTTTGTCTTGGGCTATTTGTTGTTGTCTAAATCCCCAAAAAAAACCTGCTGCCAATAGCATCAACAGGATAGCTTTGTAATTCCTTTTCATAAAAATTAATATTTTATTCATTCAAAATTTGTTTGTGAAAAAATTATGCCACAAAAATATTTGGCAAAGTTAATATTTTATTAAACGTGGTTTTATAAAAAATAATATATGATACCAAAACGCATATCTTTCATTTCAAATTGATTGTTTTGAACTTTGACGTCGTTTTTAATGATGTTGGACAATCCGTAGTAGTAATTAAAATTCCAAGTGCCGTAACCGGCTGAAATACTGATACCCCACTGCCAAGTATTGATGATTTTGATATTTTTATAGCTGACATCTACCTGTTTGGTTACATATTCCGATGAAGTTCCGTAAACATAAGCGGTGGTAATACCGGCATACAGTCGCCAAAATTTATATTTTTCGGCTGTACTGCCGCGCAGGCGTATTTCAAAAGGTATTTCCAGTTTGTTCAAAGTAAACGAATTGCTTCGAAAACTGTCATCGTCGGTCAAAATTTTAAACAAAACGGCACCGGTTTCTTCGTCAATACTTACTCTTAAATTTTGGTAATAATTGTCCCAAGCCAAACCCAAGCCCAGCCCTAATCCGATGTTGCGTTGTTCGTTAAACGGAATATCGCGTATATAACCCAATTTTACCGAATTGGAAAATCCGTTTTGAGTTAAAGGTTCGGGCAAATTTCGTAAGGCTACATACGAAATTCCGAAATAAAATTGATCTTCTAAATATTTGGGGTCCGGCTTGTATAAAGAATCTACCGGAACATTTGATTGAGCCGAAAACTTTATACCGGTCAATAACAATACAATTAACCAAAAGTGCTTCATGTGAGTGTTGAATTAAAAGGTAAATTTAAACAAAAATAAATATTTCCGTTGATTATCGAAACAAAATGTTTTGTTCAAATGTTTATACTGTGCCACCAAGCCAACCAAAAGGGCATGGCTATCAAACAAATAAGGTAAGAAACCAGCATGGTTTCGGCGACTTTTTGTCTGTTTCCTCCATAAGCGCTTACTTGCAATATCAATCCTGTTGCCGGTGCGGCGGAAGCTTGTATGATCAAGAAATCGGATAATAACGGATATTTTTTTTCCAAATGGAGATAACTCAAAATAGCTACAATACTCAGTGGAAGTAATAAATATTTTACAAGCAATACTTTGGTAATATCAATCATTGAATTGAGTTTTTTCAACGAAATACTACCCAATGTGGCACCCAAAACAAAAGTTGCTACCGGAACTGCCGCTTTGCCTAGAAAATCAAAAGATTGCACAAGGGTTTCGGGAAAAATATGTTGTAAACCGGACAATACCAATAGCAACGAAAAAATATTGGCGGCTGCCGGCGGAGTAATGATCTGTTCCAATCGACGAGGTTTATCGTGATGATAGGTGTTGGTAATCAGCTGTTTGCCAATTGTCCAAAGCAGGGGGTTGTAACCTAAAATAAACAAGAAAGTCAATATGGCAAATTCGTTAAACCGTTCGGGATAAACAACTTGTGCAACCGGCAAAACCAAATAACCCGCATTTTGCATGGAAGCCAAAGCCAGCATATCTTTTTTAGATGAATAATTGTTGAAAAATATACCCGAAGCCAATAACAATCCCCACAAACTCATACTTATTCCCAAAACAGGCAACAGCCACCAATAAGAAAGGTTTCGGGGCGTAAAGTGCAACAAAGTATTGCTCAAAACCAAAGAGGGCAGTAAAACGATAACGGTTATTTTTGATAGTGCATCAACTTGTGTGGAAGTAATGATATTTTTTCTAACCAATAAACCGGCTAACAGAATAATGAAAAAGATACGAAGTAGTGCTTCAAATACATGTAGAAATCCCGACAAAAAAATAGCATTCATTTCAAAAAGAATTTTTACCAAAGGTAATAGTCATAATTCATAAAAAATATGTGTTTGGTTAGTTTTGAACTTTATAAAGTTCCGAACTCGTAACCTTTTAATTTTAAATTATATAAAATTTTGGGCAAAATAGCTTTTAGGTTTTTTTGGGCTTGTTTGCTATCGTGAAAGAGCAAAATATCACCGGCTTTGGTTTTTTTGCTGACAGACCAAATGGTGTTTTCAACATTTAAATCGGGAGAAAAATCGCCGGACATATTGGTCCATAACACAATTTTATAATCCAATTTTTTTAATGCCTCATATTGCATAAAGGTTATGTGTCCGTAAGGTGGACGAAAAAGTTTCTTGTTGCGGGTAAAATTTTGAATAAATGTTTCGGTTCTTTCAACATCTTCGACAAATTCGCGAGTTGTTAAATACCACCCATCCCGATGAAAATACGAATGGTTGGCTATAACATGACCGTGTTCCAATATTTTGTTAATGGTTTTTTTGTACCTTCTAATTCTGTCTCCTATACAAAAAAAAGTAGCTCCTGCATCAAATTCATCAAGTAAGTCAAGCACCCATTCGGTAATTCCGGGAGTTGGTCCATCATCAAAAGTCAAATATACCGTATGGGGTATTACGGTTTTGGTAAACATTACCGTTGGGAAGGCTTTTTGTAAAAAATACGGAAATTTCATCGGATATATATTCATTTTTGACTTTGTTTTTTTAAAAATTGTTCACAAATATTAGAAATGGAAGCTTCGAAAGGAATAAAGTGAAAATCAAATTTTTTTATAAATTTATCGGAACTGTAAACAGAACGGTTATACAAAGTATGCACGATATTTTTATTTACAGGCAGCTTGAAAAAATTTGGTATCAATAAATTGAAACGCCATATTGTTTCGGCTATTGCTTTGGGAAATTTATATTGTGGTGGACGGACATTAAATTGATGTGCTATTTGAGTTAATAGATTTTTAAAAGTTAAATTATAAGCCGATATTATAAAAGAATCATTAATCGGACTATTTTCCATTAACAAATACATTGCTTTAACAACATCCCATACATCTACAAATCCGGTGCTTCCATCGGTATAGAATTTCATACCTTGATAAACATTCGAAAATATCTTGCCGGTTCCTTCATGCCAAAAACCACTTCCCAAAATTACCGAAGGATTTATAATTACAACCGGAAGGCCTTCTTGTGAAGCCCGCCAAACTTCCATTTCACTTAAATATTTGGTTACGGCATATTCACTGTGATTTTCTTTCCAATTCCAATGTGTTTTTTCGGTAATCGGTTGTTCATATCCTCCCAGTGCCGCAATGGAACTTACATGTATAAATTTTTGAATATTGTGTTCCAAAGCCAAATTGACCATATTGGCAGTTCCGACAACATTGGTTTGATGTAAAATCTCTTTATCGGACGATTTAAATGAAACTTTGGCAGCTGTATGATATATTTTCGACACTCCTTCAAAAACCGATTCTAATGAAGTTATATCTGTGATGTCTGCTTGTATCCATTCGATCAAATCAGACAATTGCCCGGGATTGTAACTATATGTTTGAAAAAGATTTATGGTTTTTTGCAGGCTTTTTTCATTGCGATAAATAGCTCTTACCCTGATACCTTTTCGGGTTAAAAACAGCAATAAATGTGCACCTAACAATCCGGTTCCTCCTGTAACTAAAATCATAAAATGAAATTTAGACTATAAAATGTAAAGTAACGCAAAAAAAAAATTGAAAAAAAATATTTTTTGTTTTGCACAATAAAAAAAAGTTTCTATATTTGCACTCGCAAAACAACCCAATAAGGTATTATTGTTTTTTTTGAATATATTTTTTAGCCTTATTTGGTTTAAAAACGTTCATTCATTTATTAAAATATTTTGGTCCGGTAGTTCAGTTGGTTAGAATACATGCCTGTCATCCCCAACGGTGTTGGGGACGAGTTCG
>Ga0256834_1002016_pt1 | contig 13208 bp, 12 predicted proteins | sample 4281140metaG_FD_190536 | JGI IMG/M metagenome (GOLD analysis project Ga0256834, IMG submission 190536) | Hydrothermal vent microbial communities from East Pacific Rise, Pacific Ocean - 4281-140 | ecosystem: Environmental > Aquatic > Marine > Hydrothermal vents | place: Pacific Ocean: East... | reverse complement strand
TAGGTTTTGAAAAGAATATCCTTGTATCAAACCTCTCAAACAACCAATATATGAAAAACAAATCTGGAGTTATAAAATGACAATTACCCGCCGTAAATTAATAACAAATTCTGCCGCCTCTTGCCTAATTGCAAGTGCAGGCCTTGGCCTTGCAGGAACTAGTGCAGCATTTGCGGCCGACGGCGAAAAATATAGTGTTAAAAAACTTATGCTTCCTGATGGTCCAGCTGACCATTTCATCGGGGGTGAGGACGCAAAGGTAACAATTATTGAATATGCATCTTCAACCTGCCCTCATTGTGCTACTTTCCATGTAAATACATTTCCACAAATCAAAAAAGAATATATTGATACTGGCAAGATAAGGTTCGTCCTGCGCCCCTTCGTTCTTAATATACTTGATGCAGTTGTTTTCATGCTTGCCTATAAAGCAGGAGAAACATCAACCCAAAACTATTATACAATAATTGATGCATATATGAAAACGCAGAGCCAATGGACCCAAGCAAAAGATCCACGTAAGGCTTTGCTAGAAATTGCCAAGCAATACGGTTTTACAGAGGAAACCTTTGATGAAACCTTGACAAACAAAGAAGTTTTCGCAGGTATGGAAAGACTGCGTGAGCAGGCTAGTAAAGAATTTGATATGCATGGCACTCCGTCTTTTTATATCAATGGAACACAGCTTGAAGGAAATCAGTCATTTGAAGCAATGGCAGCTCAAATTGATCCACTGCTTAGCTAACCTTTCCTTAAATGGAGGCGTGAGATGAAGTTTTCACGCCTTAAAATCCTAGGTTTCAAATCCTTTTGTGATGACACTCAGCTGATAATGGAAGATGGCCTAACTGGTGTAGTTGGGCCAAATGGTTGTGGCAAATCTAATCTTGTTGAGGCCTTGCGTTGGGTAATGGGCGAAAGCTCATATAAAGCCATGCGTGCCTCTGGCATGGATGATGTTATTTTTTCTGGCTCAAAAAACCGCCCCTCCAGAAATAGCGCACAAGTTACATTAGTGCTTGATAATTCTGATCGCTCAGCTCCAAATCACTTTAACAATGAAGATGAGCTTGAAATTACTCGCAGAATAGAGCGTGAAAGCGGATCGTCTTATCGTATTAATGGCAAGGAAGTTCGCGCCCGTGATGTGCAGCTATTATTTGCCGATGCCTCCACTGGCTCAAAATCTCCTGCTCTTGTTCGCCAAGGCCAAATTGGCGAGTTAATTGCAGCAAAACCAGTGCAACGCCGAGCTTTACTTGAGGAAGCCGCTGGGATTTCTGGTCTACATTCTCGCCGCCATGAAGCCGAATTAAAATTACGTGCAGCTGAACAAAATCTTGATAGAGTTGATGATGTGTTAGCCCAAGTTGCAAGCCAGCTTGATAGTTTAAAACGTCAATCTCGCCTTGCAACTCGTTATCGTAATATTTCTGGCGATATTAGAAAAGCCGAAGCTACGCTTTTTCATATTCGTTGGGTTAATGCCCGTTTAGCCCAAAAAGAAAATGAAGCAGAACAAGGGCGTATGATAAATCAGCTTGCGGATAAAACCAGTGCTGAAATAAAGGTTGAAAAAACTCTTGCTGAAATTGAAGCACGTCTTACCCCATTAAGAGATAGTGAGGCAAAAACATCTGCCGCCCTTCAACGCCTAAAAATCCACAAGGAACAGCTTGAGGCAGAAGAAAAACGTAACAATCATCGCCAAAATGAGTTAGCTGAACGTCAAAAACAAATGGCATTTGATGAAAGGCGTGAAAGAGATTTGATTGCAGAGGCAGCTGAGTTAATTGGTAAATATAAGAATGAGCAAAGCTCAATTGAGGCAGAAAATACCAGCCAAATAGCTGCTACAAATGAAGCAAAAGAAAATCTAACAAAAATAAAAGATTTACTTATTAAAGCTCAGAAAAATGCAAGTATAGCCACAAATCAACTATCACAATTACGAGCTAATAAAGAAACTGCAAAACAAATAGAAATTGAATTGGCTCAACGTTTAGAGCGGCTAAAAAACCAAGCCAAACAAGTTAATGATGAAATGAGCCAAGTTCAGGCTTCATTAGCGGCAGATCAAGCAGTTAGTGAAAAAGCCAAACAACTTTTAGTTGCAAAAGATAATTTTGCAACTGCTGAAATTTCAACCCAAAATGCTGAAAAACAAGTAGCAAAAGTACAACAAGAAATTGATGACTTACGCCCAGAGCTTGCAAAAGTAGAATTGGATGTAAATGCAAAAGAAAGTGAGGCTACAACGCTTGCAAAAGTTCTCAATGTTGAGGACGGCTCACTTTGGCCAGCAATTGTTGATGACCTAGTTGTAAAAAGTGGATATGAAATTGCACTTGGAGCTGCTCTTGGAGATGATTTAGAGGCCTCTTTTGATAGCGGCGCACCAATTTTTTGGGATAAATCGGCTGACAAAAAATCTGACCCAAATCTGCCAAAACAAGCTAAGTCATTAACAAATTTTGTTTCTTCTTCTGATTTATTAACTCGCAGATTAAATCAAATCGGCATTGTTTCAAAATCAGAAGGAGCAGAACTAATGAAAACCCTTCAAACTGGGCAATCATTAGTTACAAAAGAGGGTGACCTTTGGCGTTGGGACGGATATGTTGCAAAAGCAGATGCGCCAACCCCTGCAGCCCAACGTTTAAGCCAGCGCAATCGTTTAAAAGAGCTTGATAGTGAAATCAAAACTGCAGAAACAGAGCGCAAAATTTTACAACAAAAAAGCTCTGAGCTAACTCAAAAATTTGAACAAGCACGCACAATTGAACAAGAACAAAGAGAAAAATGGCGTTTAAGCCAACGTGAAATTGCCACTGCCCAAAGTGAACTTGAATTAGCTCAAAATTCACTTGCAAACCTTACCTCAAGAAAAACTGCACTAAATGAGGCAATAAGTCTAATTGATGTAAATATTAAAGAGGCGCAAATTCAGCTCGATAAAGCAAAAACTGCTAAACAAAACCAAGCTGATGAAACTGATGTTTTTGAAAAAACCAAATTATTACAAAATGAATTTGAGCAATTACAGCAAGAAGCTCAAAATGCAAAAATTCACCTAAGTGGTTTTGAAAATGCTGCGCAATTAAGAAGTTCTAGATTAAGCCAAATTCAAAATGAAATTGAAAGCTGGTCTAAAAGAAGCACTAGCGCAAAAAAACAATTTGATATTTTAGAAACTCGCTCAAATGAAATTAAACAACAATTAGATATTTTAGCACAAAGTCCAAGCTCTCTTGCACAAAAACGCTCGTTACTTGATGAAGATATTGAAGCTGCTAGCCAAGACCACAAGACTTCCTCTGATCGTTTAGAAATAGCGCAAACACAATATAAACAGGCCAATAAAAATGCCCGTAACGCCTCTGATGAGTTAAGCCATACCCGTGAAAAACTTGCAAGAATTGATGAACGTTTAAAAAGCTCAATCACTCAAAGGCAACAAATTGAGCAAACTACACAAGAAACTCTCTCTATTCCAGCTTCAAAAACAGCCCAAATTGCAAACCTAAAACCTCATGCTCCATTACCTGATGAAAGTGCAATCGAAAAAAGGGTAGATAGATTAAAAGCTGAGCGTGAGCGTTTAGGTGGTGTAAACCTTGGTGCTGAACGTGAGGCTAAAGAAATAAAAGAAAAACTAGAAATAATGGTCAATGATAAGGACGATCTGATTAATGCCATTACAAAATTACGTTCTGGGATTTTTAGCTTGAATAAAGAAGGCCGAGCTAGACTTAACGATGCTTTTGATAAGGTTAATACTTATTTCAAAGAATTGTTTACCTCATTATTTGGTGGCGGAGAAGCTGAGCTAAAGTTTGTACAAAGCGATGACCCCTTACAAGCAGGCCTTGAAATCATCGCCCGCCCACCTGGGAAAAAACCCCAAATAATGACGCTTCTATCTGGTGGCGAACAAGCTCTAACTGCTCTCTCTTTGATTTTTGCAGTATTTTTAACCAACCCAGCCCCCATTTGTGTTTTAGATGAAGTCGATGCACCGCTTGATGATGCGAATGTTTCTCGATTTTGTGACCTTTTAGACAGCATGAGCAAACGAACCGATACCCGTTTTTTAGTTGTTACCCACAACCCAATAACCATGTCACGAACTGATCGATTATTTGGAGTAACTATGGCTGAGCAAGGGGTCTCACAACTCGTTTCGGTTGACCTAACCACCGCACAAGCAGTGGCTGAAGTAAGTTAATTTTTTTTATCTATATTTTTCAAAGGGTTAAAATCATAATCTGTTGCTTGACACCGCTTACACCTAACATTATGTTGCAACCGACTTTGAGGGCATTCCTCTCATGGGCAATAGGGCATAATATAGGTGGTAATATTGGACGAATCGGATAATACGAAACGATCTAGTGCAAATACCTCTCGTGCTGAAACGGGCAAGCTGGCTAAGAAAATCCAGAATGCTAAAAAAGACAGGCTAGGCAAAGCCGCCGCCGTTGCAATGCGTCAAAGAGAAATGACGGGCTCTGGCAAGGCTTTTCGCATGGTGTCTGAATTTGTTTCAGCAGTTATAGTGGCTACTGCCTTGGGGTTCGCAATTGATGCTATTTTTGGCACACGGCCAATTTTTATGATCGTGTTCCTTTTAATGGGATTTGCGGCGGGAATGTTAAATGTGGTGCGTGCTGCAAAAGAAATGAATGCAAATGCACCAAAACCGGATCCAGATAAACTGGTTCCAATAGATGATGATGACGACTAAACAGGGGTTAAATATAAGTGGCTGGTACAGATCCTATCCATCAATTTAATATTGTCGAACTTTTATCGTTCGGCACAATAGGCGCAGATGCACAAGGCGAAGGCGGCTTTTCGCTAGTTTTCACCAACTCGGCGCTGTTTATGGTTTTAACCGTTGGTATAATTGCAGGTTATCTCATCTTATCAACAAGAGGACGTGGCCTTGTCCCCTCAAAATTGCAACTTGTATCTGAAATAACCTATGAGTTCATCGCCAATATGATACGAAGCTCGGCAGGAAACGAGGGAATGAAATTTTTCCCGTTTGTGTTCTCGCTCTTCACCTTTATTTTAGTTTCCAACATGCTTGGCATGTTTCCGTATTTTTTCACCGTAGCTTCGCATTTAATCGTAACAGTCGCACTTGCGCTATTGGTTATGAGCGTAGTGATAATTTATGGCGTTTATAAAAACGGCTTTGGGTTTTTAAAACTATTTGTTCCATCTGGCATTCCGTTTCTTGTTCTAATAATTGTTGTGCCAATTGAAATATTATCATTCCTATCACGCCCACTTAGCTTAAGTTTACGACTATTTGGCAACATTCTTGCAGGTCATATTGTTCTAAAAGTTTTTGCAGGTTTTGTTGTTTCACTTACTTCTATGGGTATATTTGGAATTTTTGGAGCAGTTTTACCCTTTGGAATGACTGTTGCACTTACTGGTCTTGAGTTTTTGGTTGGCGCATTACAAGCATTCGTTTTTACAATTTTGACATGCGTTTATTTAAATGACGCAATTCACCCAGGACACTAATACTAACACTAACCTTTCTAAACCTAACAAATATTAACTTACATAAACTCTTTGAGGGAGAAAATAAAATGGAAGCAGAAGCAGCAAAATATATCGGTGCAGGTATTGCAACAATCGGCATGGGCGGCGCTGGCATTGGCGTTGGTCTCATTTTTGGTAACTATCTATCAGGTGCATTACGCAACCCTGCAGCAGCAGCAAGCCAATTCTCAAACCTAATTTTTGGTTTTGCGGTGACAGAAGCCTTGGGTATTTTCTCACTTCTAGTTGCTCTATTGCTTTTGTTTGTTGTTTAATCAAGCAACGAATAAACATTTAAGCTAATATTGGGCTTCCCTTTTTAGGGAAGGCCTTTATGGCATTTACACATGCTTTAACATGCATGTTATTTATGAGGTTTTCAAATGGCAGGTGATACAAAGACCACTGTTGTAGATAAAGACGGCAATGCTATAATTGTCGATGGCAAGCCTGTGTCTAATGATCAGGCGTATGAAGCAAGCTCTGTTGCTCATGATGATGCTCAATCTGATGTATTTCCTCCTTTTGACCAATCAACCTATGGACCTCAATTATTCTGGTTAGCCCTTTCTTTTGGTGTTCTTTATTTATTAATGAGTAAAGTTGCTTTGCCAAAAATTGGTGAAATCCTAGAAGTAAGACGTGATCGCATCGAGGGTGATTTGGCAGAAGCCGAACGCTTACGCCAAAAAACTGACCAAGCAATTTCTTCGTATGAAGCGGAATTGGCCAAATCCAAAGCAAAAGCCCACGAGATTGCTGAAGACACTCGCACAACAATTAAAGACGAGCTAGCAGAAAAACGCTCTGAAGTAGAGGCAGATTTAACTAAAAAACTTTCAATAGCTGAAGCTCGTATTCAAAAAACAAAATCAGATGCATTGTTAAATGTTGATGAAATTGCAACGGATACCGTTATTGAGCTAGTTACAAAATTAAACACCAAGGTAAGTGCAAAACTTGCTAGCGATGCAGTTGCTAAGATTTTAAAAGGATAGCGTCATGGAATTTGATAACAGTTTTTGGGCACTTGTTGCTTTACTCGTCTTCCTTGGTGGCATGATTTACGCAAAAGTTCCGCAAAAAATTGTTGGTGCTTTAGATGGGAAAATTGACAAAATCCAAAAAGACTTGGACGAAGCCAAACAACTGCGTGAAGAAGCTCAGGCTTTATTAGCTGAATATGAACGCAAGCGTGAAGATGCAACAAATGAAGCCCAAGAAATTATTGCAGCAGCTCATGAAGAGGCTGAACGCTTAAGCGAAGAGGCTAAAACTTCTCTTGAGGAATTAATTACTCGTCGCACAAAAGCAGTGGAAGAAAAAATCGCTCAGGCTGAATCACAAGCAATTTCAGAGGTGCGCGCCCGCTCAGCTGATGTAGCAATTGAGGCAGCTAAAGATATTCTAACGGCTCAAATGGCAAGCAAAGGTAATGGCTTAATCGAAAAAGCTATTAAAGATGTTAGCTCAAAACTAAACTAGTTTTTACAAGAATTTCATATTTAAAAAACCCTCAACAATTATATTTGTTGAGGGTTTTTTGTTTCAATATACTACTATGACTATCTCACTAAAAATCTAACTTTTTAGATTTTTGGTTTAGCTTTTAGTCCACTTTAATTTAGGTTGACGGGCGGCTAAGGTTTCATCAAGCCTAGCAAGTGGCGCATATTTTGGTGCTTGTTTAAAGCGATCAACATTGCCAGCAATTGCATCATTTGCTAATTCAAGCATTTTATCGCAAAAATAATCCAACGTCTTTTTAGATTCACTTTCGGTTGGCTCAATCAACATTGCACCAGATACAACCAATGGAAAATACATTGTCATCGGGTGAAAACCCTCATCAATCATTGCCTTGGCAAAATCAAGCGTACTAACACCAGTGCCTTTTAAAAAGCTGTCATCAAATAAAACCTCATGCATACATGCTTGGTCGCCAAAGGCCAAAGAAAAGACTTTTTGCAGACGTACTCTTACATAATTTGCATTTAGCACCGCATCATAAGCAACTTGAGTTATGCCATCTTTTCCATGTGAAAGCATGAAAGCCAGCGAGCGAGTAAACATGCCAATCTGCCCATGAAAAGCCGTAAGACGACCAAAACTATCGCTATCATTTACATGCTCAATCAGGCTTAAATCTGATCCAGATTTCTTAACGAATGGGACAGGTGCAAATGGCGCAAGTGCTTTTGACAAAACCACAGGTCCAGCACCAGGGCCACCGCCCCCATGCGGGGTTGAAAATGTCTTGTGCAAATTAATATGCATAGCATCAATGCCCAAATCCCCTGGACAAACTAGCCCCATAATCGCATTAAAATTTGCCCCATCACAATAAAAATACCCACCAGCATCATGCACAGCGTCAGCAATTTTAATTACATCAGGTTCAAATAATCCGCACGTGTTTGGGTTGGTAAGCATGATGGCGGCAACATCATCATCAAGTGCCGCAATAACCGCCTCAACATCAACCACCCCATTTTTATTGGCAGGAATTGAGCGCACTTTATAGCCCAAAAATGCAGCGGTTGCAGGGTTAGTTCCATGCGCACTATCTGGCACAAGCACAATAGATCTATGTCCTTGCCCTTTAGCTTCTAGTGCTGCCTTAATTGCCATCATACCACATAACTCACCATGTGCGCCAGCTTTTGGCGACATTGAAACAGCAGATGTATTTGTTAATTCCATTAGCCATAACGCTAATTCATCAATCATTTCAAGCGCACCTTGCACGCTAGAAACTGGTTGAAGCGGGTGAATATCTGCAAAACCTGCTAATCGTGCTATTTTTTCATTTAAACGTGGATTATGCTTCATAGTGCAAGAGCCAAGCGGATAAATTCCTGCATCAATCGACATATTTAATCGACTAAGACGCACATAATGACGCAAACATTCTGGCTCACTTAATCCCGGTAAATCAAGTGAAGTCTTACGTTCAAACCCACCCAAAAATTCATCATTTATTTCAACTTCAAATAAATCAACTCCTGAATGTTCATATCCACCAATTTCAAATAAAAGCGGCTCATCGGGCAATAAAGCCGCACTTTTAATCTCAGCATTTTTACTAGAGCTAGTTTTATCTGCCCTAGTTGGCCGACCTGTAGAATTCATATTCATGATAATTCCTTTGCCAAACTAGAAGCTAGTATTTTTATATCTTGATCTGTGGTCAACTCAGTTGCTGCCAAAACCAGTAAATTCTCTAGCCTTGGCTCATTAGGCACAAGGCGAGAAACAGGAATGCCGCATAAAATATTCTTTTTTGCAAGAGCCTCAACAACTTCATTTGCAGGTTTTGAAAGCCGCAAAGTTACCTCATTAAAAAACGTCTTATTTAGCAATTCTACACCTTCAATTTTCTCTAATGTTTTAACCATTGCTATTGCTCTTGCATGATTTAGGCGTGCTAATTTCACAAAACCCTTTTGCCCTAAAAGCGAAAGATGAATGGAAAAAGCAAGCGAGCAGAGGCCAGCATTTGTGCAAATATTTGAGGTAGCTTTTTCTCGCCTAATATGCTGCTCTCGAGTTGAAAGCGTTAAAACATAACCTCGTTTACCATTTGCATCAATTGTTTCACCACATAAACGCCCTGGTAGTTGGCGGACATATTTTTGTCTTGTTGCCATCAGGCCAAGAAATGGGCCACCATAATTAAGTGGATTACCAAGTGACTGCCCCTCGGCCACAACAATATCCGCTCCCATGCTTCCAGGTGCTTCAAGCAAACCAAGTGAAATAATTTCAGTAATAACAACAATTAACAAAGCACCCTGTGCATGCGCCGCTTCAGCCAAAGATTTCACATCACGCAAGTGACCGTAAAAATCTGGTGTTTGAACAATAATAGCTGCGGTATTTTCATCAATTAGTGAGCTAATATTTCCTTTATTATCTTCACTATCAGGCAGGCAAATAAGATCACCTTCACTTTTCCCATCATCATTAAGATAGGTTTTTACAACATCTTTATATTGTGGATGCAAACTAGAAGAGAGGATAATTTTCTTTTTGCGAGTTATGCGTCTGGCCATTAAAGCCGCTTCAGCAGTTGCGGTTGATCCATCATACATTGAAGCATTTGCAACATCCATTGCCATTAAATTTGCAACCTGAGTTTGAAACTCAAATAATGCCTGCAATGTACCTTGCGAAATTTCTGGCTGATAAGGCGTATAAGCAGTTAGCCATTCTGAACGCTGAATTAAATGATCTACACTTGCAGGAACATGGTGACGATAAGCCCCACCACCAATAAAAAAAGCACTGTTAGCCGCGCAAAGATTTTTATTAGCCATTGCCTCTAATTTTGCTTGTACCAAAAATTCTGGACTATGGTTTGGCAACTCAAATGATTTTTTTTTGTAAACAGAGGCTGGAACTACTTTAAATAATTCATCAATTTCATTCACGCCAATGGCCTTAAGCATCTGCTCTCGTTCAATATTGCTATGAGGTAAATAACGCATAAATTAATCCCTAACTTGTAAAATCAGTATATGCAGCATCGTCCATCATCTCATCTAATTCTGAAATATTTGAAAGTGCGACTTTATAGATCCAGCCATTCCCCTGCGCATCTGTATTTACCAGAGCAGGATCATCATTAAGAGCTTCATTTACTTCAATAACTTCCCCAGATACGGGTGAATATAATTCAGATGCCGCTTTTACAGATTCAATTACAGCAACCTCATCACCCTTAGATAATTTTACACCAACATTTGGCAGTTCCACATAAACAATGTCCCCTAATTGCTCTTGTGCATATATTGAAATACCAACCATGCCAACTTCACCCTCAAGACGAACATATTCATGATCTGTTGAATATTTTGTTTTAGACATTTTCAAAATCCTTAATTTATAGAACGTTTATAATTTTGTTTAACGAATGGCATTTTTACAATACTGCCAAACACTTGTTTGCCCCTGACAATGGCACAAACAGAATTTCCTATTTTTGCAATATCTTTGGGTAAATAACCAAAGGCAATTGGCTTTTCTAGGGTTGGAGAAAAACTTCCTGAGGTAATTATACCAATATTATTTCCTAATTCATCAATCAATTGAGCACCTTCACGCACAGGCATGCGAGTATTAAAAATAATACCAACTCGTTTTTGCTCAACCCCATTAGCAATAATATCTTGCACCGCCTTAGCACCAACAAAACCGCCATCAATTCTGCGTTGTTTTCCAATAGCAAATATAATTGAGGCAGTTATCGGGTCAATTTCTTCGTTCATATCATGACCATAAAGGCAAAGCCCAGCTTCAAGTCGCAAACTATCACGAGCCCCCAAACCTGCAAATTCCACCTCATCATTATCACTCAAGATTTTAGCCAATTTAGAGGCTTGATCATTAGAAACAGAGATTTCAAAACCATCTTCTCCAGTATAACCAGAGCGAGAAACATAGACATTAATGCCGGCAATAACCGCTGCACCTGATTGCATAAAAATAAGCTCATTAGCAATTGAAGTATAACGGGCTAAAACATCAGCTGACTTTGGCCCTTGTAATGCAATTAGCGATAAATCCTCATTGAGAGTAAACTCCAATTTATCTCCCAGCATATTTTTCATTATTGCAAAATCATTTTCCTTTGTTGCACCATTTACAACTATAAAAACATCATTTCCATTCTCGGCTCGAGTGATAATTAAATCATCAATTATCCCCGCTTTTTCATTAAGCAAAACTGAATAGCGCATCTCACCAGATTTTAATGACAAAATATCGGCAGGGAAAAGAGTTTCAAGCAACTTGGCTTTTGCTTCAAAATCTGCCCCATTAACAAAAATCTGCCCCATGTGCGAAACATCAAATAGGCTAGAAGAATTACGGGTATGAATATGCTCTTTTACTAAAGAGCTATATTGAATGGGTAGCGCATAGCCACAAAAATCCACCATTCGCCCACCATTGGCTATATGCAGATCATAAAGAACGGTTTTTTTAAGATTTTCTATTTCTGGTTTGGCCATTTTCTCTCTTTCAAATCATTAAACAAACAGACGTTTTAACATTAAAAATGCTACTAACGCCCCATCTGTCTTACAACCTGAGAGATTTCCTTATTCCAAAAATAGGCGGAATAAGTTGCTCCGTCGGTGAGGTGAAAAATCACACCTCTTTCCAGAGATTTAATTCGATCTGCGGTCCATTTGCCTGAGAGTTTCCGGGGCGGTTGCTCCTTCGGCGTTGACAAAAGCCAATCTCTCCCGCAGTCATAAATATTAATGGTATAAAACCACCCCTGCGTCAATCAAAGAAAGAAAAAAGACTAATAAAGAGGGAGCAAAAGAAATTCACGCTTAAAATAAAAACACTAAACCCTATCCCAACATTAGAGATGGCATAAAAACTAACAACACTCATTTACACCAACAACAAAAACCCATCATGCATTTCTATAAAGTTGTTTTAATAATCATCTTTTAACATCAACACTGTTTAATTCGGTAACTGTCACCGTAATTCCACCGTAATTCCAGAGTTAAAAAATGGTGCTATTATAAAAGTAGTGACAAAAGATTTGAGGATCTTTGCCATGAATGGGAGCAGAATGGCCAACGCTATCTAAAACAGATTGATCAAAGTTATGAGACAACTATAAAAAGGTTTCAGTCAATAACTAATGGCTATTATAATGATAGGCTTTAAATATATTATATATTGTGAATTAATTGTTTGGTAACTGATGGAGGTGGGGGTGATATATCATACGGAAATTATTAAACTCCAAGTTGAAGAATCAATCGAAGGTATGCGAAAAACTATAATGCAAAGGCTTTTACCTGCATTTGACTCGATTGTGCTGGAATCTAAAACCAAGGAGGGTGATTGCCTTCAAAGATATTCTAAAGTTTTTAATCCAGATATTATGGATGAAGGCTGCACTTATGAAGATGCCTATTTTGAAGGTCTAAACTATTTATTTGCTGAGGAGTCGCTAAAGCAAGAGTTTTTGAATATCACTGTGCCTTGGATATTTCACCTCTTTGAGAAACAAAAAAAGTTAGTTTTCGGCACTGATAAAACTAATGAAATTAAACTAAAGTTAGCAAAAATCAATATTGACCTTAATTTGAACAATAACTGGCAAATTGTTAATAAAGAGTTGCGTCACTTAGCAAATACAATAAAGCATGGATTAAAAAGCGATGCTGCTCAAAGTCTAGCTGCTTGTCGGCCTGACCTAATTGTCAATGAGGAAATAAGGGTGACTAAGGTAGATGTAGAAAAATATATACATGCACTTAATATTTTTTGGGATGATTATTTCAAACTAACAATTATCACATATCAAACTCCTGAACTACGGTGACAATTACCAGATTAATTTACTTCTTTGTCTTCATCACTATTGAACCCCCACGTCATTGCGGGCTTGACCCGCAATCCAGTAGCTCGCTGTCTAGCGAGCGCAGGAGTCTCAAAGCAAAACCCTGCAACCAAACACCTAGAACAACCCATCATAAAGATCACACCAATCAGAGTTCATATCCTCTGAAATTACAGTGACAGTTACCGAATTAAACTTTTCTCTTTCATCTAATTCCCAAAGATATTGCAAGAACATGACACCAAAGAGAATAAAAAATCAAATTCATCAC
>Ga0256834_1002015_pt1 | contig 13211 bp, 13 predicted proteins | sample 4281140metaG_FD_190536 | JGI IMG/M metagenome (GOLD analysis project Ga0256834, IMG submission 190536) | Hydrothermal vent microbial communities from East Pacific Rise, Pacific Ocean - 4281-140 | ecosystem: Environmental > Aquatic > Marine > Hydrothermal vents | place: Pacific Ocean: East... | reverse complement strand
CACTTGTAAAAATCACACCTGAACCACTGCTTACCCTTTGTGTTATTCTACTATCTCCTTCATTAAAAAACATATCAAAAAATGACATTCTGTATGTGTGTTCAGAAATATTTTTAATATACACCACACTTTGTGTACTGGTTTTAGAGGCATTCACAAAGTCATTATCATTGGAAATAAGTTCTGAAAACTGATTGTTATTGCCTATTACCTGAGCTTTGGGAGAAGAATTATTACCCGAAACAGTAGTAAATTCAGGAGATGATGTGTTAATAGGCTCATTTGCTATTTGAAACAAATAGGATCCTAGAAAACCTGCTGATGTGCTTACCAAAATAATGGCTAGATATTTTTTCATTTTTATTTGAGTTAACCTAAATACTAAAACGAATGTTGACCTAATTTAATACATTCATCTCTAAATATAGCTCACAAATTTTATACCATCGAAATCATTGCCATTATGTCGGGATTGTGTTTTAAATCTGTTTTAGATTTGCAGTATGGGATTTCGATCGGTTCTTAGTAAGCCATTTGCAAAATATGTGGTTGGGCAACAACAAAAATGGATGGCTGAGCCTGGAAAATATCAGCAGCGGATTTTTGATAACTTAATCCAGAACGGGAGCCAAACTGTTTTTGGGAAAGACCATAAACTAAGAAATATCTCCAACCATAAAGAGTTTAAAGAGGCTGTACCCATAAACGATTACGAAGGATTAAAACCCTATGTAGATCAAATGATTCAGGGTAAAAACGATGTGCTTTGGCCTGGAAAACCTGCCTATTTTGCAAAAACTTCTGGCACCACCTCTGGAGTTAAATACATTCCCATAACAAAAGATTCAGTCCCCAATCATATTAATAGTGCACGAGATGCTTTATTAAATTATGTAAATGAATCTGGAGATGGCAAATTCTTAGATGGCAAATTGATTTTTCTTTCGGGTAGTCCAGTGCTGAGTAAAACAGCAGGAATTCATACTGGCAGATTATCGGGTATTGTAAACCATCATGTTCCTGGTTATTTAAAAACCAACCAAATGCCTTCGTACGAAACCAATTGCATTGATGACTGGGAAGAAAAATTGGAGCGCATCATAGATGAGACCATCGATAAGGATATGAGCCTGATTTCGGGCATTCCTCCCTGGGTGCAAATGTATTTCGATAAGATAATTGAACGAACGGGAAGGCCTATTAAAGATGTGTTTCCTAATTTTAATATGTTCGTATATGGTGGAGTTAATTTTCAACCCTATCGAAAAAAACTATTCGAGTCCATTGGCAAAGAGATACCATCCATAGAAACCTACCCGGCTTCAGAAGGCTTTATCGCCTATCAGGATAGTCAAGAGGAAGAGGGCTTGCTGTTACTTTCGAACAGTGGTATATTTTATGAATTTATTCCTGCGGATGAATATTATAATGAAAACCCAACGAGGCTAGGCATTGATGAAGTTAAAACAGGTGTAAACTATGCCGTTATCATTAACAGTAATGCAGGGCTTTGGGGTTATAGCATTGGTGATACCGTAAAATTTGTCTCCACTTATCCTCATCGATTATTGGTTACGGGTAGAATCAAGCACTTTATTTCTGCGTTTGGGGAGCATGTAATTGGAGAAGAAGTAGAAAATGCGATGAGAGAGGCTACTAAACGATTTCCGGAAGTTGAAATCGTAGAATTTACAGTGGCTCCCAATGTGGCTCCTGAAAAAGGAATACCACGCCACGAATGGTTTATTGAGTTTAGACATTTACCCGATGATTTGGCATCCTTTCAAAATCAGTTAGATTTGCAGCTGCAAAAACTGAATACCTATTATTTTGATCTCGTATCGGGGAATATTTTATCAGAATTAGAAATTATACCACTTAAAAACGACTCGTTTAGAAACTATATGAAATCGATTGGCAAATTAGGCGGGCAAAACAAAGTGCCTCGCTTATCCAACGATCGAAAATTAGCAGATGAGTTAATTGCCTACAGAAGATAATTTATTGAAACTCGCAGATAATAAAGACCGCAAGCATATTGCCATATTAGGCTCCACAGGCTCAATTGGTACGCAAGCACTCGAAGTGATTGAAGCAAACCACTCTCATTTTGTGGTGGAGGTACTTACTGCGGGTAGTAATGCGGAGCTCTTAATTCAGCAAGCCAAAAAGTTTAGACCCAATGTAGTTGTTATTGGAAACGAGGATAAATACAGCTTGGTGCAAGAAGCTTTAAATCCATTGGATATTAAAGTGTTTGCGGGCGAAAAGGCTTTGGCTTCGGTGGTTGAAATGGATTCCATCGATTTAGTATTGACAGCTTTAGTGGGTTATGCAGGATTGCAACCAACCTTAAGAGCCATTGAGTTTGGGAAATCAATTGCACTAGCAAATAAAGAAACATTAGTAGTAGCTGGTGAGCTGGTTACAAAGCTTGCCAAAGAAAAAGGGGTGAACTTATATCCGGTAGATTCGGAGCACTCGGCCATTTTCCAGTGCTTGGTAGGGGAGTTTCACAACCCTATTGAAAAAATAATATTAACCGCCTCGGGTGGTCCATTTAGAGGAAAAGATATTGATTACCTTAAAACAGTAACAAAAGCACAGGCACTCAAGCACCCTAATTGGGATATGGGAGCTAAAATCACTATCGATTCTGCTTCTTTAATGAATAAAGGCTTGGAGGTAATAGAAGCAAAATGGTTATTTAATTTGAATAGAGATAAAATTGACGTAATTGTGCATCCACAATCCATCATTCATTCAATTGTGCAGTTCGAAGATGGCTCGATGAAAGCGCAAATGGGATTGCCAGATATGAAATTGCCTATTCAATATGCCTTGGGGTATCCTAACCGATTGCCATCAAAATTTCCTCGATTTAATTTTTTAAATTACCCATCGCTTACCTTTGAGCAACCTGATTTAAAATCATTTCGAAATTTAGGCCTTGCCTATGAGGCGATGGATAAAGGAGGCAATATGCCTTGCGTATTAAATGCAGCCAATGAGGTGGCAGTAGATGCCTTTTTACATGATAAAATAAAATTTTTGGAGATGTCGGATATAGTGGAAACTTGCCTGGCAAAGGTAGCGTTCATAGCATCTCCACAATTAGATAATCTGGTAGAAACAGATAAAGAAACAAGAAAAATAGCAACAGAACTAGTTAATTAATGGAAGGTTTAATAATGGCAGCTCAGATTATTCTGAGCTTATCAATTTTAGTAGGAGTACACGAAGCAGGGCATATGTTTGCTGCTAAATTTTTTGGAATGCGTGTAGAGCAATTCTCCATTGGGTTTCCTCCTAAGATATTTGGGGTAAAATATGGCGAAACAGAATACTCATTTGGTGCAATTCCATTGGGTGGTTTTGTAAAAATATCTGGAATGATAGATGAATCGATGGATATGGATGCCATGAGTGAGGAGCCGAAAAACTATGAATTTAGATCTAAACCAGCTTGGCAACGGTTAATAGTAATGCTCGGAGGAATTATTGTAAACGTAATTGTGGGTGTGCTCATTTTTACAGCACTAGTTTTTACTTACGGTGAGCAGTATTTTCCTAAAGCAGAATTGAACAAATATGGCATAGTAGCTTACGAAATAGGAGAAAAGATTGGATTACAATCGGGAGATATAATTACCAATATTAGTGGTAAAGATTATGAGCGGTTTAGCGATTTAATGGGTTCTGAAGCTCTTTTAAGTGATAATGCCTATTACACGGTACAACGAGGGAACGAAGAATTGAAAATTGAAATCCCAGCCAATTTAATTGAGGATTTATCTGATAGAAAGAAAGCTGGGATGTTTATAGCACCAAGGTTTCCGTTTGAAGTGGGAGCTATTAGCCCGGAAAGTTCAGCTGATAAAGTTGGGTTAAAACCTGGTGATAAAATTGTGGCTGTTGGAGGAATAAAAGTTGATTATTTCGACCAGTTTGAAATGGAGAAGCATAAACATGCTGGGGCAAGTGTAGATTTATCAATTTTAAGAGGAAATGAAAATTTAAAGCTTACAGTTGATTTAGATAGTTCTGCTATGGTTGGTTTTCAACCCATTCGGTTACTACAACTAAAAACAGAACAATATGGGTTAGTTGAATCTGCTAAAATTGGTAGTAAGCAAGCATTTGCAGCTGTTTGGCTAAATATTAAAGGCTTAGGAAAAGTATTTTCAGGTGATATTGATCCGAGAAAAGCCTTATCAGGGCCGATTGGTATTGCCCGTATTTTTGGTGGAACCTGGGATTGGCATCGCTTCTGGAATTTAACCGGAATGCTTTCTATGGTGCTGGCCTTTATGAACTTATTGCCTATCCCAGCCTTGGACGGTGGCCACGTAGTGTTTTTAATGTATGAAATTGTTTCTGGAAGAAAGCCTTCTGATAAGTTTTTAGAGAATGCACAAAAAGTGGGTATGGTAATGCTACTTGCACTCATGGTGTTTGTGTTTGGTAACGATATTTGGAACTTGTTTTAGTTTACACTCGGTATTACTCATAAAAAAACACTATGCAAAATAGGGTAAAAGAATAAAAAATAGAATCAGAGGGGTCATTCTGAGGGCTTTGCCCGAAGAATCTCTATTAGCACTTTGATGTTTTTGGTAAAACTTTAGAAGACTCTTCGCATAAAATGCTCAGAGTGACGTGTAATTGAGTTTACTAGCTTGCTGACTGAGTATAAACTACTTATACTCTGCTATCGTTTTTTCGATAATATCACAACATTCGTGTAATTGAGCTTCGGTCATAACCAAAGGAGGCGCAAATCTGATAATATTGCCATGTGTTGGCTTGGCTAGCAATCCATTTTCTTTTAGCTGCATACAAATATTCCAAGCAGTAGAGCTTTCAGGTGTATCATTAATAATAATGGCGTTTAATAATCCTTTGCCTCTAACAGTAGTTACTAAGTCATTTTTAGCAATGAATTTTTGCATTCTATCTCTAAAAATAACGCCTAGTTTTTGAGCGTTTTCTGCCAGATTTTCATCCTTAATTACATCCAGTGCAGCTACAGCAACTTTGGCTGCCAATGGGTTGCCCCCAAATGTAGAACCATGTTGACCAGGCTTAATTACTTCCATAATATCATTATTGGCAAGTACTGCAGATACTGGATAAACTCCACCAGAAACTGCTTTGCCTAAAATAAGCATATCTGGTTTTATGTTTTCGTGATCGCAGGCAAGTAGTTGGCCTGTTCTTGCAACGCCTGTTTGTACTTCATCAGCAACAAAAAGTACATTTGCCTTTTTACAGGCTTCCGAGGCTTCGGTTAAAAATCCTTCATCTGGCACAAATACACCTGCTTCTCCTTGAATAGGCTCTACTAAAAAAGCAGCAACGTTTTCTTCTTTCAATGCTTCTTTGAGTGCATCAATATCATTATAAGGAATCTTTATAAAGCCTTCTGTGTATGGGCCAAAGTTCTTTCGAGCATCTTCATCATTAGAAAAGGAAATAATAGTAGTAGTTCTTCCATGAAAATTATTTTCGCATACAATTATTTTGGCTTCGTTTTCAGCAACACCCTTCTTTTCATAAGCCCATTTTCTACTTAATTTAATGGCAGTTTCAACAGCTTCAGCACCTGTGTTCATTGGTAATACCTTGTCGAACCCAAAATACTCGCATATATATTTTTCGTACTCACCCAAAGTATCATTATAAAATGCCCTAGATGTTAGAGTTAGCGTTTCTGCCTGTTGTTGCAATGCACTTACAATTTTAGGATGACAGTGTCCTTGGTTAACGGCAGAATAAGCCGAAAGAAAATCGAAATACTGCTTTCCTTCCGTATCCCATACATAAACTCCTTTTCCTTTGGATAATACTACGGGTAATGGGTGATAATTATGAGCTCCATATTTATCTTCCATCTCCATGGCGGCTTGGCTTTTTGTTATTTCCTTTGTCATTTTTGTATAATTTTGTGCACAGCAAAAATAATGAAGAGAAAGGCTTATTTTGTGCCAAAATCAAAAGAAAATTAACAGAAGTGGAGGGGTTATAATTGATGAAATATGAGCTTTTAATAATTATCTAGGCCTATCATTTTTAAAGAAGGTTTTGTTAATAAAACGGGTGCAAATATTGCGGGTATAATTTTATAAAATAATTCGTGAGAGTTTGTGTTTAAAACATAAATCCCGATATTTGCACTCCGAAATTAGAATAAGCGTAAATAGCAATAGTATGTCACGAGTTTGTGAAATAACAGGAAAAAGGCCACAAGTAGGAAACAATGTTTCTCACGCCAACAATAAAACTAAAAGAAAATTCTATCCAAATCTTCAAAAAAAGAGGTTTTATATCCCTGAAGAAGATAAGTGGATAACGCTTAAAGTTTCTACATCAGCGATAAGAACCATCAATAAAAAAGGCATTACGGCTGTTTTAAAAGAAGCTAGAAAAAAAGGGAACGTATTGGTTTAACTAGTTTAGGTCAAAATTAAATTATAGCACAATGGCTAAAAAAGGAAATAGAGTACAAGTAATTTTAGAATGCACTGAGCATAAGGAGAGTGGAATGCCAGGAACTTCTCGTTACATTACTACTAAAAACAGGAAGAATACTACAGAACGTTTAGAGTTGAAAAAGTATAATCCAATTCTTAAGAAACAAACTGTTCACAAGGAAATTAAGTAATTATGGCTAAGAAGGTAGTTGCAAGTTTAAAGAAAAAAGATGCCAAAGGCTTTTCTAAAGTTATAAAGGCAGTTAAGTCACCTAAAACTGGTGCTTATACTTTTAAGGAAGAAATCGTACCTGTTGATCAGGTTAAAGAGTTTCTTGCTAACTAAGCAGGAAACACATATTAATTCTTTTAAAAGTCCTCCTAGAGGACTTTTTTTGTGTTGCTAAATAAAATATAAAATATATGGCCTTATTTGGTGGTCTGTTTTCTAAAGAAAAAAAGGAGTCGTTAGACAAAGGACTTGAAAAGTCTAAATCTAGTTTTTTCAATAAACTAGGGAAGGCTGTTGCAGGTAAATCTACCGTAGATGTAGATGTGTTAGACGATCTGGAAGAAGTACTTATTACTTCGGATGTTGGAGTAGAAACAACCATTAAGGTGATTGAGCGCATTGAAGCTCGCGTGGCCAAAGATAAATATTTAGGTGTTGAAGAACTTAATGCTATTTTAAGGAGCGAAATAGCTGATTTATTAGCTGAAAATAATTCTGAGGATTTAGTTGATTTTACATTACCCGAAGGTAAAAAACCTTACGTGTTATTAGTGGTGGGCGTTAATGGTGTTGGTAAAACAACTACCATTGGCAAATTGGCTTCTCAGTTTAAAAAGCAGGGGAAAAAAGTAGTGCTAGGTGCAGCAGATACATTTAGAGCGGCAGCTGTTGATCAGCTTAAACTTTGGGGCGAGCGAGTAGGCGTGCCTGTGGTTTCGCACGGTATGAATACCGATCCTGCTTCTGTTGCTTATGATGCAGTAAAGCAAGCCGTAGAACAAGAGGCTGATATTGTTATTATTGATACGGCAGGAAGACTGCACACCAAAGTTAATTTAATGAATGAGCTTAGTAAAATTAAGCGTGTAATTCAGAAATTTGTAGATGATGCCCCGCATGAAGTAATGTTAGTGTTAGATGGTAGTACGGGCCAAAATGCAATGAACCAAGCACAAGAGTTTACAAAAGCCACTGAGGTAACTTCTTTAACTATTACAAAACTGGATGGCACTGCCAAAGGCGGAGTTGTGATTGGTATTTCAGATACCTTTAAAATACCTGTGAAATATATTGGTGTAGGTGAAGGCATTGATGACCTTCAGGTATTTAATAAAACCGAATTTGTTGATTCGTTTTTTAGTTAGGGTAATGATTGCTTTGTCCTCAGAGTTTAGTTTACGCATATTCCCAATATGAAACCGTACTAAAAGAAATATTTTTGAGAGAAGAATAGGTTTGGAATATGGTTTATTTTTCTTTCCATTTAATCGGTTTCCTTTTCCACGCTATGCGATATTGCACATAATAACTTATTCCCCAATTAGCAGTATTTGAAGCAACTCCGTAACCAGGAATAAAATAGGTTTCAAATTCTGCATTATTATAAGTGTTATGTTTTAACAGTTTAAAACGTAACACATACCCCATAAAAAATGATTCCAGAATTCGAACCCGCATGCCAATGTTCATTTCTACCCAATTAGCTCTGGATTTATCTTGTTCAGTACTGATTGGCTTAACTCCCCATCCTGCGTTTACAAGCTCACCTTTAAGAGTTTCATTAAAGGATGATGTTGCATACCGAAGACCAAAAAACAGAACGTTGAGCTTAGAATCTTTAGGAGTCATATTTACATCTGCTCCTATTCGGTAAAAGAAACCATCACTGGTATAACTTGTTGGCGTTTCTGATGACTTGTATGTGCCTTTTCCCATTTCAACAACTGCAAAGAATTTCCCCAAATCAATATCTGCCATTCCTTCATAATTAGATATAGTTGGTTCAAGCATATTATAAATTGGCCCTGCAATGTCTAATCCTACACGAACTCCAGTAGGAGCCCATTTATTATGAACAGTGGTGTCAATTTTAACGGCATACTTAGTTGCTTGCTCTTGGGCTTGTGCCCCGCTGGCAATTGCTATTAATAGAACGATATATTTAGTGCGTAACCTCAATATTTTTGGCTGTTTGTAAGCTTATGGCCGATTCTACTACTTCAACTTCTTCAAAATCAGTAGAATCCATTTTTAAAAAATCAAATTTCATTTCTAATGCACACTTTGGGTTTAAAACAATAGGTATTGTTGTGTAGCTTAAGGCAATATAATGAGAGACGGTATCTTGAGTAAAACGAATAATTATGGAACTATCTAATGGGTTTAGAGGAATGATGAAATTGTTAGCGGTAGTATCGTTGAATACAGGAAAACTATCATTGCTATTGTCAACGGTTAATGATGCTAACGTAATGTTTTTAGGCTTGCCAACAATATCAACAAAGGCTATTTTTATCAGGTCAGTTTGTTCTGGGATGCAGGTAGGTTGGTCGTTGCAACTTATAAAAAAAGCTGAAAACACTATAAAAATTGCTAAAAATATTTTCCTCATAATTCAGTATGCAAAATAAAGGTATCTAGGTGCCAATCTCAAGTTGTTAACTCAATCACAACGCACTTATCACAAATTTGTTTAACTAAATTAAAATTTCCTTGTCCATAATTCGTATCTCACATTTCGTATCTCATATTTTTTAAGGGTATTTTTGCACGCTAAAATTCTTTAGTAATAACTGTGAAAACAAAATCAAGAAAAAAAGATAAAGTAAATGTAGTAACCTTAGGGTGCTCTAAAAACTTAGTAGATTCTGAAGTTTTGCTTACGCAATTAAAAGGAAATAAAGTAGAAGCTACACACGAAGCTACTACCGATGATGCCAATATTATTATTGTAAACACTTGCGGTTTTATTGGTGATGCCAAGCAAGAATCAATAGATACCATACTTCGTTATGTAGATGCGAAGGAAGAGGGTTCCATTGATAAATTGTACGTAATGGGGTGCCTGTCCCAACGGTATAAAGATGATCTCGAGGAAGAAATTCCTGCAGTAGATGCCTTTTTTGGAACGATGGAGTTGCCCGGTTTGCTCAAACGATTTAATGCTGACTATAAGCACGAATTGCTAGGCGAGCGGATGAATATTTCCGCACCTCATTATGCCCATTTAAAAATATCGGAAGGCTGCGATAGGCCTTGTTCATTTTGTGCCATTCCTTTAATGAGGGGCAAACATGTTTCTATAAAAATTGAAGACTTAGTAAAACAAGCAGAGTATTTGGCTAAAAATGGAGTGAAAGAATTGCTCCTAATTGCACAAGACTCAACTTATTATGGGCTAGACATCTATGGTGAGCGAAAACTAGCAGATTTAATGAGAGCTATTTCTGAAGTGGATGGCATTGAATGGATTAGGCTTCATTATGCATTTCCTGCAGGTTTTCCGCAAGATGTGTTAGAAGTTATGGCTGAGAAAGAGAATATTTGCAACTACCTCGATATTCCATTACAACATGGTTCTACGGCCATGCTCAAGGCTATGCGAAGAGGAATTACCAGAGAAAAAACCGAAAAACTGATTAAAGACATCCGTAGCAAGGTGTCGGGTATTGGCATTCGAACTACGCTTATTGTAGGTTATCCGGGTGAGACGGAAGATGACTTTGAGGAGATGCTTAAGTTTGTGAAAGAATTTAGGTTTGAGCGATTGGGTGTTTTTGCCTACTCGCACGAAGAAGATACCCACGCCTATAATTTTAAAGATGATGTGCCCGAAGAAGTGAAACAAGAACGGCTGAATACCGTTATGGAGTTGCAGGAGCAAATTTCGTTGGAACTAAATCAGGAGAAAATCGGCAAGGTATTTAAGGTGTTAATTGACAGGGTTGAAGGAGGACAGTTTATCGGACGAACTGAATTTGATTCGCCTGAAGTGGATAATGAAGTACTTATAGATGCCAAAGACTACTTTTTACGAGTTGGAGACTTTGCTAACATTAAAATTACCAATGCCACTGAATTTGACCTTACTGGAATACCCGTAAAATAAAGAATAGGGAATTGAACATTGCTAATTAATTATTAATAAGCTGTATGGATTGTATAAAACTGGATTTTAGAGAAACAGGATTGTTTTCGAAACTGATTGTTGATTATGTAGAAGGCAACTCAAAATTAGATTCATTTTATGCACACCCTCCAACGTTAAAAGGTTATAAAAAAGCTTTAGAAGCTAAAGACTTTAGTACTGATTACCGAACTACGCTGGTAGAAGTTCTTAACGAACAATATGCCAATATTGAAACGCCAGAGGCTGTTATTGCCAATATTGAGTCACTTTCAAAGGAAAAAACATTTACAGTTACCACAGGGCATCAGCTTAATATTTTTACCGGGCCATTATTCTACATTTATAAATTAGTAGCAACCATTAATCTGGCTAAAAAGCTTTCTGAAACTTACCCGGATTACAAATTTGTGCCCGTATATTGGATGGGCAGCGAAGACCACGATTATGAAGAAATAAATCATTTATACATCGATAATAAAAAGTATGAATGGGAAACGGATCAAGGAGGAGCAACAGGTAGGTTTAATACAGATGGGCTTGATGAAGTTCTGAATCAATTACCTGGGAGAACTGAGGTGTTCAAACAAGCCTTAAAGAAGCATACTAATTTATCGGATGTTGTGCGTGATTATGTGAATGCACTGTTTGGGAGCGAAGGCCTCGTTTGTTTAGATGCTGATGATGCTCGCTTTAAGAAAGAATTTCTTTATGTAATTAAAGAGGAACTGTTTGAAGAGATTTCACATCCTTTGGTGGAAACTCAAAGCAATGCCTTGGATGAAGCCGGTTATAAACAGCAACTTCAGCCTAGAGAATTGAATTTATTTTACCTGGTTGATGGCTTGCGAGCCAGAATAGTAAAAGAAGGTGATCGTTTTTCAGTAGTAGATACTGATTTGCAGTTTTCAACTCAGGAAATTGAGGCATTGGTAGAATCAAACCCTGAACGGTTTAGCCCTAATGTTATTTTGCGTCCTCTGTATCAAGAGGTAATTTTGCCCAACTTAGGCTATGTAGGTGGACCATCGGAGTTGGCTTATTGGTTCCAGTTAAAATCAGTTTTCGATCATTTTAAATTGGCGTTCCCTATACTGATGCCTCGTTCATTTGTAATGTATTTAGGTCAGGTTACTTGCCGTAAAATTGATAAACTAGGTGTAGCCTTTAAGAATCTCTTTCTCAGAGAAGACTTATTTATTAATGCCTATGTTAAATCTAAATCTAACGGACAGCTAAGTTTAGATAAAGCCAAGGAGGCAGTAGCCTTATTATATGCTGGCATTAAAGAGAAAGCCGTTAAAGTAGATACAACCTTAGCAGCTATGGTAGAAAGTGAGCAAATTAATAGTGTTAAATCTATTAATCGAGTGGAGCATAAAATGCTGAAGGCTGAGAAAAGACATAGAGCGGATGAGCTTAGAATGTTGCACGAAATTTATGCAAGTATTTATCCTGGAGGAGTACCTCATGAGCGTAGAGAAAACATTCTTTCGGTAGATGATCCGAATTTTATTGAGCAGCTCTTTGCTCAACTTAATCCATTAGATTTAAAGTACGTAATCCTAAAGTCTGATAATAGTTAAACCATATTGAACTCAGTCCATCAATGGGCAGGGAGTACTCATGCAAAAAGAAAAATAACCGAGACATTGACCAATACCTACATACACACAAGAACACACCCAAAGAATTTTGAAGAATTTGAGATGGTGATTAGGGCTCTTTCAGTGCTTTGAACATCTTTTAACCTTCATATTGAATGAGTAGAATTGATTTTTTAGTTATTGGTCTTTACATTATTGTAATTGTCGTAATTACCCTCATTACCTATAAAGCAAAATGGAATTCATTTTTTAAGGTATCAAAGAAATCAAAATGGTGGGTTTCTGGGTTGTCTTTATTTATGATGGTTATGAGTATCGATGGATCGCAATTAATTACTGGAATAATCTATAATCAAGGAATATGGGGGTTGTGGGTACTTTGGGTGGGTATTTTAACTGTTGGTGTTGTACCCATTTTATTTGCTCCACTTTGGTCAAACCTAGGGTTTGTAACTGATAATCAATTTTTACTTTTTCGGTTTTCAGGAAAGTCAGCTAAGATATTGTTTAATTTTAGAGCCATTTATTTGGGGGTTATCATAGTGCCTTTCATTTTGAGTTTTCAATTAATGGCATTTCAAAATGTATTAACCGTATATTTTGATTTACAAGCTAATGGAGCACTTTTAATTATAGGCGGCATAGCCATGTTGTTTGCTTTAAAAAATGGATTTGAGCACAAGCTTAAAGTTGATGTATTTCATGCCTTATTATATGTAGTATCATTAATTATTGGGGTACTAATCTTACTTAAGATTGGTGGAGGTTGGTCAAATATTCTTGAACAGTTCAAATTTGAATACCCTAATAAACTAAATATTTTCCCTGATTTTTCGAATGAGCCATTTCGAATTGAATTTTTCACCTATACCTAATATCCGCAAGACCTGACAGGTTTTTGTTGATAATCACTAAGTTATAGCCATTTTCGGATCACTTAATTGGGGGAAACCTGTCAGGTCTAATCGACTACAAATCAGAAGATTACAAAT
>Ga0256834_1002014_pt1 | contig 13213 bp, 6 predicted proteins | sample 4281140metaG_FD_190536 | JGI IMG/M metagenome (GOLD analysis project Ga0256834, IMG submission 190536) | Hydrothermal vent microbial communities from East Pacific Rise, Pacific Ocean - 4281-140 | ecosystem: Environmental > Aquatic > Marine > Hydrothermal vents | place: Pacific Ocean: East Pacific... | reverse complement strand
CCATGACCCTATCGAAGTCGTGCTCCGGAGCGTAGGTGAAGCCGCAGTGAGTGCACTTGAGGACACCGTTCTCCTCGTTCAAGGGCGAGAAGCAGACCGGACAGCGGTACTCCTCGCGGCTCAATCCTTCATAAACCTCGTCCTTCATCACCAGGAGGTTCAGCTCGGCCTCCCAGTCCTCGTGGAGCATCCCCCAGTAGGGGGTCTCGATGGGGTAAAAATCCTCAAGGATCAGGGCGTTTATCCCGATACCTCTAACGCCGGGAGGGAGCTTGCCGGTCGGCTCTATGCTCACCACGTACTGGTCGTAGAACTCCACGTGCTCCGCCCGGATGGTTAAACCACTGGAGAGCCGTGAGCGGAGGGGAATCAGCTGAAGGAAGAGGCTCTCCTTCTCGATGTCCCAGCTCGCGCTTATCGAAACACTCCCCTTCGTGAAGAACCGGGTTACGTAGCGGTCGTCGTGCTCCTCTCCAGCAGGGGAGAAACCTAGCTTCCCCATAGCCCGGGAGAGAAAACCCGGCCGAGGCAACCTGCGGTAGTTGATCAGGTACTCCCCCACCCAACCGGCGAGGGGCATCGAGTACCCCACAAAGGTCTGCCTCTGAACCCTCAGGTAAGCGATGCTTGGGACTAGCTTCATAACGGATAATGTATAGACGGGAGGAGATATATATGGGTTTCGTCATCCAAAAAACTCGTCGAGACGTGGAGACTTCCTCTTACGTTTCATCCTGCTCTTTTCGTCCTTTATGGCCTTCCCAAGGGTACTGGCCTTGGTCCCTTCGGATTTCTTAGGCTCTTGCCCTTTTTCCTTGCGCTTCTTGAACTTCCCATTGGCCTTAAGCTCCTCAAAGTATCCATTGCCCGCACGGGCCTTTCCTGTACGCTCCGCGACCATCTTATCGCAGATGTCCCTCCGCAGGCTCATAAGTGTCCGCTGCCTCTCAGGGAACACGTTGTCGAAGAGGGTCTTTATGTCCTTCTCGGTGATGCAGATCCTCTGACGGGTGTAATCGAGCACATCGTACTTCGTGACGATCATCTTGGCGGTCGGCAGGTACTTCTCAATGGCCCCTTTGCTCACCGTCAGGACGATCTTTCCACCACATCTGGGACATTTTCCGCCCAGCGGAGGCCTTCTGTACTTCGTGTTGCACTTCACACAGCGGAACTCCTGCCTCGTGAAACTCCTAAGGTTGCCCCTGAGATCGGGGATGATGTGGGAGTTGATTATGGTCTCGGCCACGTGGTTCTCGTCCACCGCCCTTATGCGCTCGGCCAGGCCCAGCTGCCGCTCCACTTTCTCTACCATATCGCCGAGCTGTTTGTACAGGCTCATCTTCGGGCCGAGGCCGATGTCATCCGTATCGTGGGTGAACTTTAGGCCCTCGTACATCTCCGGCTTGCCTAATCTGTCCTCGACGCGCTCGATGACCTTAACCCCCTTTGGAGATTTCATCTCGTAGGTTGCTTCGTAGAATTCGAGTGGATAGTAGCGGACGACGTCCATGTTGTGGACCTCGCTGTCCACCTCGCGCGGGTCAAGCCTCGTGGTAACGACCAGCGGCGCGTCCATCTTGCCGCCGCGCTTTTCGGGCAGGTAGTACTTGCTGAAGTTCAGCAGGGCGTCCATGAGGAGCATGACGGCATCCTCATCTCCGTCACAATTTGCTGTAGTAATATTGTTACTAATTATTATAGTATGATATTTGGAGGCGCTTAGCGAGTATACAACGTCGTCGGGAGGCTGGATGAACTCAACAGACCGGACTTTAAGGAGAACCCCCATATCAGTAGCGCGCCGATAGGGCTGGAAGTTATAGTCCCTCCACCGCTCGGCAACACTGTTCTTTCTTTTGCTGATGAATCCGATTGAACCCATGAAATTCAACGCCTGAATACCGTAGAGGTTCAAACGGTAGACTTTAGACACGGGGACAGTACCGCCCTTGACCTGATGGTATTTTTGAACAACGTTGCCGGGACGGGAATTTGCATCCCTATCCACACCCCAGCTTGAGTAAAGGCCAAATTTAGAGATTAGCAATGTATCAATGTCCTCTAACAGGGGCCTGTTAACACTGTACACAACTACCATTGGCTTCGTTCCGATAATAGTTCCGTCGCCCTCAAAGTAGGCCCTCAGCATCTCAGCAACGACGTCTTTCGGCAGTGTGTAAACCAGATGGGGAACGCGCTTTGTGTGGGCGTTCTTCCCTACGCTGAAAACTTCGGTGAAGAGCAGATAGAGAATGCGGGAACCAACGGTCATCTTTTCTCCGCGCTCGTAGATTCCAAAGCCATCGCCAAAGGCCTCTCTTAATGCCTTCTTGAGGTCCTCACGTACTTCCTCGTCGGCTATGGAGAAACTTATCTGATAAACGCTGTCGCTCTTCCTCGCGTAGCCCTCAGAGAGATAATAGCCAAGGACGCGCATCAGAGGTTTTATAGGAGCGAATCTCTGTATCCTAACCTTGTCCCGCTTGAAAGCCAGCCAGCAGTCAGGAACGTCTTCGAACGAAAGTCCATTATCCTCCATGATTCTCAAAAGCTCCTTCAGCGGCAAGGAGTCTCTGCGGAGGTAATCTCCGTTAACTTCCACTCCGAGAGAGGACAGCCACTCGGAGAGTCCGCGAACCATTATGATATCCCATACCTCTGCGAACCGCTCATCCGAAAAGGCCTTAAGCAAGTCGAAGTGTTCAATACCCCCCTCTTCAAACTCAAGCTTGGGAACGAGTATCCTGTCGCCCTCCTTCACCTCGAAGGCCCTCTTTTCCACGAACTTTCCGTTCTCGTAGACCAAGACCGGGTGGTCCACTGTCGTCTCGAAGCCCCTTCCAAGTTCAAGCTCGAAGCGAATCAGGTGGTCGGTGCTCGGAGCCTTTATCACGTCCTCGATATCAGTGAGAACTACTTTGCCACTCTCTGGGTCAAAGGAGTACGCCTTAACGTCCTTCTTTGGCCTCTTCCTTACGTAGACCATGTTCTCGTAGCTCTCCTCCTCGAACAGTTCGTAGAGCTCGCGGAGCGTTATTCTGGCGGGTTTTCCATCAATCTGGACGAGAATCCTTGTGTCTCCTGGGAAGCAGTTTCTCCTCTTCGCTGCGTGATAATACGGGTGGGCATATCCCACCAAAACGTCGGAGAAGCCTATTATCCTGCCTATGATTCCAGCGGAGGTGTGTGGGGCCAAACCGATGACGAGGTGGCCGACGAGGTCCTCCATAGTCTCAGCATTGTAGAACCTCGGCAGGCCGTAGAACTTCTCGAGGAGGTCGTCTATGAAGTTTGCAACCTTGAGGAGGTACCTTCCGGCCTCGTAGGGCAGTATGACGTCCTGAACGCGGAGCTCGAGTATCTGGTCGTCCCGCTCCAGCGGCCTGCCCTCGAAGTCGTGGGTGTAGCCGAGCTCGCGGAGCTTTTCAACGCTCGTGCCTATCTCCTTTGGCTTGAAGTGGGTAATCGGGGCGTCGGTGGCGTCGAAACGAATGGTGCCGTCTTTAAAGACGTAGACGTCGTTTTTAGCCCTCAGGAGGCCTTTCTCTAGGGGTTCGGCCATCTTGTAGCCGGAGGTCATTCCCATGACGCCCTTGAGTTTGTCCAGGGTGTTGACGTGAACGCGTTCCATGGCCTCCCTCATTATCTCCGAAGGGTTGATCCGCCTCCGTGAGAACGGTTTAAGCTCCATCCCACATTTGGGACATCTGAACCCGAGATCCCTCGCCTGGTCCTCCGGGTAGTCAACGTTGCACTTGGGACAGTGGTAGAGAAGTTCCCTCCGGGTACCACACTGCGGGCACAGGGGTGTCGGCCCTTCAGAGCCACAGTCAGGGCAGCGGAACCACGCTATCTCAACCGAGGTCTGCCTTCCCGCCTCCGCGGCCTTCTTGATGTCGCGGGTGCTCCCGCCAGCCAGCCCGATCGGAAAGAGCACGTGAACCGGAGGCTTCATCTTGCGCTCCTTTGCCTTCTCGGGTCTGCCCATCCTGGCCCCGATCCAGCTTACCCCCCTGTCCCGGAGCTTTATGCCTTTACCCCCGTTTATGATGTCGATGACCGTATGAAAGGGCTTTGCCCTGAATTCCCGCTCAAGGTTGCCGAGGGGTGTGAGAAGGGCGGCGCTCCACGGGTACTCCACAACTATGAGCTCTTCACCATCGATGCGCTCGAGTCTGTGGGGAAGGCCGAGGAGCTCAAGGTAGCGCTTTATACCTCCATCGTGGTTCAGGAGAACCTTTCTGGCGAACCGATTCTTCTTGAACTCATCCCACTCAATCTGGGCCCCCGCGAGGGACCGTACGAGCACCTCAACCTCCTCGGGCGTTAGGGTGTTCCAGTACAGGGTGTAGTGGGGGTGGAAGGGGATGTCGAGAACTTTTGAGAGGTGCACGGCTTCCTCCACTGTAGGTCTAACCCTCAGCGGATCCTTTAAAAGCCGGTCAAGGAAATCCGGGTCTATCTCAAGGTACTCCGCGGCCTCCTCAACGGCTTCACGTGGGTTCTCCGAGAAGGGCCGCAGATGAACCTCGTAGGTCTCCTCCACCGCAGCGATCATCTCCTGAATCCACCACTCCTCAGCGTAGTTGGCCGGAAGGAGAGTCTGGTTGTTCTCAACGAAATCGCCGAAGTTGACGAGTGCATCACCCACGTAAAGGATCTCATCAAGCTCGTCACGAACCCGCAGGGCGGTCTCGTAGTCGTCAACCCGGACGACGCTCCCGTCTCTGAGCTTGACCACGGGGCCTTCAATCGTTGTCGCGGGGGTAACTATACATCCCTTCCCCGGCCTCTCGGTCTTCATCTGGGTGCCCACCGCTATGAACTCGTCGAGGATCAGCATCGTCGCGGGATTGACGCTCCAGGTGGCGAAGCCACTTACACGGGAGCGGCCGTACCTCAACCTGAAGCCGCCGTTCGTTGATGGCTCGGCGAAGAGAGGCCTGCCGCCGATGATCTCCTTCGTGTATTTCTTGTTTGGGGCGATGTTGGCCCGGAACTTCTCATAGAGCTCATAGTAGAAGCCCTTCTCAACCTTCTCCGCAACTTCTTCCTTTGCACCGGAATCCTCGGCCTCGGACCCAGACGGAGCGGGGCCCTCAGCCTTTTTACCCTTCTCCTTTGCCTCGACGAACTCTTTTATCCAGCCCCAGCCTTCTATTCCCATTTTGTCGATGTATTTGACCAGTTTCTTCGCCTTCTGAAGGACGCCCTCGGCCATAACGAGTATCGCACCGCCGCGGATGTGATTGGTCTCCACCCCCTCGACGTCGCGGTGGGAGACCTCCACCTTGTCGGTTTCTTCGCCCGTTATCTCAATGGGGATGTTCCTCATGGCAAGGCGCACCTCGTCGGCCTCGGGATGATATTGAAGCCGCGTAACCGCCCGGTGGTAGAGGTCAACCTCCTCAACCATCCTCTCTATATGCTTCTCACTGGGCTTGAAGCGGTCGAGGCCGAGCTTCTTCCTGACGTAGTCCCCAACGAGAACACTCAGAGCCTGCGCCGTTCCACCGGAGCTCCTTATCGGACCGGCGTAGTAGAGCGCGAGGTACTCACTGTTGTCGGCCCAGGTGTTGCGTTTGATTTTGACGTCCGCGATCCCTTCGAGGGGGGCGGACACTATACCCTCCGTCAGGATGGCCAGCGCGGTTCGCACAGCCTGCTCCGCGGTCTTCTCCTTATCACCGATTTTCCCGAACCTGCCGTCGATGATCTCATCAACCACTTTAAGGGCGGCCAGCTCCTTACCGTACTCCTTAACGAGAACCCGTATCCTCTCGGCAACCCCCTTTGGCCCAACAAGGCTCTCAACACGACCGGCCATGTCCGTGGCCTGGGGAACCTCAACTTCAAGGTTCGGATCCTTACCCTGAGCACGGGCCTCCCTCGCTATCTCATAGGCCCTGTCGATCTCCCGCTGAAGCGATTCGAAGTAAGCTTTCATCTCATCGGAGTAGATCTCCATGGTTCAAACCCCCTCACAGAACTGGTCAAAGTGCACAACCGCCCGAAGTTTTGCGGTCTCGACGTCGATTATCGGAACCCTCGCGGGGGTGGGGATGATGTTAACCATCTTCTGGAATTCGGTCTGGGCCTGCCACGTGCCCGCGTTTATCACGAAAACCCCGTTGTACGTCTGGTACTCCATAACATGGACGTGACCCGTCTGGAAGAGATCGGGGACGTTCTCTATCACTAGGAGGTCCTCAGGGTCCGGGGCTATGGGGACCTTTTCCCCAAACGTCGGGGCGAGGTGACGGAGCTTGAGGAGGTCCACGGTGGCCTCGGCCGGGCGGTGGTGACTTCTGTTGGGGATCATGTTGACCACGTCCTCGATGCCCCTCCCATGGTATATCAAAAAGTCCCGCCCGTGGAGCCGCAGGACCGCGGGGTTGCTGATTATGGTGGTGTTCTTGAGTTTGAATATCGGACGAGCGTACTCCTCGTAGAAGCCGGGCTGGGGGAGTGCCGTTCTGGCGGCATCGTGGTTGCCGGGGCCGATGAATGTATGTATATGCTCCGGAACGTTTTTCAGCAGGTTCGCGAGGGCCTCGTATTGGTCGAAGATGTCAGGGATGGCGAGCTCATCGTACTGACCTGGGTAGATGCCCACACCGTCAACGACGTCTCCGGCCAGCACGAGGTATTTGATCCTGCTCACGAGCTCCTCCTCAGCGCGGTTGTTGACCTCGCCGTTGAGCCACTCAAGGAAGCGCATGAAGGCCGTTTCACAGAACTTATTTGAACCAACGTGCAGGTCGCTCAGGAGGACGGCGTAGACCTTCTCCTCAAGTGGAGGTTTACTCTTCCGGAATTTGGGGACGTCTGGGATGTACATCCTGTTGGCAAAGAAGATGTTCCTTCCGGACGGCCGCCCTCTAAACGCCACCACGGCATCGGGCATTATCTGAAAGAACTTCTTAGCGTCCTCGTTTCTCCTGTTGATAAAGACCTTTATTATACCGGTGCTGTCCTCCACCTCGAACATGTAACCCTTGGGCGTCTCGCGCTTTGAGTTAACGAGCCCGATTATGGTCACGTCCTCGTCAGTGCGGAGGTAGGAGAGCTTCCCGATATCGATAACGCCGCCGACTTCAGGGTTCTCGCGTAGGATGCGCTTCATCTTCTTAAGCCGGCTCTTGAACAGGTTTGAGTAGGCCTTCACTATTATCTCCCCATCCTTTCCGTTGGCGTTTTTGGCCTTCGGGGGTGAGAGCTTGAAGTTCTTAACGTCGAACACAACCTGCCAGTCGTCCGGGATCTCCGGTGCGCGGTAGTGGAAGCCCTCTTTAGGGCTCAGGGAAAATCCCTCGTAGACGGTGTACGCCTTCTTTTCACTACCGGGCACCTCCTCTTCATACGCGATGGGGACACCGTAATCACCGTATATCACTTTTGGCTTGAACTCCTCGTCGTCACCGGATTCATATCCGTTTACGCCGCCGTTTCCATTTGGGGCCCCGTTGGAGTACCCGTTCTCGGAGAGCCCTTCTTCCACTGGAAGGGGGGGTGTGGTTTCAGGTGCAGGCGGGGACTGAAGGGGTTCATGGATCGGTTCCGGGGCATCTTCAACCGACTCCGCTTCAGGAGTTCCAGTGGAAACATAACTCTTCCCCCCAGTAAACCCGCCAGATTCTGCCTCAGATTGATCCGTATGGGGAGGCTCTTCCCCCGATTTGAGGGGTATTCCAGTGGAAATATATGTCCCGGAACCCTCAGAGGGGGCGGCCACCAGGTTGCCGGTATCGTCCTGTTCAGAGGAGCCCTCAGGAGTAACGGCAGAAAGCGGCTGTTCCACTGTGGATTCCTCAGAATCGGATGAGAGGGACCGGTTTTCATCGGCCCCCCCGGGGATACTGGAAACGAATTTTTCCAGTGGAGTGCCCCTGGGAAGAACGCCCTTCTCCTCAAGAAACTCACGGGCTACGACGGCATCAACCACGAATTTTCCACGGGTCTTGGCGAACTTAACGAGCTCCGCGAGGGTAAAGTCCTTGCGGTAGTGACCCTCGAGGAGGTAGTACGCAGCAGGGGTTATCAGGTACCTGTTGGACATGAGGTCTTCAACCAATCCCATTAGAGCAACCTCCTCTGGCGTGAGAGGGTTAGGGTTAACATGCTCTGGAGCTGGGGATCGTACCGGTATATGTTCTTGACTTTGTAGGGGGTTATATTCAGTCGGATCTCCTTTGTCCTGCCGTAGCGCCCCTTACTAACGACCTTCGCGTTGATTATACCCAGCATGTCCAGTTCGTTTATCAGGTCGCTGACCCTGCGCTGGGTTAACGGCTCCAGATCTATGTGATCGCAGAGGTTTTTATAAACGGAGTAAACGTCCCCGGTGTTGGCGGGCAGTTCACCGTTCTCGTCGAGGAGAACTATCGCGTAGAGCAGAACCTTCGAGTGGAGGGGGAGGGTCTTTATAACCTCTTCCATGGTGTCCTGCTCGATCTTCTCTTGGGCCTTCCACACGTGCCTCTCGGTAACCTTGGAGGCCCCCTCCCGCTCGGCCAGCTCCCCCGCGACCCGCAGGAGATCGAGGGCCCTTCTGGCATCGCCGTGTTCGCGGGCGGCCAGGGCGGCGCAAAGGGGAACGACCCCACCATCGAGCACACCGTCGTTGAAGGCATCGCGAGCACGCTGCATCAGAATATCCCTAAGCTGGTTGGCATCATAAGGCGGGAAAACTATCTCCTCCTCGCTCAGACTGGAGAGGACCCTTGGATCCAGGTAGTCCTTGAACTTCAGGTCGTTGGAGATCCCGATTATACTGACCTTGGCCCTGATGAGTTCTGTGTTTATCCTGGTCAGGGAGTAGAGGATGTCGTCCCCGCTCTTCTTGATGAGCTTGTCTATCTCGTCCAGGACGATTATCACGAATCGCTCCCTCGCGTCTATGACGGTTTTTAACTTGGCGTAAACTTCATCCGTCGGCCACCCAACCAGAGGGACCTCCACCCCGCTTTCTGGTCGAAAATGGTTAACGATGTTGGCCAGAACCCGGTACTGGGTGTCCACAATCTCACAATTGATGTGGATGACGTCAACGGGAACCTCGTACTTGTTCGAGATACGTCTCAGCTCCTCGGTGACGAACTTTATGGTGACGGTTTTACCGGTTCCCGTTTTCCCATAAACGAAGATATTGGATGGGGTTTCCCCCCGAAGAACTGGAACCAGTATGTGGGCGAGGTCCTCTATCTGTTCACGCCTGTGAGGAAGCTCTTTGGGCGTGTAGCTGTGCCTGAGAACCTCTTTATTTTTGAAGATCTTCTTTGCGTGCAGGTACTTCTCAAACACCGAACCCAGGTAATTATCATCCATGCTCACCACCACTCCACTGGAAATCATACCCCACCATGTTGATTTGACATGAAGCATCCAATTTATCATCTTTTTTCCAGATTTTTGATGTTATTCGGAATATATGACAATTTATTTTTAAACAAGTTGGATATCAAACACACACTCCACAGGACGCACTGGATACAGTGGAAGCAGGGATAAGTAGCAGTCAGGGGTTTATATGCCTTGCTGGACAGGGGGGTGTAAAAAGAAGGGTTCGAGATGATCAGGATGGTCAGAAATATCCAACGTCCTGAGCCTTGGAGGAGGCCTCTTTATGCGCTTTCAAGATCATGGCAAGCAGTTCCCTGGCGTCCTTCTCTGGCATCCCGACCTTCTGGACCAGAAACTGCATGAGTTCCTCCTTTGTGGCACCCTTCTCAAGCCTTGAGACAACCATACCCACGAGGCGTTCGAAGATCTCGTTGGAGAATTCTTCCTCAAGCCCAAGGTTGGTGACCGCGGCCTGAAGACCCACCAGGAGAACGGTGAGCGCGTCGTTGAACTCCGCTTTGCCGAGGGTTTTCTTATCAAGGTCCACCCTGAGGGTAACCTCATCGTTCATACCCGAGAGGGTGTACTTGAGCAGGTTGATGCCGTCGCTGAGCTTTAGGAGGGCATGATAAACCCTAAGCCGGTCCTCCGTGTTCATTGACAGCGTCTCCAGTCCAAGGGGAACCACCAGCTGAACGAACTCATCGGAAAAGACCAGCAGAAGGGTAAACGGCAGTCGGGGGTGTTCCGCCAGGTACACGTGATCACGAACCGGGTTCACAACCCAGGGGAGGTCAACGATGTCTTTAGCACCATCATCACCTTCCTTAAGCCACCCCAGTATGGTCTCTTCAATATCCTCCACTGGAACCACCGGACGAAATAGCTTCCGGAGTTAATAACCGTATCGTTTCCAGGGGAAACGGCACTTGGTGCTGACCATAAGTGGGCATTGAACGTTTTCATTTGTAAAGATGAGGTGATGGCCAGTGAGAGTTCCACTGAAAGGAGAATGATCAAGAAAGTGCACCAAAAAATATACAATGAAGCCGGTTTGGGTACAATGGAGGAAAACAAGACCGCTTAAGATTTTTAATTATGAAACCACATGTGTAACCCCAGGGAGTTTCGTTTCCTGTGGAAGCGGACTTTGTAAGGCTACCGTGAACCTCGTTTCCTTTCTCTATCAAGCTACCCCACTTTTCTAGAACTGATGATATTTATATATTTCTATGAACAATGTTCATAAATGTACGATTTTTTATTTTAAGTTGGCTAATTCCTGGTAATTTTAAGATGTTATCCTGAACATCATGCTGGTTGACGTTGGTAACCAGGGATATAAATCTCTCATTGCATTTTTCACCGTTGTGAAACCGTCCATTCTCCAAACCCGGGTTCCAGTGGAAATGAAACTCTGGGGCCCCTATTAGACGGCCATCGAAAAGGACCTTTCCTTCCACTGGAACCCCTTCAAGTTGCACGCCGGGCACGCTGTGATACATTTTTAAGAGCCGGCTCGTATTGAACACCATGATTCCGCTGCCTCTGGTTCGAAGGCTTCTGAAGCTCCGGGTCAAGGTCGGCAGGAGCCGGCTGCTCCAGATAGCCCTCGTTGTTCTGCTGCTTGGGGTATTTTTTGCCGCCCTGTTCATGTACTTTGAAGGGGTGGGCTTTTACACTGCCTTTTACTGGGCGGTCATAACCATGGCCACGATCGGCTACGGGGACGTGACACCGCACACCGCCGCTGGGCGGGCCGTTGCAATGGTGGCCGCGGTTGCGGGCATCTCCACTTTCACGGCCTTGGTCTCCGTGCTGGCCGAATACTTCATTTCTTCGTCTTTGAGGAGGCTGATGGGAATGCATCGGGTTAAGTTCTCGGGTCATTACGTGATAATCGGGCAGGGAAGCACCGTGCCGAGCTGTGTGAACGAACTGATGTCAGCGATTTCCGGAGGAGATGCCGAAGCCAGACCCATAGTGGTCGTCTTCCCCGATGATGGGGAACGGAAGAAGGTGGACCTCCCCGAGGATGTTGAGGTTCTCGTGGGTGAACCTACGAGCCGTGAAACCCTTGAGCGCGCCGGGGTTGGGGACGCATCCTACGTCATACTCGCCTTGGAGGATGATTCAAAGGCGGTTTTCACAACCCTCATGGTCAAGCGCCTCTCCGCCGCCAAGGTTCTCGTTGAGGCTTTAAACGCCGAGAGCGTTGAGCTCCTCACCGGTGCAGGGGCCGATAGGGTTATCCTCAGCAGAAGCTTTGCCGGGCGTTTACTCGCCAGCTCCATCTTTGAGCCGGAGGTGGTGGACGTTATAGACGACATCACAACGGCCCTCGGTCGCTACGATATCTCGGTGATCACGCGGCGTGACCTCTGGGGACTCACGTACCTGGACGCCCTTAAGAAGCTTCAATCCGAGACCGGCCTTTTCCTGCTCGGTTACTACACGGATGCCCCCGTGCTCAGCCCGGACCTCGATGGGAGAATCCCCAACGGCGCGAGGCTGATAGTGATAAAACCCTCGGCTTTTTCCGGAAAATGAGTTCCCCTGTTGTTCTGTTTTCCTTTGAAACAAGTGTTCCCTCCTCTTCAGAACCATTGTTGGGGGCTCACAGCCCGTGTCTCGGTGATTGGCTCGCGTACCTTCTCCCCTCCACCGGCTCTCATGAAAAAGAAAAGTATATAACCTTCCAATCTTTACCCCTACCAAAGGTAGTTTCGGTGGGTGAGACTTCATGGCTAAGAAAAAGAGCGCTAAAGATGAAATAAAAGAGCTCGATGAATTTGAAGAGCTCGATGTTGTGGAAGAGACCTCCTCAGGCTCAACTAAGAACAAACCGACCCCTGCTGCCAAAAACCTTGAGGACCTGCCCGGGGTGGGCCCGGCCACTGCTGAAAAACTCCGTGATGCCGGCTACGATAGCATCGAGGCTATCGCGGTTGCCTCCCCTATGGAACTCAAGGAGATAGCCGGCATAAGTGAGGGCGCCGCCCTCAAGATAATCCAGGCCGCGAGGGAAGCCGCCAATATCGGGACCTTTATGCGTGCCGATGAGTACATGGCAAAGCGGAGCATCATAGGCAAGGTCTCCACCGGAAGCAAGAGCCTTGACAAACTCATCGGCGGCGGAGTCGAGACCCAGGCCATAACCGAGGTCTTCGGTGAGTTCGGCTCCGGAAAGACCCAGCTCGCCCATACCCTGGCGGTGATGGTTCAGCTCCCGCATGAGGAGGGTGGCCTTCACGGCTCTGTCGTTTGGATAGACACCGAGAACACCTTCAGGCCCGAGAGAATAAGGCAGATCGCCGAGAACCGTGGTCTCGATCCGGACGAGGTGCTCAAGAACATCTACGTTGCCAGGGCCTTCAACAGCAACCACCAGATGCTCCTCATCGAGAGGGCTGAAGAGATAATCAAAGAGAAGGCCGAGACCGACAGGCCGGTCAAGCTCCTAATAGTGGATTCTCTCATGGCCCACTTCAGGAGCGAGTACGTCGGCAGGGGGACCCTCGCGGAGAGACAGCAGAAGCTGGCCAAGCACCTCTCGGACCTGCACAGGATAGCGGACCTCTACGACATAGCGGTCTTCGTTACCAACCAGGTGCAGGCAAAGCCGGATGCCTTCTTCGGCGACCCGACGAGGCCCGTTGGCGGCCACATCCTGGCCCACAGCGCAACTCTCAGAATCTATCTCCGTAAGGGCAAGGCCGGCAAGCGCGTAGCCCGGCTCATAGACAGCCCCCACCTTCCCGAGGGCGAGGCAATATTCCGGATCACTGAGAAAGGGGCAGAGGATTAAACTTTTTAACACCCCCTCCAATTTTTCTCTATGTCCGGGGAAAAAGTCTTGGTTGCAATA
>Ga0256834_1002013_pt1 | contig 13213 bp, 10 predicted proteins | sample 4281140metaG_FD_190536 | JGI IMG/M metagenome (GOLD analysis project Ga0256834, IMG submission 190536) | Hydrothermal vent microbial communities from East Pacific Rise, Pacific Ocean - 4281-140 | ecosystem: Environmental > Aquatic > Marine > Hydrothermal vents | place: Pacific Ocean: East... | reverse complement strand
ACGTGTAACGTTTACTCTAAGCACCTGATAATTTGGCGGTTTATGCCTAAGCTGTGATTCAACTTAAACGCAAAACGCTCCAGGACAGAAAGAGCCACAGAAATCGGAATGAACTTAGGCATCAAAGAAAAGCAAGGAAATGCCTCGGGTGGCGACCGACGTTCTGAACGAAGCATTTCTTCGCGTTCAACCTTAAAGAAAAAAGCTCGGCGACGCGGCTTCAAAAGTTGGCTGCATCGTTTAGCGCCTGCACGCCTGACCAGCCGTATTATTTTGATTAATATTCTTGGTTTGGTCATTCTGGTCGCTGGGATTTTATACTTTAACCAAACTCGCAAAGGCTTAATTGCGGCGCGGGAAGAAAGCTTGATGACGCAGGCCCACATTATGGCCGCTGCGGTTGCATCAGCAGCGGTAACGGATGCGAACTCAACCACGATGATTCTCGATCCTGAGATTTTTCTTGAGCAACAATTAGGTTCAAAAAATCCGGCTGGAAGCGATGTCTATAAAGATCTCAACTTTCCAATTAACCCAGAACAAGCAGGCCGCGTTTTACGCCAGTTGGTAAGCCAAACAAAAGTTCGCGCGCGATTGTTTGATCGTGACGGGCAAATGGTAATTGATAGCCGTCACTTTTATGGCCGTGGTGAAATTTTGCGGTTTGATCTGCCACCAATATCCACTGAAACACCAAATAAAATTGTCGAATTATGGACAAAACTAAACAGCTGGTTGTTTGCCCATAATTACCCTTTGCAAAAACCCTATGGGTTGGACAACGGCAAAGAGTTTCCAGAAGTCAGGTTGGCACTCACTGGTTTGCCTATCCGTAAAAAAGCTGTGAACTCAAAAAACGAAATTATCGTCATCGTTGCGGTGCCCATTCAACGTTATAAAAATGTCCAAGGCGTTCTCATCCTCTCGACCAAAGGTGGTGAGATCGATAAAGTACTCAGAAAAGAACGCCGTGTCGTGTTCTTGACCTTTGGCTTTGCCACCCTTGTTGCATTACTATTATCGCTTTCTTTGGCTGGCCATATTGCTGAACCGATTAGAAGATTGTCAGCAGCGGCAGAACGCATTCGCCGCGGGGTCAACAATCGGGTTGAAATTCCCGATTTTACATTTAGGCGAGATGAAATTGGCCACCTTTCGGGTGCGCTTAGAGACATGACTGATTCTTTGTATAACCGGATAGATTCTATTGAGGCGTTCGCAGCTGATGTCGCCCATGAAATCAAAAACCCACTCACCTCATTGCGCAGTGCAGTTGAGACTTTAGAGCTTGCCAAAACACCTGAACAACACAAACGGCTCATCGATGTCATCAATGACGATGTTCAGCGGTTGGACCGTTTAATCAGTGATATTTCGGATGCATCGCGTCTGGATGCTGAATTGGTGCGGGCTCAATCAAAGCCCGTCAACATGCGTGATGTGATTGAAATGCTGGTCGAAATGAATCAACACAGCGCCCAAAAAAGAAATGTCACCCTTAGCCTTGACATCGTGCCCGTTAAATCACGGCGAAACCAAAAAGATGCCTATTTGATTTTTGGCCACGACAATCGCATTGGGCAAGTCATTGCAAATTTGATCTCAAATGCCATTTCATTTTCACCAGAAAAAACGCACGTAAATGTTGTCCTACAACGCGTTGGCGATAACGTTGAATTTTACATTGAAGATGAAGGCCCAGGCGTTCCTGAAGAAAACCAAGATAAAATTTTTAAACGATTTTATACGGACCGCCCAGAAGCTTTTTTTGGTAAGAACTCAGGGTTAGGTTTGAGTATTTCAAAACAAATTATTGAAGCTTATCGCGGGGAAATTGAAGTTACTAACAAAACCACTGGAACTGGCGCGCGCTTTACCGTGCGCATTCCCGCCTTTTCAAGACAAAAACCCAAGCGTCCTGATGGTAACGCATGAGTGCAAATACAAAACCGCCGTTAAATGAAGCTGAAACTCATCATGCAACCTGTGTCGATTTTAACGGCAAAGGGGTATTGCTCATTGGCAAATCTGGTGCAGGAAAATCTGACCTTGCCCTACGCCTTATCAAAAACAACCAGCATTCATCAAACTTAGTTACATTAGTGAGCGATGATCGGGTTTGCCTCACTGCTTTAAACAACATACTAATCGCTAGTCCTCCAAAACCGCTAGAAGGCTTATTGGAAGTTCGCGGCGTTGGACTTTGCCATTTTGATTTTTTAGCATCAACTTCAATTTATTTGTTGGTCAAGCTTGACAGAAACAAAGCCGTTGAACGCTTACCCGACTTTTCACAACAACAAGATACTATCGTCGGGATTACCATTCCCTATATTGTCCTTAATCCGTTTGAATCATCTGCGCCTTTGAAAATTTCAGCCGCCTTAGAACATTTGCAAGCACATTAAGGAAAGTTTGTTACAACTGCAAACCACACCTTGCCTAACGGGGTAAAATTGCAATACTCTAAAATCGAGAGATGATTAGAATGCGGAAAGTTTCATAAGATATGATAGGACTTGTACTTGTAACACACGGCGGGTTAGCCAATGAGTTTCGCTCAGCCCTTGAACATGTTGTTGGTCCTCAAGAAAACATTTCCACCATTTCGATCGACCCGGTTGATAATATTCAAACGCGCCGCGACGATTTGCTTGCAGCGGTAAAGAAGGTCAATACGGGCGGCGGTGTCATTTTACTAACCGACATGTTCGGTGGCACCCCTTCAAACCTTGCAATTTCAGTTATGGATACAGACGATTTAGAGGTTATTGCGGGTGTGAATTTGCCTATGCTCATCAAAATTGCCAGCTTGCGAAATTGCACGTCTCTTAGCGAAACGGTAAATCAAGCATTAGAATCAGGCCGCAAATACATAAATGCTGCCAGCCAACTGCTCGCTGATTAAGGCATTTATGGCATGGAAGTTGTTGTCAAAATTGCAAATGAACGAGGACTGCACGCTCGCGCATCTGCAAAATTTGTAAAATGTGCTGAGACCTTCACCGCTGAAATTGATGTTACCTGCAAAGATGTTTGTGTTCCTGGCACGTCTATCATGGGCTTGATGATGCTTGGCGCTTGCAAGGGAACCGAAATTGCAATTCAAGCTATTGGCGAAGATCAACAACAAGCCTTGGATGCTTTACAGCTGCTTGTCGAAGACAAGTTTGGAGAGGATCGAGACGAGAAAAGTTGTCTCTAACGCGTGACGCGTTAAAATGAATTCACTTGAATCCAAGTAAACATGACAGACTCTAGAATCAAACATAAGGATTTCTTTATATCTTGTTGATTTGTCCGCCGTTCACTGATATAGACTTTCCTAAGAGTCAATATTGCGGCCCGCAACGTGGTTGTTTGACTTGGAAACTTTCAAATTAGATAAGGATATATCATGGGTACTTTCACCGACTATCACGTCGCTGATCTTTCTCTTGCTGACTGGGGTCGCAAAGAAATTGTTATGGCTGAAATTGAAATGCCAGGCCTTATGGCCATTCGCGAAGAATTTACCGCTAGCCAACCTCTTAAAGGTGCGCGTATTGCTGGTTCGCTTCATATGACCATTCAAACTGCCGTGTTGATTGAAACTCTTGTTGCTCTTGGTGCGCAAGTGCGTTGGGCATCATGCAATATTTTCTCAACTCAAGATCAAGCAGCTGCTGCAATTGCCGCACAAAATATTCCCGTTTTTGCCACTAAAGGCGAAACATATGAGGAATATTGGGACTATGCTGATCGCATTCTTGATTGGGGCAATGGCGAAACAGCGAATTTGATTCTTGATGATGGCGGCGATGCAACCATGTTGGTTCTGATCGGCTCAAAAGCAGAAAAAGATCCATCAGTTATTGCCAACCCGTCAAATGACGAAGAAGTGGCAATGTTTGCAACGATCAAACGCCGCCTTGAAAAAACGCCTGGTTGGTATTCAAAAGTGCGTGACAACATCAAAGGTGTATCAGAAGAAACAACAACGGGCGTTCACCGTCTTTATGCGTTGAAAGCAAAGGGTGAATTACCCTTCCCCGCAATCAATGTGAACGACAGCGTAACTAAGTCAAAATTTGACAATAAATACGGTTGTCGTGAATCTTTGGTTGATGCAATCCGCCGCGGCACCGATGTGATGATGGCTGGTAAAGTGGCTATTGTTTGTGGCTATGGCGATGTGGGTAAAGGTTCTGCACAATCATTAGCTGGCTCTGGCGCACGCGTTCTTGTCACCGAAGTTGATCCAATTTGCGCGCTACAAGCCTCTATGGATGGTTTTGAAGTGGTAACACTTAGCGATGCCGCACATCGCGCTGACATTGTTGTCACCACCACAGGTAACTGCGATGTTGTAACAGTTGAAGACATGCGCAAACTTAAAGACATGGCGATTGTTTGTAACATCGGCCACTTTGACAATGAAATTCAGGTCGAAGGTCTCCGCAACTTCAAATGGGTAAACATCAAAGATCAAGTAGATCAGATTGAATTCCCAGATGGAAGCCGCATTATTCTTCTATCCGAAGGTCGTTTGGTCAATCTTGGTAATGCCACAGGTCACCCAAGCTTTGTTATGTCTGCATCATTTGCCAACCAAACTTTGGCACAAATTGAGCTTTGGACAAAGAACGATGAATACGACAATGATGTTTATATCTTACCTAAACATTTGGATGAAAAAGTAGCGCGTCTACATCTTGCAAAAGTGGGTGCCAAATTAACAACACTTACGCAAGAACAAGCTGACTATATTGATGTGCCTGTTGCTGGTCCTTATAAAGTCGAGCATTACCGCTACTAAATTTAAAAATTCACAAAAACTCTATAAAAGGGGCTTGATTTTCAAGTCCCTTTTTTCATTGGCGATATTGTTACCGCTCAAATGGCAAGAGATTATGGGCAGATGACTAAATTGCCTGTATATCTATGCACGGGTATTATCGAAACTGATTCGTTTTTGTGCTAGCGCCTCGCGCATAGACACAATACTTTTAGCTCCACGGTTAAAAAGCAAAAACGGTTTGGCGATAATGGGCATTTTGAACGCTCTTGAGGGGATTAAAAACAACCATGAGGAATGGAAAAAAGTCAGCCATTTTCTCTATCCGCAAATGTATCTGCGGAAGTATTGGTGTGTTTTACTTTACCTCTCAATTATCTAGCCCAGCATTTGCCGCCTCATCTGTTTTCAACATTCTCAGCACAAAAGGTTTTGCTCTTGGGGCTGTCCTTGTCTCAATCTTAGTGTTCATATGGGCGCTGGTTGTCGTGCGCAAACTCACCAAAGCAGAAATTACCGCTCGCTCAAGAATGAAATACGCCGAAACACGGCTCAATCAGGCCGAAGCCATTTTAAATGCAGAACCTGGTATTTTGCTTGTGTGGAAAGGCCGTCAAGACGAACCAAACACCATGATTGGTCAAATGCCAGAAGATGTCGAAATACCACGCGATGTTGAGGATTTATTGGCATTTAAGTCTTGGCTTAATCCTGAATCTGCCGAAACCCTAGAAGGGTCACTTGCTTCACTTAGGCTTATGGGCACACCGTTTAATATCGGTATTTCAACTTTAAAAGGACAACTGCTCGAAGCCGATGGGCGAACAGCTGGCGGCACTGCCACATTGCGTTTTCGCGCTTTAATTGGTGAGCGCCGCTCAAACACAGAACTCACCCATGAAACACGACGGCTTGGGAAACAAGTTGAGCGGTTAAGCTCCATCTTAGATCACACACCCTTTCCGATTTGGCTGGATGATAAAAACGGCAACATGATTTGGATAAATGATGCCTATATGAACGCTGTTGAAGCCACCAGCGTTGAGCAAGTATTATCCCTGCCTATCAAACTTATTGATGAAGCCAAAATCAAACCGATTGAGAATACCAAACTATTATCAAAGAGCATTAAGGGGCGTGTCGATGCCATCATTGCTGGTAATCGCCGCACGATGGATGTGTTTAAAGTTGAAGGCGAACAAGAAACAGCAAACTTTGCTGTTGATATGACCTCACTCGATGAAGCCCAGCGCGAACTTGATTTGCATATCAAAGCCCATGCTTCAACTCTGAACAACCTTGCTATGGCCATTGCGATTTTTGGACCTGACCAAAATTTGCGCTTTTACAATGCAGCTTATGCAGAATTATGGGACTTTGATACAAATTGGCTCGATGGCCATCCAAAAGATGGAGAAATTCTTGATAAGCTACGTGCTGATCGCCGCCTGCCCGAGCAAGCCAATTATCGCTCGTGGAAAACTGATATTTTGAGTGCCTATAAAACTCTTGAAACTCAAGAGAACTGGTGGCATTTGCCTGACGGCCAATCTCTACGTGTTATTGCAGAACAACATCCCTTTGGCGGTGTGACTTATCTTTATGAAAACGTCACGGAAAAAATCGACCTTGAAAGCCGCTATAATGCGTTGCTCAGTGTTCAAAGCGAAACACTAAACAGCCTGGGCGAAGGCGTTGCCCTATATGGCACCGATGGCAAACTACAATTATTTAATACAACTTTTTCCCGCTTTTGGGGGCTATCAGAAGAATTCCTTTTGCAAAAACCACATATTGACGATGTTATTTTGCAATGCCTGCCCTTATTTAATGACACAGCTGTTTGGGATGATTTGAAATATTGCATCACCTCTCTCAATAACAAACGCAAATCATTTATTGATCGGGTTAGCCGCGAAGACAAAAAACTATTTGACTGCGCTGCCATTCCTTTGCCCGGTGGCAATACACTGGTGACTTTTGTTGATGTTACTGACAGTGCGGGTATTGAGCGGGCGCTGCGCGAGCGCAATGAAGCTCTTGAGGCAGCCGATAGACTTAAAACAAATTTCTTATCTAACGTGTCTTATGAACTGCGTACACCTTTGACCAATATTTTAGGTTTTGCAGAAGGCCTATCAATGGGCATTGCTGGAGAGCTAAAAGAAAAACAACAAGAATATCTCGGCCATATTCAAGTCTCATCAAATGACCTACTTTCCATTATTGATGCTATTTTGGATTTGACCACCATTGATGCAGGCGCGATGGAGTTGAAGCTCACCAAAATTGATGTCGCCTCACTACTTGAAAAAACCGCACGGTCATTGAGTGACAAAATTAAGCGCCTCGATTTAACCTTGAATATTGAATTAGCAGAAAATGTTACGAGCATTATCGGTGACGAACACCGCTTAGCACAAATTTTTGAAAACCTTCTCACGAACGCCATTGGCTTTTCTCCAGCAAAAAGCATTGTCAGATTTGGTGCAAGACTAGATGGAGATGATATATTGATCTGGGTTGCCGACTCAGGCCGAGGTATGGACCCTGATTTTCAAAAGCGTGCTTTCGATCGTTTCCAGTCGATACCCATTTCAGGTGGCCACCGTGGACCAGGGCTTGGGCTCGCAATTGTGAAAAGTTTTGTTGAGTTGCATGATGGTCAAGTTTCTTTGCTGTCAAAACTGGATAAAGGCACAACGGTTATTTGCCGCTTGCCAATCAAAGGCCCAAAACAAGATAGCGAGCCAGCACCTTCGATCCCGTCTGCTATTCCCCCTGCAGCTTTAGCGGGGTAAAACCTGTGACAACACTTTCTCGACAACTCAAAAATGAAGACCAAACCATTGCCTTTGGCCATGAACTAAGCTTGTTTGCACGAGCTGGATTGACTATTTGTTTATTTGGAGACTTGGGTGCTGGAAAATCAACACTCGCCCGCAGTTTCATTCGCTCGCTTTGCCCGCAGGGGCAATCTCTTGACGTTCCAAGCCCGACCTTTGCCCTTGTACAACCCTATGATGACTTACGCGTCCGCGTTCACCATTTTGACCTCTATCGAACCCATGACATTGATGAAGTCTATGAATTAGGACTTTACGATGACCTAGACACGCGCGTCACACTCATTGAATGGCCCGAAAGAATTGCCGACGACTTGCCTGACAACCGCATAGAACTTTATCTGACCATTGAGGATGAACAGCGCGTTGTGAGTGTCCATTCTTTTGGCACGGCTCAACCCATTGTAGAACGGTTAAATGCTGTTACGGCTTTCCTGACGAAAAACAAATGGGAAACAGCAACTCGTAGGTTTTTACAGGGCGATGCTTCAGCGCGGCGCTATGAGCGATTGGTCTCAAACTCAGGCCAAAAAGCGATCTTGATGGATATGCCCGCCATGCCAGATGGGCCATTGCTCTCTAGTGGCAAAACCTACAGTGCAACTGCCCACATCGCCGAAGGTATTTTTCCTGTTGCCGCCATCAACGATGGATTGCTTCAAGTAGGCCTAAGCGCTCCTAAAGCTCTAGCCAAGCAGCTTGAACAAGGCCTCATGCTAATTGAGGACTTTGGTGATGATGTTTATGGCAATATCTTAGCGGCAGGTGGCAACATACTTGAGCCCATGACTGCGGCCACCAAATTGCTTGCCCACATGTCCGACATAGATTGGCCCAATCAAATTTCGATTGGCACCAGAACACACCACATTTCAAACTACGGCGCGCCAGCGTATGCCATCGAAGTGGACTTGCTATTAAGTTGGTTTTGGCCACTCCTCAAAGGAAATAAGCCGAGCGATACTATCCGCAAGGATTTTCATTTAGCCTGGGAAAGGGTATTTCAACTCTTTTGCAATGGCACAAACAATGACATAGCGGTTTGGGTTTTACGCGATTTCCATTCCCCCAATTTGATATGGCTGCCAGATCGAAAAGAGAACCGCAAAGTTGGGCTTATTGATACGCAAGACTGCGTTTTGGGGCACCCCGCCTATGATCTTGTTTCTATGCTGCAAGATGCAAGGGTGGATTTGCCAACAGGAACAGAAGAAAAGTTATACAGCTATTATTGCACGTTAAGGTCAACTCAAAATAGGGACTTTAACCAAACGCACTTTTCAGCCAGTTATGCAGGGTTGGGTGCACAACGAGCCACAAAAATTCTTGGCATTTTTGCCCGTCTATATGTTCGTGACAATAAACCTGCTTATCTCAAGCACCTGCCACGTGTTTCAAAATACTTAGAAGACAACCTCAAGCACCCAGCTTTAAAAGAGCTTGCAGATTGGTTCAGTTCACATTTACCAAGCCACGAACGCGAGTACAAAGGTCCAACCATATGAGCAAGGACACTGATAACACGGTTTTGCGCTCGATGGTTTTATGTGCAGGTCTTGGCACGCGCATGCAACCTTTAACCCTGACGACACCAAAACCGCTTATCAATGTTGCAGGTAAACCACTGCTTGAGTATGGCACGCGCAACTTGGAAAAGGCTGGCATTGAAACCATCATCATCAATGTCCATTACCTTGCAGAGCAAGTTGAAGACTGGGCACATAATTATCATGGCGCAGAAATTTTACTAAGCGATGAAAAAAACCAATTGCTCGAAACAGGCGGTGGTGTTTGCCATGCCAAAGCTATGCTTGGCAATGATCCCTTGTTTGTTCTCAACAGCGATTCCTTTTGGCTCGACCGACCTGAAAAATCTTCTTTAAAAGCGATGATGGCCTTTTTTGACAAAAACAAGTGTGACTTTTTGTTGCTCCTTACTACCCATGATAACGCCATTGGGTTTGATGGCCCCGGAGATTTTTTCTGCGGCGATGATGCTAAAATCTCACGTCGCGGCGAGGCGACCAAAGCCCCTTTTATTTATGCGGGCTGTTACCTGTTTAACCCAGCAGTTTTGCACGACTGCCCCAGCGGAAAATTTTCTATGAACGTCTTATGGGATCGCGCCATAAAACAAAATCGCGTTATGGGTTTTGTGCATGATGGACTATGGTTACATGTCGGCACTCCACAGGCAATTGCACAAACTGAGAAAGCCATTAAAAACTTTGACCACGATCCATTATGAGCAACCCTGATCGCACAGCAAAATCAGTTTATTACATTCCAGCAGGAGTTGGATTTGCCCAAAGCTTGGCGAAAGCAATTTTATCTGGCGACTTACCTAACCAAAATGGCAAACCGCCATCTCATTTTGAATTGCCGCAGTGGAGTATTTTACTGCCCACGCGGCGTGCCACCCGCGCACTTTCGCAAGCTTTTATTGAACAAGGTGAAGGCACGGCCAGGCTTTTGCCTCGTATTCAGCCCTTAGGCGATGTGGACGAAGACGAACTTGATTTTAATAACACGAACGCTACGGATGCTTTTGCCCCCGATCTCAGCACCGTATCAAAGCTTGAGCGCCAGTTCATGTTGTTGCGGTTTATTCAACAATGGGCACGCGAAAACCACGGCGTTCCCCTTGCTCAAACGCTCAATACATCTGGCAAACAAAACTTTGATCTCGCACAATCTCTTGGCGAACTTGTCGACGGATTTGAAACCCACGGACAAGACATTAGCATTATCGATAATTTATTCGATGGCGAATTTGCCGAACATCGTTTGCAGCTCTTAGGTTTTCTTTCCATCATTCAAGACAAACTGCCAGCCGCGATGAACGATGCTGGCAAGGTTGGAACCAATTTTCAACGCAACCAACTTATGGCTTCTTATACCAACTGGCTGCAACAAGGTGGCGCAAAGCACCCTGTAATTGCGGCTGGTTCTACCGGTTCAATTCCAACCACAGCCAAACTTCTATCTACCATTGCAGCGCTTGAAAACGGTGCCGTCGTGTTACCGGGCCTTGATGTTGATATGGATGAAGAAAGTTGGCAAAACCTTGAAGACCATCATCCTCAGTTTGGTATGCGCGAGCTGCTTGCAAAAATGGAGATTGAGCGCGAGGACGTCTCATTATTACCTGGCCTTGAACAAAGTGAAAAAGGCAAGGCGCGAAATTGGTTGGTGAGTGAAATTATGCGCCCAGCCAATACCACCAACCTTTGGCGCGATGCGGTGACTAAGAAAAAAGAAACACTGGCCCTTGCTACCCAAGACATGACCGTACTCGGCCTTAATAATGAACGCGCCCAAGCAAAAACTATCGCGCTTATTATGCGTCATGGATTAGAAGGCAAAAAGTCTGTTGCCTTGATAACACCAGATCGAACTCTTGCTCGAAATGTGAAAAGTGAACTGGCTCGATGGGATGTTGAGGTTGATGACTCAGCTGGTGAACCGTTATCGAAACATCCAAGCGCTGTTTTTTTGCAGCTATTACTTGATCTTGCTAAAAGTAACTTCTCCCCCCTTAAACTTAAAACGCTTATCAACCACCCGCTTTCGCGATTTGGACTATCAGATACCGAGATCAAAACCCAAGCTTACAATTTAGAAATCGGTTGTCTGCGCACGCGCCAACCCTATGAGGGGCTTGGCGGATTTGAAAAAATGTGCCAACAGGCAAAAGCATTTCAACAAGGCAATCTATACACTCACCCGCTCACCAAGCGCATGAGCGATGATGATTGGGATCATTGCGTCTGCCTTGCCCAAACCATTAAATCGAGCTTTGAACCATTAGAACAGTTATTTAACGATACCTGCCCGCCAAACCTTCGGCAGATTATTCAAATTCACCTACACGTTGCCCAAGAGGTTTGCGGCAAAGTGGATGGGCATAGTCTGTTGTGGCAAGGCGAAGCGGGCGAGCAACTTACAAGCATTTTTGGAAAACTGTTAGAAGCAGCCGATCATGCGCCTGTTATGACAGGCTACAGCTACCTTGATTTACTCGAGCGATTGTTAAAAGAAGCAATGTTGCGGCCAAAGCATATTCGCCATGACCAATTGACAATTTATGGCCTGATGGAAGCACGATTGGTTGCGAGTGATATTGTTATTTTAGGTGGCTTAAATGAAAATATCTGGCCCATGGCAGCACAAAACAACCCTTGGCTGACCCGCCCACAATTATCGAGTGCAGGTCTGCCCGTGCCTGAACGGCGCATCGGACTGTCGGCCCATGATTTTGCTCAAGGGTTTTGTGCCGATACCGTGTTTTTAACCTATACAAAAAAATTGGGAAATGCACCTGCGGTGCCGTCGCGGTGGATTTTACGTTTAAGAGCTTTATTGGATGCGGCCGAACTATCTGACCTGTGCAACAGCAACGAAGAAATGCCGTGGGATTATTGGGCAAATAACATTGATAAACCTGAAAGCTTTTCTCCATGCGAGCGCCCAGAACCAAAACCAGCTGTTGAGCGACGGGCAACATCTTTTAGTGTTACAGGGATCGAGAAACTCTTAAAGAACCCGTACCGTCATTTTGCCGAGAAAATTTTAAAGCTAACAATGCTTGATCCAATCGATCACCAAATCGGTGCAGCCGAGCGCGGCAGTCTGGTACACGATGTTTTACAAAAATTTATCAGTCAAAACCCGCACAAATTGCCTAAGGATGGTGAGAAGGTTTTAATCGATTTATTTGAAACCGAGCTCGGGAAAAATATTTCCGATGCATCACTTCGCGCTTTTTGGCAGCCACAGCTCAAACGGATCGCCAAATGGTTTATCGGCAATGAGAGCAAAATTCGCCAAAACTACATTGGATCAAAAGTCGAAATATCGGGCCGCTATCATTTTGAACTTAACGCTCAAATGTATACCATTTCGGCACGGGCAGACCGCGTGGATATATTCAGCGATGGAACCACTCGTATTGTTGATTATAAAACGGGCGCGCCGCCTTCTTTTTCAGAGACTGCAAACAACTTTTCTCCGCAACTCATTTTAGAAGCAATCATTGGGCAAGCTGGCGGATATGAAGGTATCGAGAAAGCACCCGTTGAAAACCTAATGTATATAAAACTTTCAGGTGGTATTCCTCCCGGTGGTATAACGACTTCAAAGAACCTTTCTGTGCTTATGGAAAAAACCAGCATGGGGATGGTTGAATTATTAGGTCGCTACCAATCGGCCGATTACGGCTATTTGGCTGCATCAGCACCAGCGCGACCTGAATTTGATCGCGAGTATGGGTATTTATCAAGGTGGCGCGAGTGGGCCCATTTGTATGAAAACACGGTGAACAAATGAGCGCAAAAGTAAGCAAAGCAAGCCAAGACCAGTCGCGCGCATCCAACCCCGATGTATCAGCTTTTGTTTCTGCTAATGCCGGGTCAGGTAAAACCCACGTTCTGGTCAATCGCGTTATCCGATTGATGCTGAACGGCACCGCACCAGAAAAGATTTTGTGCCTAACTTATACCAAGGCGGCGGCAGCTGAAATGTCTAACCGCCTTTACAAACGATTGGCTGAATGGATTCCGCTTAATGATGACGAACTAATTGAAAAAAT
>Ga0256834_1002012_pt1 | contig 13219 bp, 14 predicted proteins | sample 4281140metaG_FD_190536 | JGI IMG/M metagenome (GOLD analysis project Ga0256834, IMG submission 190536) | Hydrothermal vent microbial communities from East Pacific Rise, Pacific Ocean - 4281-140 | ecosystem: Environmental > Aquatic > Marine > Hydrothermal vents | place: Pacific Ocean: East... | reverse complement strand
CAGATGAAGGTCATCAATACAGAGATACCTGAAGTACTGATTCTTGAGCCAAAAATATTTGGCGACCCGCGAGGTTTTTTTATAGAGAGCTGGAACAGTAAAGCATTCCAGGAAGCAACAGGCGTCAAGGCACCGTTTGTTCAAGACAACCACTCCCGTTCAACAAAAAATGTATTGCGGGGTCTGCACTACCAGATCCAGCAGCCGCAAGGAAAACTCGTGCGTGTGGTACGCGGCTCAATATTTGATGTCGCCGTTGATATCCGAAAATCCTCACCTACATTCGGCAAATGGGTAGGCGTTGAACTCTCTGAGGATAACCACCGCCAATGCTGGGTACCGCCCGGCTTTGCCCATGGATTTATCGTGCTCTCTGATAGTGCAGATTTTTTCTATAAAACCACCGATTATTATGCACCCGAGCATGAGCGCTGTATTCTCTGGGACGATCCAGCCATCGGTATTGACTGGCCCAATGAAGGTGAGCCACAACTGTCAGTTAAGGATAAAGAGGGACTCCTGCTTCAACAAATTGAGGTGTTCCTATGAGAATTATGCTTACCGGTGCCAACGGTCAAGTTGGTTGGGAGCTTGCCAGAAGCCTGATGCCACTAGGAGAAGTGTTCCCTCTGAGTAGGAAGCAGTGTGACTTGTCACACCCAGAAACCATTCCAGGTATCATCCAGGAGATAAAGCCGGATATAATTGTCAATGCTGCTGCTTACACGGCTGTGGACAAGGCCGAAGAAGAAGAGGTGCTGGCAACCATCGTCAATGGAACCGCAGTAGGTGTGTTGGCTGAAGGAGCGAAGAAGCAAAATGCACTTCTGATTCATTACTCTACCGACTATGTCTTTGATGGGAGGAAATCAATTCCCTACATTGAAGATGATATGCCAAATCCAATAAATGCTTATGGCCGAAGTAAACTGGCAGGTGAGGAAGCCGTGCAGCAGGTGGGTGGCAATCACCTGATTTTTCGCACCAGCTGGGTCTATGCATCACGAGGTGTAAACTTTGCCAAGACCATGTTGCGACTAGTCAGTGAGCGGGATGAAATCAGAGTAGTGGATGACCAGATCGGTGCACCGACCAGTGCGGAACTGATTGCAGATGTGACGGCGCTAGTGCTTTATAGAATAAATACCGACCCAATACAAGCAAAGCAGACAGGTGGAATCTTCCACTTGACCGCCTCAGGCAAAACCAGTTGGCATGGCTATGCTCAGTTAGTATTGGAAACAGCCATCAAAAATGGCCATAATCTCCGAATTTTACCTGACCAAGTTATACCGATAACGACAGCAGATTATCCGCTGCCGGCTAGACGCCCTGCGAATTCGTGTATGGAAACAAGTAAACTCAGGTCAACTTTTGGGTTGATACAGTCACCATGGCAACTGCATGTTGAGCGAGCTGTATTGGAGATATAGGCGGGTTGCATATGTTCTGATTAATATGCAGGAAAGAGGACAAATTATGATCAGAAATGAATCTGAACAGCCGGTTGATTCAGGATGCACAAGACAAATATGGTTTGGACTACAAACTCGGTCTGGATGCATAATATTTAAACATGTTGATGGCAGAGGGATAGCTGAGTGAAAAAAGATGATGTCAACAAATTGTCGTCTGGTTTGGTAGAGCTGGATGTTAAAGGTGGAAAAGACGGCTATCTGGTGCCGCTGGAATGTGAGTCCGTCAACGTACCTTTTCCCATCATGCGGGTCTACTATATATATGGCGTGGGCGAGGGATTGCGCCGAGGATTTCATGCGCATAAGGCGCTGAAACAACTTATCGTCTGTGTATCAGGCCAGTGTACTATTGATTTGGACAACTCTTACCAGCGCATGAGCGTTGCCCTCAACAGACCCAATATGGGGCTGCTGATCGTAGAGCCGGTGTGGCGTGAGATGTATGATTTTTCTTCGGACTGTGTACTCATGGTTTTGGCTAGCGAGCATTATGACCCAGATGACTATATTCAGAGCTTTCGTGAGTTCAAATCATTTGTGCGCGGGGCGCAGGATACCGGATCCTAGTGAGCCGCAGATGGTAGAAGCACATGCATAGATTGTCAGAATTTTTCAAGCACACTGAAAGAGACGGTATTTTTATCCAGACCCAGTTTGCCAACTCAGTCCAGCAGGAGAGCGTTTGTTTTGTAGCTGTGGAGAAGTACCTGTGCCAGGTAAATGAGAATCCGGCTATTTCCTGTGTGATTACCATGGAGGAGCTGGCCGGAGGCGTTGATACCGCAAAAGGTCTTGCGATCTCTCCGACCCCGGAAAAGGCGTTTTACCAGCTGCACAACCGGTTCGTCTCCGAGTTTCAGATGCGACCTGCGCTGGAGCCTTTTAGCGATCCCGATGCCCGAATTCATCCTACCGCCCATGTGGGTGAATATGTCTCCATCGGACCAGACGTGGAGATTGGCCCCGGTGCTGTAGTGCTGGACGGCAGTATTCTGAAACAGGGCGTACTCGTTGGCCCCAATGCTATCATTGGGGCTGATGGCCATTTCTACAAACGTTATGATGGACACATCTTCCGTGTGCTGCATGCTGGTGGAGTGGTGCTGGAGCAGGGTGCCCAAGTCCTTGCAGGTGGCGTGGTCTCAAAAGCGTTGCATACGGATTTTACCGTTGTTGGATCTGAAAGCGTTGTCAGTATCAAAGCCCATGTCGCCCATGGATGTAAAATCGGACATCGCTGCATCATCGCAGGAAATGCTCAGGTCTCTGGTTATACTGAGGTGGATAATGATGTCTGGATAGGGCCTTCGGCAACAGTAGGTAATCTGTTGAAAATCGGTAAAGGTGTATCTATTGAGGTTGGAAGTGTAGCCATAGAAAGTCTTGATGCAGGTCAACGGGTATCAGGTAACTATGCCATTGATCACCGCACCAACATGATGAATTATGCAAGAAAACGGCGGGGGAAATAACAGTGCCGGATGAAAATGAGGGAAGTATTCCAATTGAATTTGGATTCAAAGGGGAGCGAAATTATATCCAAGGTCCAGATTTGGTAAATGGTGTGTTGAGCTATTTTTCCGAGGCTGTGATAGAAAATGTGAAGTTTTCCATCCACGGTTTTATCAATACACCGTACTGCACCCTTTCGGTCTATGAAACTGCCCCCAAAAACCACATTGGTCAATTCAGAGGGTCTTTGTCCTGTAATGAGAGAAAATTGTGGGTGGAAATAACTGTACAGGATCAGCGGTCAGGAACGGGGAACAGGTCGCTGTATGATGAGAGTGCCATAACCTCTCGGTGTAATATTGAAGACAAGCAGGTTTCGTTAACGGGTAGTTCTCCCTACTCGTTCATTGAAACCATTGTTTCAATGCACAAATTCCTATTAACTAAACTGTTTCCGTCCGGAAACAGTAAATGGATATTTACTGCCATTGATCTCAATGAGTACCGAGATCTAAGAGAAAATCTGTCAATAAAGCTACTGCATAATTTCCAGAACAAACTGGTTAAATCAGAAGTACTATCAGATGACGTTCGCGTCGGCATTATCTATTTTTCGTTGGTGAAACTATGATCGGCATCGAGTCCATAGCGGTCTATCTGCCAGAGGGTCGTGTAGATAACACCAAACGTCTCGAACAATTCAATTTAACCAAGGAGTTTCTGCAGACAAAGACGGGCATGTCTCGTCTCTCCCGCAAGGGTGAGGGGGAAGAGACCTCCGATATGTGCTGCACTGCAATCCAGACATTGATGGATGAAAGGGAGCTTGCGGCAGAAGAGATTGAGTGTCTGATTGTTTGCACCCAGAACCCCGATGGCTACGGCTTACCCCACACCTCCGCCATCGTGCATGGTAAGCTGGGCCTATCCAGAGACTGCGCCGTCTTCGATATCTCCCTTGGTTGCTCCGGCTACGTCTACGGTCTCTCGGTAATCAAGGGCTTCATGTTGAGTAACGAATTCACACGAGGAGTTCTTGTGACCGCTGATCCCTATTCTAAGGTAGTCGATGAACAGGACAAAAACACCTCACTGCTCTTTGGTGACGCAGCGACTGCTACATTGGTCAGTGATAAACCGAAGTGGGACATCGGCAAATTTTGCTTTGGCACCGACGGTTCACACTGTTTTGCGATCAATGTGAACAACGAAACTCGGCTGCTTGAAATGAACGGGCGAGCAGTTTTCAATTTTACCGCCACCGTGGTTCCCAGAAATATCAGCAGAACCCTTGAAGAGAACGGACTGGAAAAGGCAGATATCGATTGTTTTGTACTGCACCAAGGCAGCCGCTACATAAGGGACACACTGGCCAAACGTATGGGTCTGGAACCAGAGAAAGTGCCGTTCCAGGCAGGTGACTACGGGAATACGGTCTCCTCATCGGTGCCGATTATCCTGGCTAATGAAGGGGATGTATCTAAGCATATTTTGATCTCGGGATTTGGCGTGGGACTGTCCTGGGGAAGTACTATTTTAACAAAAGTTGATAATTGATTGTAGATTTAAAGAGGAATCGAAATGAAAGTAACTGCTGATGAAATCAGGGGCATTGTCAAAGAGATAGGGAGTAGTGCCGATATGGCACAACTTGATGAAAGTATGAGTTTCTCTGACGCCGGAGTCGACTCTCTTGAAACCTTTAACATTCTCCTTGGTGTGGAGGAAAAATTTGGCATCACGATTCCGGAAGATGAGAGTGAAGAGCTTAACAGCATTTCAGAGATTATGGCCTATTTGAAAAAGGTTTGATCCGGCGAAACAAATGGTGGTTTTCTTTAAGCGGTATCATGCTAAAAGGGGCAACAGAGGGTGAGGGATGCACGTACCTTTTCTTGATCTGAAACAGATCAATACAGCTTATACAGCAGAATACCTGGATGCATTGAAACAGGTTTTGGGCTCTGGAAGATATATCCTCGGCCAGGAACTTGACTCCTTCGAGTACGAGTTTGCCCGCTTCTGTGAGGCGGAGTGGTGTATTGGTGTAGGCAGCGGACTGGACGCGCTGACAATCATCTTGCGTGCGCTTGATGTGAAGCCGGGCGGTGAGGTTTTGGTGCCAGCTAATACCTTTATCGCAAGTTTTCTCGCTATCTCTGCTGTGGGGGCTGTGCCAGTACCGGTTGATGTAGATCCTGAGACTATGCTTCTTGCTACCGGTAATTTGGAAAGCAAAATTACATCTAGAACGGAGGCCATTATGCCGGTCCATTTATATGGCCAAGTTTGTGATATGGATGTGGTCAATGGAATAGCTAATAAGCATGGCCTGCATGTAGTGGAGGATGCGGCTCAGGCCCACGGTGCGTACTATAAAGGCAGTCGGGTAGGCTCCCTCTCCATTGCCTCTGGGTTTAGTTTTTATCCGGGGAAAAACCTTGGTGCGCTAGGTGATGGTGGTGCTGTCATTACTAGCAATCAGGTTTTGGCTGAGCGCATCAGAATGATCCGGAATTATGGATCAGTAACAAAATACGTGCATGATGAAAAAGGGTTTAACAGTCGTCTTGATGAGCTGCAAGCAGCATTTTTGCGATTTCGTCTGCAGAGATTAGAAGAAGAAAACAAAAGGCGTCAATTGGTTGCAAATTACTATCTGGAAAATACATGCAACGACCACATAAGGCTGCCGCATGTACCTTCAAATACTATGCCGGTATGGCATCTATTCGTTGTAAGGGTGTTGGAGAGGGAGCGATTCATGGAGTACTTGGCTACCAACGGCATCGAGTCTCTGATCCACTATCCGTTGATCTGCCATAAACAGAAATGTTATACGGAGTTGCAGACCCATAACTGCCCTATAGCTGAACAGGCGGCCAAGGAAATTGTTAGCATCCCCATATCACCTGTAATGACCAGGGAGCAGATGGAGTACGTGGTAGATATCATGAACCAGTGGGAGAATTGACCATTGTCTGCACCGAAAGTATCAGTCCGTATACCGACCTATAATCATGAAAAATATATTGAACATTGTTTAGATAGCGTACTTGGTGACTCCTATCAAGATAAAGAGCTCATTATTATTGATGACGGTTCAACAGACCGTACGCCTGAATTGATTGATCAGTGGATCAGAACACGGCAACCAGAGTTTTCGGTTTTGTATAAAGCTCGAGAGAATCGGGGACTAGCCAAAACCCTGAATGAGCTGATCGCCCTCTGTCGCGGTGAATATCTGGTGTCACTGGCAAGTGATGACTATCTGCTGGATGGTGGGATCGAGACGAGGGTCAGCTATCTTGACCTTCATGTAGAAATGTGTGCGGTGATGGGCGATTGTGTCGTTGTGGATGATAACGATAATTTACTCTATGCAAGCGGACTGACAGACCTTTATTCCGCCAATTTGGATCGATATTTTGATGCTGATGGCTTGCTTAATGAAATCATCAGCAATTGGTCTGTTCCAGGTCCGGTATTGATGGTCAGAAGAGGTCTTTATGACAGGATTGGGCAATATAACGAAAAGCTCGAGATTGAGGACTGGGATCTCTATATCCGCATGGCCTCACAAAAATTACTTGGATTTGTGAACGAAAAAGTGAGTGCATACCGCCTGCATGAAAACAACATTTGTAGACGCAGCGACAAGATGATCTGGAGCCACAAACAGCGATTAGGCACCGCCATGCGAAATATAATCAATGTTCCATTTGGTCATAAGGCCTCAATGGTGCGCCAGATGCTTTTTTATTTCTATCTGATCTATGTACAGCGTTGGTATTTAATGTGACTAAAGCTGATGTAGTGTACTCTGCCGAGACGCAGAAAAACCCTATTATAGGGTCGATTCAGTTGATTAAGGAGCTGTTCAAAATGAGACAGCTTTTTACAGTGTTATTGTCCTCGGCCCTGCACAAGCGATACAAGGGTTCCTATCTTGGTGTCTTTTGGACGATGCTCAATCCACTAATGACAATGTTAGGCCTTGCATTGGTTCTCCCCTTGATTATTAAATTCCGCATGGACGACTATATTATTTATTTGTTTTCTGGAATTTTAGCCTGGGGCATGATCAGTGCTTCAGTTGTAGGGGGGGGGAGCGCGATACTGGCCAATCAATCATTTGTGCGTAAGGTCTATCTCCCAAAATTAATCTTCCCTATTGTGCTGGTAAGTGCAGAACTGGTAAATATGGTAATTACTGCTGTGATGCTTCACATCATCGCACTGATGTTCAGCATTTCTGTTAATACAGATATACTCTACTTGCTATCAGCGATTGTGCTGATCTATTTGTTTGGTATCTGTCTGGCTTCCATCACCAGTGTCTTAACGGTATATTTTCGTGATATGAAATATTTGCTCAGTGTGGTGATGCAAACTTTATTTTATCTTTCCGCCATCATTTTTCCGATCACCCTACTACCGGAGAAATATAAGATGCTGATGGAGTTCAATCCATTCTATCAGTTCGTGCGGCTTTTTCATCAGGCCATCTACTATGGTGAAACTGCTGATTGGTCGTGCTTTTTTACGCCCATGATCATTGTTTGTGTTATGTTTCTGCTGGTGATTCTGATCCACCAGAAAATTGATAGATATCTTGTTTATCGGTTATAAGATGTCAGCATTCATTCAGGTAGAAAATCTCTCCATTGAATTCGTAAAATATTTAGGTGGAGAGCCATCACTTAAGGCAGATATGATTTCAATCCTTAAGGGATGTGGCCAAAAAAACAGGAAAATAAAATTTCGTGCCATTTCCGGCATTAATCTTGATTTAGCTAATGGTGATCGTCTAGGAATTATCGGAAGGAATGGTGCCGGTAAATCGACCTTGATGAAAGCAGTTGCAGGTATTTATGCGCCGGCAACAGGGACAGTCCGGTTAAAAGGCAAGCTTGTTCCATTACTTGAACTAGGCACTGGCTTTGATCAGTTTAGCTCGGTGCGTCAAAATATATATCTTAATGGTGCGATACTTAATATTCCAAAGGAAAAAATCGCTGAACTGGAACCTATGATACTGAACTTTTCAGAATTGGAGGAATTTAAGGATCAACCATTGAGCGGCCTGTCCTCTGGCATGCGCTCTCGCCTCTCTTTCAGTATCGCTTCTTTTCTTGAGCCAGATATTCTTTTGCTGGATGAGGTGTTTGCCGCCGGTGATAAATCTTTTGTAAAAAAAGCTAGATTACGAATGCTTGAAATAATTGAAACAAGCAAAATCGTCATGTTTTCCTCTCACCAAGAAAGCCTGATCTTAAATGTGTGCAATAAGGCAATTGTGCTAGAAAAAGGAGAAATCATTTTTAGCGGCGACCCTGGTAGCGCAATCAATTACTATAATAACAATATTGTCTCGTCAAAATAGATAAATTGACTATGAAAATATTACTGATTTTACATACATATGCAGCAGATGGGGAGTTTGGCAGCTTTGCTCTTCAGCTTGTAGAAGGGTTTGCGAATACAGGAGCTGAAGTTCATGTTATTAAGGCAAATGATCTAGTCGATGGGCTGGGAGCAACTGCGCTGTCAAGTGAATTAGATAAAAACAAGATAAAGTCGTATTTTACCCGGAATAAATTTGACCTTGTGTTCAATACAAACCATGCTGGAATGGGAGGGCTTATTAAGAAGTATATCGGCCAAGCACCAGTCATTAGTTGGTTGGTAGATAGAAATCCTTTTTTGCATGCCGGAAAGAATAACAATAAATTATTCAGTAAAACCACTCACGTGATCACTTCGTCCCGGGCAAATGTTGATAATCTTATTTATAAATTCAATCTAAAAGAAGATAATATCCATTATCTCCCCTTTATGACAAACCCGCTATCTTTTAATGATAAAATAAATAAATCAATAAATATTTGCTTTATTGGTTCATTTTTTGTAAATGAAAAGGTGGTTTCTCAATTGCTGTTGAGAAATTATAAAAATAAATATTATTTAAGAGTGCTAGATGCATTATCTTCTCTCGAGGATGACTTTGATCAGGATGATGAAAGTTTGGTAAAAGAAATAGGGCTTTGCTCACTGTTAAAAAAACAGAAAATAAGTCCAAGCAGATTCAAGGGCGCAATTGGCAATATAATATCAAACAAAAAACGCCTTGATTATCTTTCTGAAGTTTCAGATCTTGGGCTCCATCTGTATGGCACAGACAACATTAGTTCACTTGCCACGCACTCGCCAAGCCTAGCAAGTTGTTTTCAATCATCATATTTTGTCAATTCTAGGGAGCGACTATGCAATATATACGACAGATCTAAAATTGGACTAAATATAAATCACCACCAAGCTACGACAGGACTTTCCTATAGAGTCTTTGATATATTGGCTTCGAGTGCTTTATTAGTGACGAATAAGCAGCGAAAATCAGACCTAGAATATTTGTTTGGAGCGGATCATCCCGTGCCCATCTATTCCACTTCAAGGGAGCTAAAAACAATTTGTAAGCATTTCCTGCAATATGAATCTGAGAGAGAACAATTGATTCAGGAGTGCAACCAGTTGGTGGCTGAAGAGCATACCTTTGATCAAAGAGCAATTGATTTGATAAGAATTGCTTATCCAAAGTTTGCTGTGCAAACAGGGAGAAGTATGCCGGTTACTTTTATCCAAAAAAATGATTTAGTGAGAGATGATGGGTTAATGGCAAATAAACGCCCATGCTACAACATTAAAGAGATGATACATTGTGCACATAATCTTGTTTCAAGGCACTAAATTAATTAGTAAATATACGATAGTATGAATATTTTTATATTTATTCTCTCATCACAAAATTTTGATGGTGATAGAGATCAAATTATTTCATATATACAGCATAATGCTCTTCTGCATGGTAAGTTTGTCAGTATTTTGACAGCGGCAGATATAGAAAATAGAGACTTTATTCTGGACAACCACGATGCATCATACATTGCAATTATAAAATCAATGTCATTCCAGTCTCTAAGATTGGAGGTTCTATCGAGAATGAAGGTTATTTATTTGAATCACTCAATTGATGCATTTAATGATGCTGTCAATAAATTCATATTCTCAAATTTAGCTGGGCCGATTAAGAAGGAGGCAGATGCCACAGAAGATACCTCGGTGCTTCAGGTGGGCCCTAGGGATAAATTTTCTGTTAGTAAATTTGAGCGGTTTGAACCATACCTCTATTTTCCAAAGAAACTGTCAAAACCTGCCTCTTATCCTTTGGGAATTGATTTTTCAATGCACTGCCATTCATCTGAACAGAGTCAATTTGTTCTGAAACGTTTTGATGTCTCAGGATTCCAATCAATTACACATATGCTTTCAACCCGAAATTCTATGGTTCGTAAACCATCTGAATTAGGTCAGTCGGATGACTTAATTGATTTTCTCTTGTCGCCTCCCGTAGTGAAAGAACACCCGCTTGACTTTATAAATAAAAATATATGTGATTCAAGAACTGCAGATGTATTCCGCTCTGTGGGAAAAATAAATGAAGTGGTTGGTGGTATTGATATTTTCATTAATCCTGTAGTGATCAAGAATATATCTTTGTCCTATAATCTTTTGTGCACGGAAGGGCTGAATACCTTCCATCTTGTAAGGTCAAAGCTTGGCATAGGTGCTTATGCTAAGTATAAATTATTTATAGTTGGCCACGGCTATAGAATTGAAGAGCTTAGCGATATCATATTTTTTGATATGTGTCTTCCAAATACTTTGTTTCTTTATGATGAAATATTCTTTAATGATATTGAAAAAATGATTGGTGAAGCAACAGATGCGCTTTGTTTTTATAAAATACAAAATCTTGCATGTAAAATCTCTGACCTTCAGGATAAAGTAGTTAGACAAGCGACTATTGAGAAAATAAATATTGCATATTCTAAATGCAATTCTCGAAGCATAAAACAATTAGTGTTGAGGAGTTTAGGTGTGGGGTAGGTGTGGTTGCTAATAGTGTGGCTATTGTGATGGCAACATACAATGGTGCTGCATATATTAAGGAACAGATGGAGAGTATAAAGCAACAGACGTTTGCTGACTGGAAACTGTTTGTTAGAGATGATGGTTCATCTGATGCCACGCTTGATCTATTAGAGTCTTTTGCTGAGACTGATTCTCGGATTATAATTTTAAAAGATGATTTTGGAGCGCAGAAATCAGCAAAATTGAATTTTGCTATTTTAGCGCAAGAAGTTTTCGAGAGAGGGTTTTGTTACCTGTTTTTTGCTGATCAGGATGATATTTGGGTTGAAAATAAACTAGCGACTATGATTATCAGAATGCAACAGTTCGAAATCGATAGCCCAGGAGGAGTGCCGGCGATAGTATATTCAGATCTAATTGTTGTAGATGAGGGAAATACAGCACTATCGGAATCATTTTTGCATTTTCAGGGCATTCAGCATGAAGAGGTTTCAGTGCTGAGTGTGCTTCTTGCTCAGAATTTTGTTACTGGTTGTGCCTTGATGGTCAACCGTTCATTACTTAAACTTGCATTGCCATTTCCAAATGAAATGATTATGCATGATTGGTGGCTTGCACTTTGTGCAGCAGCAAGTGGGCGAATAATTTTTATAAAAGAACCCTTAGTCCGTTACCGGCAGCATGAGAGTAATAATGTGGGTGCAAAAGGATTTTGGTCATTATGGAATCCTTTTGATCAGAATTTATTTTTGCGTTGGACTAAAGGTAAGAATGCATTTATCAATACAGTTGAACAGGCCAAAGCACTTCGATTATGGCTAAAAAATCTTGATGGTATGAGTAGTATACAGATTTCTTCTGTTCAGCAAAAAGTAGATGCCTATGCGGATATTTTAAAGCTCCCCCCGTTTGCGCGACTGTTCTCCTTAAAAAAACATGGCATTAGGCGTCAAAATATGTTAACGAATATTGCATTAAAGTTGCGGGTTTTTTTTATGTGAAAGTAAAGTGCTTACCATGATTAATATGTAGTAGCTCAGACTTGACCAAACTATCACTCACTACTTGTGTTGATTCACTGAGATAGCATTTGGCCCATCGGTCAATCTCAAGCTTGGAAAAACTTCCAACCCGATCAAAATGAGCAACCAAAGGATGCCCTTCCTCGCTCAGCTCTACAGCAGCAACAAAAGGTACTTTGTTCTCTGATCCACGCCCTACCATGACTTGCATTAGCTTATGTTTAACTCTCCATGCACTCTGAATGTTTCCAGGGCAATCTAAGTCAATAGAACTGATGATATTTCTATGAGCCGTATGGGGTCGGTAAGTGTCAGCATAAGAAGCATTCATGCAGTTTTGCAAGAACGGCCAGCTTAGTGTCGGCTTCCATTTGTTTGCACCGATTGGAGTCCAAAGCAAGGCCTGATTAGTGCCGAACCTCAGCTAGGCACATCCATGTCTTTGTTTTGTCAGGAGTTGTCATAGGGTGTCAAAATTACGTTGCCTCTTGGCTATATTGTTGATTTGTTGCAGAATTTAATGCGAGTTAGCCCCTTGACACTTACCGCCTGCCTTTAACTGATTGCCGGTTGCTATCAAATGAAGCGTCCCTTGGTTGACTGCGGGTCGATTATCGAGTACGCTGGTATGATTTTGTCGATATTCAGGCTGCCCGTAATCGTGATTACGTAAAGCTCTTCATCTACGAGCAGCTTTCTTGAGGTTTCAAATAATCCAGCCTCTGGTAGGTTTGTTGAGTCTGATGTATAGGTTGTGTAAACGGGGGTTTGTAAGTCGTTAAAATGATATATGTTAACGACCGCGCCGGTTAGCGATCCTAGTAGAGCCTGCCCTGTAACCATGAGACCATTGTCAGTTTGCGTTTCAATTCCATTGTCATCGCTACCGCATCCAAATAGCAATAGTGAAATTATTACCAATAGAGTTAGATGGTAATTGATCCAATTAGAGATATGTATAAGATTATTTTCCCTAGCTATCTGATTCTGATAAAGCTCTCAATGGAGAGTAAGGAATGGAAGTCATTAACCTTGTAGCGCGTAGCCAGCCACTCTATCCGGTTGATTTAGCCTTAAGTATCTCCATTATTATTGTCAATTATAATGCGGGTTCTTTGCTTAAGAGGTGTGTAGCTTCTATTTTAGCTAGTGGGCAGAAAGTAGAGATCATTATTGTTGATAATGCATCAGTTGATAATAGTCTTGACGACCTATTGAGTTCATTTCCAGATGAATCAATGCTGACTATTCATCACAATAAATCAAACCTAGGTTTTGCAAAAGCCTGCAATATTGGAACAGCACTAGCAACTGGCCGCTATCTCCTCTACCTGA
>Ga0256834_1002011_pt1 | contig 13221 bp, 14 predicted proteins | sample 4281140metaG_FD_190536 | JGI IMG/M metagenome (GOLD analysis project Ga0256834, IMG submission 190536) | Hydrothermal vent microbial communities from East Pacific Rise, Pacific Ocean - 4281-140 | ecosystem: Environmental > Aquatic > Marine > Hydrothermal vents | place: Pacific Ocean: East... | reverse complement strand
TCCTGTCGCACAGCCGCAGCCTGCACAGGCGGCGTGTCCGGGCGCCCAGTACTCGCGAGTGGTTATGGGGGGTTTTCTCACGGCCATACCAATCACCTCACAGTATCTCCTTTCTCAGTCCTATCCAGTTGACCTCATCAACCTTCTCTCCCTTCAGTGCCTTCTCGGTTATGCTCAGGACATCGTCAAGGTTCTGGAACGTCACGTCCCTGCCACCGAGTCCCAGTATGAAGTCGATTATCTTCGGCTTCTCGTCCTCGTTTATCAAGGCCCTGCTGAAGTCCTGGAATAGAGCCCCACCGATGCTGAAGGTTATGTTCTTCTCAAGGAGTGCGATGACCTTGACCTTCTTCGCCAGCTCACGAACCTCTTCAGCTGGGAAAGGCCTGTAAACCGTCAGCTTGGCGGCCCCAACTTTGAAGCCCTTCTCCCTAGCACGGTCCACGTAGTCCTTGACCGTTCCAGCCAGGGAACCCATGGTGACGAGAACCACGTCAGCGTCCTCGGTTCTGTACTCCTCGACCTTCTGATACCTCCTTCCAAAACGCTTCTCGAACTCGGCGAACGCCTCGTCTATGACCCCCTTGGCTGCTTCGTTTGCCTTCCAGAGAAGGTAACGGGTCTCCATGTAGTGGGCAGGGAACCCAAGGGTTCCTTGAGTTATCGGGTTGTGCGGGTCTATGAAAGCGTGTTTGGGCTCGTACTCGCCGAGGAATTCATCGACAAGCTCCTGATCAGGGATCTCAACGGGCTCAACCGTGTGCGTCAGTATGAAGGCATCGAAGCCCACCATGGCCGGCAGGAGAACGCGCTCATCCTCAGCCACCTTGTAGGCGAGCAGTATGAGGTCAAGAGCCTCTTGGTTGTTCTCTGCATAGAACTGGAGCCATCCAGTATCGCGTTCGCTTATGCTGTCCTGCCAATCGTTCCAGATGTTTATCGGAGCGCTTAGAGATCGGTTTCCGATTGCTATCACTATCGGAAGGCGCATGCCTGCGGCTATGAACAGTATCTCGTGCATCAACGCCAGACCCTGAGAGGCGGTGGCCGTGAACGTTCTTACACCAGACGCTGAGGCACCGACACATGCCGAGATGGCGGAGTGCTCACTCTCCACCTTTATGAACTCCGCGTCAAGTTCTCCGTTGGCTACGAACTCGCTTATCTTCTCTGGAACGAGTGTCGACGGTGTAATCGGAAACGCTGCTATAACCTTCGGTTTGGCAAGCTTCGCCGCCCAAGCGGCGGCTTCGTTGGCTTTCATAACCGTTCTTATCGGCATCTTCACCACCTCACTTAGTCTCCCTCACCATGACTATGGCCTTGGTCGGGCACTCGTTAGCACATATCCCGCAACCCTTACAGTAGTCGTAGTCGAAGACCGGGTAGTTCTCCTCATCCAAGTATATGGCTGGCTCCGGACAGTAGATGTAGCAGAGGAAGCAACGGACACACTTGTCCTTGTTGAACTCCGGCATGAAGACACGCCAAGAGCCGGTCTTGTTGACAACGCTGCTTCCGGGTATAACCGCCACCGCACCAAGGGTCATCTTTTCGCTGTACTCCTTCTGAACACGCTCAATATCTTTCTTAAACGGACTTTCCGCCATACGATCACCCCACACCAAACGAGTAGCCTAAACAAAGTATCAACCAAACACCTCCGCGAGCTTCTTTAGGTGCTCCCACTCAGCCAGCACCCAGCTCTGAAGGGTTTCTATATCCTCCTTCGTCATGTACTTGAAGCGACCCTGGAGCTTCAGAAACTCCTCTATCGGCTTGGGCTCCTTCTTGGTCGAGGGCATGTTTATCTTGTATTTGCCGTTCTCATACTCGAACAGGGGGAAGTAAGCCGTCTGGACGGCAAGCCTCGCAAGTTCTATGCTCTTGTCGGTCGGAGAACGCCATCCCGTTGGACAGGGAGCGAAGAGCTGTATGAAGCTCGGTCCAGGGGTCTTCTGAGCTTTCTTTAGCTTCCTTATGAAGTCCTCGGGATAGGCGTCGCTGGCCGTCGCCGCGTAGGGTATCCTGTGGGCTATGACGATGTCTATAACCTTCTTCTTGTGCCTCTTCTCAAGGAAGTGCTTCTTTCCCCCGGGGGTGTTGGTAGTCCAGGCACCGTAGGGCGTGGAGCTAGAACGCTGAATACCCGTGTTCATGTAAGCCTCGTTATCGTACATGACGTAAACCGCATCGTGGCCGCGCTCTATGAAGCCGCTCAAAGCCTGAAGACCTATGTCAGCGGTTCCACCGTCTCCTGCCCAGCCAATGACCATCACTCCATCCTCGCCCTTTACTTTAATGCCCCTCGCCTTTAAAGCAGCTTCAACACCACTTATAACCGCTCCGGTGGTTTCAAACGCTGTGTGGAAAAGGTTGGCGTCGAGGGTTGAGTACGGCCATGCCCCCGCTATTATCGTCGAGCAGCAGGCAGGTATGACGACTATGGTCTTCCTTCCGTAGGCCTTGAGAACGTACCTCAGACCGAGTGATGCGCCGCAGCCCTGACAGGCGGTGTGACCGGCGTAAAAGTGCTCCTCAAACGGAAGTGTCAACCTCTTCTTGATGTTCTCTGGAACCTCCACACGATCACCCCCTCTTAAGATGATACCAAAGACTCTCTCCGCTGGTCTCTCCCTTCTCCATGGTCTTGACCATGTCCTTGGCTATGTTCCTTATGTCGTTAACGGTGAAGTCCCTTCCGCCCAATCCGACTATGTAGTTCTTCATAACTGGCTGAGCGTCGGTTCCGTAGAGGGCCCCTTTGGTCTCCGTGAACAGTATCCCCTCCATTCCGAAGGAGTAGTTCCTGTCCAAGACCGCTATTCCCTCAACTTCCTTCGCCAGGTCGTGTATCTCCTCCTTGGGGAAAGGCCTGAACCAGCGAACCTTGGCGGCTCCAACCTTGTATCCCTCGCTCCTGAGGACGTCCACAGCCTGTTTCACTGTGCCCATCAACGAACCGAGGCCGAGGAAAACGAACTCAGCGTCGTCCGTGCGGTAGAGCTCTATCATGCTTCCGTAGTCCCTTCCAAAGCGTTCCCCGAACTCTCTCCCAACGTCCTTGATGACCTTCACTGCCTCCTCCATGGCCTTGGCTATCTTGTAACGGAACTCGTAGTAATCGTTGGGCGTTCCAAGGGCACCCACCGAGAACGGCCTGCTGAAGTCGGCGAGGTCGTAAAGCGGCTTCCTGGGTGGAAGGAACTCATCGACTAGTTCCTGAGGAATCATCTCGACGATATCGTAAGTGTGGCTCAGTATGAAGGCACTCTCTATTATCATGGCCGGGAGGTTGACCGTCTCGGCTACCTTGAATGCCATGAGCACGCCATCGTAGACCTCCTGGTTGTTCTCGGCGTAGAACTGCATCCAGCCGGTGTCACGCTGGGCCAAACTATCGGTTTGGTCGTCCCAAACGCTCCAAGGGGGAGCCATGGCCCTATTAACGTCGACCATGACTATAGGGAGCCTCGCACCGCTCGCCCAGTGTAACATCTCATGCATCAACGCGAGTCCTTGGGCAGAGGTAGCCGTGAAGGCTCTGGCTCCGGTTGCACTGGCGCCTATGCAGGCGGCCATGGCCGAGTGCTCGCTCTCAACGGGAACGTACTCTATTTCTGTCTCACCGTTGGCTATGAACTCAGCTATCTTCTCTATTATGCTCGTCTGAGGGGTTATCGGGTAAGCCGCAACGACTTGAACCCTAGCGTCTCTGGCAGCGTAAGCGGCCGCGTAGTTACCGCTCACAACCTTCCTTATTGGCTCATACCCGCTCATATCACTTCTCCTCCTTCTCCATCGTTATAGCTTTGGTGGGACACTCGTTGGCACATATCCCACAACCCTTACAGTAGTCGTAGTCTATGCCAACGTAACCGTCCTCCCTTATGTATATCGCTGGCTCTGGGCAGAACTTCCAGCAGATGTAGCACTTGACACATTTCCCATCGTCTATAACGGGTATGAAAGTGCGCCAGTCACCAGTGAAGTTGCTTAAGGTGGTTTCTAAGCTCACTGGAGCCTCAGGGTACTCCTCGATGGACCGCAACGTTATCTTCCTAGCCGCGCTCTTCTGCTCAAATAAAGTTCCCAACGCTATCACCTCGTAGTCTCGTAGCTTATTAAAGCGTTAAAAGAATCAGAGCTCAAATATCTGGGTCTTGTTGTACGCTTCCTCAGCGGCCTTCGCGTTCTTGTCTCCCAATGAACCAGAGAACACTTCCTTTATAGCTTCCTGAACGCTCTCCAGCTTTACGAGGCCAGTGGCCTTTGACACGGCTCCGAGTATAGCCGTGTTGGTTATCGGCAGACCGAGAACCTCAAGGGCTATCGTGGTCGCATCGACGAGTGCCAGCTTTGAGGGCTTCTTCTTGAGCTTCTCAAGCACCTCTTCCTTGCTCTTCTCTGTGTTTATTATGACTATCCCGTCATCCTTCAAGCCCGCCGTAACGTCCACAGTGTCCAGCAGCGACGGATCTAGAACCACCACAACGTCGGGCTCATATATCTGCGTCTTTATCCTTATCGGCCTTTCGTCTATCCTTGTAAACGCTGTAACCGGAGCTCCACGCCTCTCAACCCCAAAGAACGGGAAGGCTTGAACGTACTTCCCCTCCTTGAAGGCAGCGGACGCAAGTATGTTGGCTGCGGTAACTGCACCCTGTCCACCCCGACCGTGAAAACGTACCTCTATCATCTTCCTGCCTCCTCAATGGTTTTTCGGTGAATGTTGGAGCCGTTCATTTATTTATGTTTCGGTAATCGGTTATGCCCCTCTCCTGAGGCTTCTATGGGCAATAGTGAACATCAAAAGGCTTCAGTAACATGATGTGTCCTAGTGAGTGATCAGCGAACAAGCCGTAGAGCTTTTATAATAACATCCACAACAACTCCCGGTGAGATCTACGACCGATGAGGGATTCCTGCTCAAGGTTCATGAGCTTTTGAACTCAACGTGGGAAGGCGTGTTCCGGCTTAACCGCAGATTGCGAGATAAAATAGACGGGAACAGGTTCCAAATAGGCGATGTAGAACCGATATTCAATGGATACATTCACCTAAAGGGAGAATGGAGGATCATGAGGTATCCTTACCCTGGATTCGAGATAAGCCCGAACATGGAAGTTGGAGCAACCCTACAGGGCTACTACTTCGTCATTGCGGTTCCAGTCGAGAAGCTCAACGAGAGTCTCATTGAAAGCTTTCTATCGCTCTCGGGTGAACACTTCATATACGGTGCCGTTGACTTCCTGAGAGACTTCTATGGACCCTCCAGCAACGATGAACCCCGTGAGGTACTCAGAAAAATTAAAACCAGCGAAGAGAGTACGATCCAGATGGAATCAGACTATGAAACCCCCGCAAAGCTTGAAGACGATCTTCTGAGGTTCATAGAAATCTGTGAGGAGTTCGGTGTGTTCGAACTTGAACGGTGATAGAATGGATTGGAAAAAGTGGGCTCCTCTAGCGGCAGGCGTTGTAATGCTGATAGCCCTAATAGTGTGGGCAGGCGCCGAGGGCATATGGAGGATACTGCAGAGTGTAAACCCCCTCTACCTCTCCCTCGCCATACTCATGTACGTCCTAGGAACCGTTGCCTGGGGGCTTAGATGGTACGTCCTCATGCGGAGTCTCGGCATAGACATCAGCTTCAAACACACCCTCGTGGCCCTCCTGATAGGCATATTCGTCAACAACATGACACCCGGTGCTCGGGGCGGAGGGGAGCCCGTGAGGATGTACTACGTTTCGAAGAAGGCCGAGCATGGGTACGGACCGGTCTTCGCAACGGTCATGGGAGACAGGATACTGGACTTCATCCCGATAGCGGTTATGATGATGCTCTCGATGGTGTACGTCTACGACATGGGACAGAGGGCCCTCACCGTCATACTCCTGCTCATGAACCTAGGGATATTCGCCGGAGTTGCCTTTGGGATGGCAGTGATGTTGAACGAGGTATGGATGCAGAAGATACTCATATGGCTCTTCAAGGCGGTCTCACGGATCCTGCCGTCCCGGATGAAGAAGTACGAGGAGAGGTTCCTGAGGGGGGTGGAGGAACAGGTCCCGCAGTTCAGCGAAGGTATGAAGCTCCTTTTAAAGGATAAGAAAACTTTCGCTTTAGCCCTGTTCTTCTCCTTCGTTTCATGGATGTTTGTTATACTCCGCGTTTACTTCATATTCCTGAGCATGGGCATGACCATAAGCACCGTGGCAGTCATGGTGGTCCAGATGGTCGGGACGGCGGTTGGACTGATAAGCGTCATACCCGGAGGAGCGGGGCTAACGGCGGCAACGATGTCAGCTGCCTACATGCTCTTCGGCATACACAAGAGTCTAGCCGTCACGGCGTCCATAGTGGACAGACTAATCTCGTTCTGGATACCAACGTTCATAGGTTCCGGCCTGACGTTTCGTTTCAGCGTTAACACAGGAAAAAAGAGCAAGAGAGTAGATGAATGAAAAAGCAGAAACAAGAAAAAGAAAGGAAAACTTTTAAGAAATTCCGGTGAACGGTAAAGCATGAAACGAAACCCGAAGTTCGGTATCGTCTCCAGGAGGGACAAAGAAGAAGCGATAAAGCTCGCTTATAAAGTCTACGACTTCTTAAAAGTCAGCGGATACGATGTCGTTGTGGACTGCGAGACCTACGACAGATCAAGCCTACATCCGTTCGACGAGGGTGACATAGTTCCCTTAGAAGAATTCGACGTCGACTTCATCATCGCCATAGGTGGGGATGGAACCATACTCAGGATAGAGCACAAGACGAAGCGTGAGATTCCAATACTCAGCATAAACATGGGGAGTTTGGGCTTCTTAACTGAAGTGGAGCCTCACGAAGCGTTTTTTGCCATCAGTAAATTGCTCGATGGTGATTACTTCATAGACGAGCGTATAAAACTGAGGACCTACCTGAACGGCGAAAACACCGTCCCAGATGCCCTCAACGAAGACGCCATACTCACGGGAATACCCGGGAAGATCATCAAGCTAAAGTACTACGTGGACGGTGGACTGGCCGATGAGATAAGGGCCGATGGGCTCATAGTGGCCACGCCAACAGGCTCAACCGGCTACGCCATGTCGGCTGGAGGACCCTTCGTGGATCCAAGGATAGACGCGTTCGTCATAGCTCCCCTAGCCCCTATAACCCTCAACTCCAGACCCATGATAGTCCCCGGCTTTTCCAAGATCCTCGTCCGCAACGAGACGTGCGAGAGGAAGCTGATCCTGGCCATTGACGGTCAGTTCTACACGAACCTCGATCCGAACACGGAGATAGAGATAGTTAAATCCCCAAGGAAAACCAAGTTCGTAAGGTTCTCCAAGGAGTTCTATCCAAAGTACCCCATAAAACTAAAGGAGAGGTTTTGAGACGTTAAAACTCGGATCAGGAGACGGAATCACAAAACCCTTAAATGAGTAGTCACTAGACTCTAACAGAGCTTACCCGCGGGGGACGGAACGTGAGGGAACGCTTAGTTCGTATGGTATGCCTGGCACTCGTCGTTCTTCTCGTGATCATGCAGATGCCGGAAACGTCTGCCAAGTCTCAAAACCCCGGGCAGAGGCTCTTTAACATCAACGTGACGACGACCGTTTACAACGATCTCTCCGCAACCCTAAGCCTATCCGTTAAGCTCATCGACAAGAGTTACATAACCAAGTTTTCAAACGAAAAAAACGGAGAAAAGGACTTCAGGAGCATGGTCCTCCAGCTGGTTTACGAGAACCTCGCCATGGACGTGAGATCGCGGGGTGGAGAGGTGGAGCTGAGAGAGTTGGAGGTGCTCCCAAACTGGAGGGCCAGCGTGATAGTCTACGTTCCAAGGTTCCTGAGGAAAAACGGGAAGGGTAAGCTCACCTGTCCCTACTCAGGAACCCTTAACTTCGTCTACATGAACAGGGTGTTCGGTTATAGCTGGAACAAGTTCACCCTCATACTGCCCGAGAACATGACCCACGTCTTCGTGTTTCCCGAGCCAAGCTCAACTCAAAACAACGTCTTCGTGTGGACGAACGGGGATTTCATACCCCTTATAGAGGTGACCCTCCCAAGTTTCGTTCCAGAGACGTTTAACGTAACGTACAGAAACCAAACAGGAACGTTCAAGGCCACTTTTACCGGCAACTTCACGAACTCAACCGTCAAGGCTATATTAAAGAGGTTAAGGAGCTCGGGAGCCTACAACCTGAGCTGGAGCCTCGAGAAGAATGGTACGCTCGTGGTCAGCGGCGCGATTAGGAAAAACGCCAGCGTTCCGTACAAGTTCAAAAAGACCATGAGTAAAATCGAGAATGGCAAAACAACGAGTCACAGGGGTGTGAATCCAACCCCAGTCAGTGTTGTGGTTGTCTCATGCGCGGTAGTCTGCGCCCTAATCCTAACTCTAATCCTAAGACGGAGGTGAGGTTATGGATAAAAATCGAAAACTCGACGCGTTCTTCTATCCCTCCAGCGTGGCCGTCTTCGGCTCCTTCAGGGAGGGAGCCATAGCCAAGGAGATACTCAGAAACATCGTTGAGGGGGGTTTCGAAGGGAGGATCATCCCGGTCAACCCCAAGGGCGGTAAGGTTGAGGTGGGCGGAGAAGTCTTCACGGTTCAACCGAAGTTGAAAGAACCGGTTGACGTGGCTATAATAGCGGTTCCGGCCAAGATAGTGCCTGAGCTTATGGACGAGATAGGACCGTTAATCAAGGGTGCCGTCGTTATAAGTGCCGGCTTCTCGGAGGTCGGTAACAGGGAACTCGAACGCAGGCTGATAGAAAAGGCCAAAAGGCACGGCGTTAGCGTCATCGGACCAAACTGCGCCGGTATCTTCGGGGTTCATGGAAAGTTCTTCGGTTCTTTTGAGGTCCGCGTTAAACCCGGCGGTTTAGCCCTCATCAGCCAGAGCGGTGCCTTCGGAGGAGCTGCCTTGGCCATGGGCAACGAAGAGGGAATAGGCTTTTCTGCGTTCGTTTCATATGGAAACGCCTCGGACTTAAACGAGAGCGATTTCCTCGAGTACTTCGCCGAAGACAGGAACACCAAAGCCATAGCCCTCTACATAGAAGGTGTCAAGGACGGCAGGCGCTTTCTAGAGGCACTCAGGTACGCGACGACCAGAAAACCCGTCATCATCCTCAAGGCTGGCAAGAGCGTCAGTGGTGCCAGGGCCGCGGCTTCTCACACAGGGTCTCTGGCGGGTTCGTACAGGATATACCAAGCGGCCTTCAGACAGACGGACGCCATCGAGGTTGAGGAGATGGAGGAGCTCTTCGACGCTGCTAAGGCCTTCGAGATGTACCCAAACGCAGGCAAGAGGGTCGCCGTGATAACGAACTCGGGAGGGCCGGGGGTTCTGGCAACGGACAAGCTCGAGGGACTTGGGCTGGAGATAGCGAAACTCGATGAAAAAACGATCGAGGAACTCAGCTCGTTCCTTCCTCCCCAGTGTTCGCTCAGAAACCCGATAGACCTGATAGCCGATGCGGATTACGAGAGGTACAAGAGGGCGATAGAGGTGGTTTGCAGGGATGAGAACGTTGATTCCCTCCTGGTGATCTGCGTTCCCCCAATATTCGTTCCAAGCGAGGAGGTAGCGAGGGCCGTTTTAGATGCCGAGTGTGAAAAGCCCGTGGTGGTGAACTTTATGGCCGGGGAGCTCGTAAAGGAGGGAATTAGGGTTCTAGAGGAGGGTGGAATCAAGAACTTCCAAACACCCGAGAGGGCGGCAAAGGCTCTCAGATGGCTCTCCCTCCGTCAACCTTTTTAAATCTGAACTTTAATTCACGTTTGGTGGTACCATGGAACCGTACCGACTCTTGTATCCCATGAGAACGTACCTTATCGTTGCTGGCCAAGGTGACGAAGCCAACGTTATGGCGGCTGATTGGGTCACCGTCGTCTCTCACAGACCAACTATGATAGGAGTGGCCATAGCACCCGAGAGGCACACGTGGAAACTGATAAGAAAATACCGCGAGTTCGTCGTGAGCGTTCCTAGATTGGACATGCTAAACGACGTCTGGGTGGTGGGTACAAGGCATGGCCCAAGTAAACTCAGGGACACATCGATAGAGTTCTCAAACTCGACGACTCTTAAAACACCGAGCGTAAAAGGTGCACTCGCCAACGTCGAGTGTCGACTCGTCGATGAGAAGACCTACGGGGATCACACTTGGTTCGTCGGCGAAGTCGTTGGATTCTCATACCAGAGAGATGCCTTCGGACCGGACGGCCCAAAACCTGATGCAGGTTTCCTCGCACACCTATCTTGGACGGACTTCGTGACGTTCTCAGGGAGGGTGCTTAGACCAGCGGAGTGAGCCAACCTTTTTATACGTACCCCCCTAACCACCTGCGATGATAGCCCTCGGAATAGAAGGAACCGCACACACCTTGGGCATAGGCGTGGTTACCGAGAGGGAAGTTCTGGCCAACGTATTCGATACCCTCACCACGGAGAGGGGTGGGATACATCCCAAAGAAGCGGCGGAGCACCACGCACGCCTCCTCAAGCCCCTCCTGAAAAAAGCCCTCCAAACCGCCGAAATTACGATGGAAGACGTCGACGTCGTGGCATTCTCACAGGGACCTGGGCTGGGCCCGGCCCTGAGGGTCGTGGCGACCGCCGCACGGGCCCTAGCGATAAAACACGACAAGCCGATAATCGGTGTAAACCACTGCATAGCGCACGTGGAGATAACCAAGATGTTCGGTGTTAGGGACCCGGTCGGCCTCTACGTGAGCGGAGGAAACACCCAGGTCATAGCACTTGAAGGAAGGAGGTACAGAGTCTTCGGCGAGACCCTTGACATAGGAATAGGAAACGCGATAGACACCTTCGCGAGGGAGCTGGGTATAGGATTTCCCGGTGGACCGAAGATAGAGCGACTGGCGCTCAAAGGACGGAGGTACGTAGAACTGCCTTACACCGTCAAGGGGATGGACCTGAGCTTCTCGGGCATACTAACGGAAGCTGTGAGGAAGTACCGCACCGGGAAGTACCGGGCGGAAGATTTAGCCTACTCGTTCCAGGAGACGGCGTTCGCCGCCCTGGTGGAGGTTACAGAGCGTGCGCTGGCCCACACAGGCAAAGAGGAAGTCGTTCTTGTGGGAGGGGTGGCGGCCAACAACAGGCTGCGTGAGATGGTTGAGATAATGGCAACCGACAGGGGGGTTCGCTTCTTCGTCCCGCCTTACGACCTTTGCAGGGACAACGGGGCCATGATAGCCTACACGGGTCTCAGGATGTACAGCGGGGGCGTGAGGTTCTCACTCGACGATACCGTTGTGAAGCAGAAGTTCAGAACCGATGAAGTTGAGGTGACGTGGGAGTGAGGAAGTACGAGAAGGTTGTGGTGGGGGGAACCTTCGACAGACTTCACCTCGGCCACAAAGCCCTCCTAAGGAAAGCCTTTGAGGTCGGTAAGAAAGTTTACATCGGTCTCACCTCCGATGAGATGATAAGGGACAAGCCGTACTCAGAGAAGATACTTCCGTACCGGGTGAGACTGAGAGACCTCCTGAAGTTCCTCGACGTCAACGGTTACAGGGATTACAGGATAATCAAGATACACAACGCCATAGGCTTCGCCGATAAGATAAGAGGTCTTGAGGCCATAGTCGTGAGTGAGGAGACGTTTAAAGGTGCACTGGTTGTCAACCGGGCCAGGGAAGAGAGGGGACTCAGTCCGCTGGAGATAGTTAAAATCCCCCTGGTCAGGAGTTACATAGGACCTAGGATAAGCTCCACCCTCATAAGGGCCGGCCTAATAGATACGTTCGGACGGCCTCTAAGGGGAAAGTGAGCTCGTTCGGGTTAAAGGAACTTGTCCAGACCAACACCTCTCTTCTTGCTCTTGGGCTTACGTTTTCCCCGCTTTACCTCCTCCTTCTCCGTGGACTTCTGGAAATCCAGAGGCTTAACGCGCTTGACCTCACCGACCTTCTTACCGTTCCTTCCACCGTTGACCGTCTCTAGGATTCCCCTCCGTTTTTTAATCTTCCCTGTCCTCTCTTTGATCATCCTCTCACACACGTCAGCTGAAAAACCCAGGAGGGTCTTCTGCCTCTCTGGAAGAACCGTCTCAAAGAGCGTTTTTATGTCCCTCTCGGTCAGGCATATCCTCTGCTTGGTGTACTCCTTAACGTTGTACTTGGTGACGAGCATCTTGGCAGTTTCGAGGTACTTCTCGACGGCCCCTTTGCTGACGGTCAGAACTATCTTTCCACCGCAGCGCGGGCACTTGCCCGTCAGCGGAGGCCGTCTGTACTTGGCGTTGCACCTGACGCAGCGAAACTCCTGCCGTGTGAAGCTTCTAAGGTTCCCCCTCAGGTCCGGGATTATATGACTGTTGAGTATGGTCTCGGCTACGTGATGCTCATCGACCGCCCTTATCCTCTCGGCCAGCTCGAGCTGTCTCTCAACCTTCTCGCTCATATCGCCGAGTTGCTTGTAGCGGCTCATCTTCGGACCGAGACTCACGTCGTCCGTGTCGTGGGTGAACCGTATCCCCTCGTACATCTCGGGTTTGCCGAGTCTATCCTCAACGCGCTCGATGAGTTTGATCTCCTTCGGGGACTTCAGCTCGTAGGTGGCCTCGTAGAATTCCAGGGGATAGTAGCGGACTACGTCCATGTTGTGAACCTCGCTGTCAACCTCCCGCGGGTCTAGACGAGTGGTAACGACCAACGGCGCGTCCATCTTCCCACCGCGCTTCTCTGGGAGGTAGTACTTGCTGAAGTTGAGGAGTGCATCGAGAAGGAGCATGACAGCGTCTTCATCGCCGTCACAATTTGCTGTAGTAATATTATTACTAATTATTATCGTATGATATTTGGAAGCGCTTAGCGAGTATACAACGTCGTCAGGAGGCTGGATGAACTCAACAGACCGGACTTTAAGGAGAATTCCCATATCGGTAGCACGCCGATAGGGTTGGAAGTTATGGCCCCTCCACTGCTTGGCAACACTGTTCTTTCTTTTGCTGATGAATCCGATTGAATTCATGAAATTCAACGCCTGAATACCGTAGAGGTTCAAACGGTAGACTCTAGACACAGGGACGGTACCGCCCTTGGCCCGATGGTATTTTTGAACAACATTGCCAGAACGGGAATTTGCATCCCTGTCCACACCCCAGCTTGAGTAAAGGCCAAATTTAGAGATTAGCAATGTGTCAATGTCCTCTAACAGGGGCCTGTTAACACTATACACAACTAC
>Ga0256834_1002010_pt1 | contig 13221 bp, 11 predicted proteins | sample 4281140metaG_FD_190536 | JGI IMG/M metagenome (GOLD analysis project Ga0256834, IMG submission 190536) | Hydrothermal vent microbial communities from East Pacific Rise, Pacific Ocean - 4281-140 | ecosystem: Environmental > Aquatic > Marine > Hydrothermal vents | place: Pacific Ocean: East... | reverse complement strand
GCTAAAAAATCTTTATATAAATTCACTATACAATTATAATAAGCCTACAATGTTTAAAGATAATAGAGGAAAGGTTTTTTTAGGAAAAATCATTGATATAAGTGAAAGTGGCAGACTTGTAGTTGAATTAGAAAATAAAAAAACTTGCAAATTCAACTTAAAAGAAATTAAATTTGCAAGTAGTTAAAAGTAAAATTATTATAAATTTTCTGCCTTTTCTGATAAAGTATCAATAAATTTTTGAAGTGGTTTTTTTACCATCATAGCCATCATAGGGTTAAAATCTCCCTCAAATAATAATTGAGTTTCACAACTATTATCAGTAATTTCAGCTATTAATGTTGTTAAAGTAAAATTTAACTTACTGCTTGCAGCTCCTAAAATAATTTTGTCAAATTCTTGTCTTTCTTTTACTACTAGTCTAATTTCAGGCATTCCCTTTAAACTAAAAATAAATGATTCACCATCTACTTCAAATTTTTCTATATTCTCGGGCATTAGTTGTCTGAAATTTTCCAAATTACTTAAAAATTCGAAGAATTCTTTTTGAGATTTGTTGATGGTTGATTTTTTGCTTTCTAAATTCATGTTTTTCTGTTTATTGTTTCCATTTACTTGGATTTTCTCTCCATTGTTGAAGTGTGTCTAATTCATTTTTTGAAATATAGTTACTATCAATCGATTGTTCTAATAAATGTTTGTAATCACTCAATGTATTTAATTTCACATTGGCTGCTTTGAAGTTGTTTGTAGCAACATCAAATCCATACGAAAAAATAGCAACCATTCCTTTTACATTAGCTCCTTCTTCTTTCAAAGCAGCAACTGCGTTGAGGCTACTTTTACCGGTGCTAATTAAATCTTCAACTACTACTACATTTTTATTTTTTTCCAAAAAGCCTTCAATCTGATTCTTTCTTCCATGTTTTTTTGCTTCTGGCCTAACATAAATAAAGGGTATATTTAATTGTTGGGCAACTAAAGCACCTATAGCTATAGCACCTGTAGCTACACCTGCAATTACATCGGGCCTTCCGTATTCATCTTCAATAATTTTGGCTAAATTTTCTCTTAAATAAGTTCTTATTTTAGGATAAGATAACGTAGTTCTATTATCACAATAAATAGGTGATTTCCATCCTGAAGCCCAAGTGAACGGATCTTTTGGCTGTAATTTAATAGCTTTTATTTGCAATAAAATTTCAGCTGTTTTTTTTGCAGTATCTTTGTTCATAACCATAATGCAAATGTATAAAGTTTTTGTGAATGACTGTCCAATAATTTTGACAGATAATAAGAAGATTTCAACAGGTTTTGAAAAAATAGACTTCAAAAGTGTTGCTGTTCTAAAAATTGTAGAAGATTTTTTTCAAAATAAACACAAGGGAATTTACTTGGTGTGTGATAATGTAGAAGAGTGTTGGGAACAATTTAAATTAAAATTTACAATTCAGGAGGCAGCGGGAGGTAAGGTTATAAATACAAATAATGATGTGCTTTTTATTTATAGGTTTCATAAATGGGATTTACCAAAAGGTAAATTGGAAAAAGGAGAGTCTATAGCGCAATGTGCTATTAGAGAGGTTAAAGAAGAGTGTGGTATTACAGATTTAAAAATTGAAAAAGAATTACAAACTACATATCATATTTTTGTTAGAGAAGGAAAGTTTATTTTAAAAATTACGTATTGGTTTTTAATGAATACCAATTTTAATGGGAAATTAAAACCACAGTTAGAGGAAGCCATAACTCAAGCGGTTTTTAAAAATAAAGTTGAAACAGAAAAAGCGCTACTTAATACATACGAGAATATAAAACTTTTGTTTAAAAAATGATTCTAAATTGTTAATATATAATAGATTTTCAGTCTGTTATGTGTAAATTAGCATCAATCACAATTATTCTATATCAATTCATATAATTACCCTATATTTGCCGCTTTTTGTAAATAAATATCTATGGCTAAATTTATTAGAAAGCGAGTTACCAATGTTAGAAATGATATATTTTCTGGGGTAACAGTAGCATTAGCACTGGTTCCTGAGGCGGTTGCTTTTGCCTTTGTAGCAGGGGTAGATCCATTAGTAGGTTTATATGCCGCATTTATGGTTGGTTTGATTACGGCTATTTTTGGTGGTAGACCTGGTATGATTTCAGGTGCCACAGGAGCTTTAGCTGTTGTAATGGTTACGCTTGTAGCAAAAGGTAATGCTATGGGAAATCCTGATGAAAATTTGGGACTGTACTATTTATTTGCTACTGTAATTTTAATGGGAATTATTCAAGTTTTAGCTGGTGTTTTGAAATTGGGGAAATTTGTTCGGTTAATACCACATCCTGTTATGATGGGGTTTGTAAATGGTTTGGCAATTGTTATTTTTATTTCTCAGTTAGGAATGTTCAAAAAAACGGTAGAAGGAAATAAAATCTGGCTACAAGGAAATCAATTATACATTATGGTTGGATTGGTCGCCTTGACTATGATTATTATGTGGGGTTTGCCAAAAATTAAACAGGCTCAAAAATTACCAGAAGCCTTAATAGCAATAATTGTAGTAAGTTCTATTGCAATTTTCGCAAATTTAGATGTTGCAACGGTTGGTTCATTTATTAAGGATGGAGGTGGAGAAGGATTAAAGGGTGGTTTGCCAACATTGCATTTAGAAACATTTTCTAAAATTCCATTTACTTGGGAATCTATTACATTTATTCTTCCTTATGCTTTAATTTTAGCTGCCATTGGTTTAATAGAATCTTTAATGACATTAAATTTAATTGATGATTTGACTGAAACTCGTGGTAATGGGAATAAGGAATGTGTAGCACAAGGTGGTGCAAATATTATTACAGGTTTATTTGGTGGAATGGGTGGTTGTGCCATGATTGGTCAGTCTATTATAAATATTAAAGGTGGAGGTAGAGGAAGACTATCAGGTATTGTAGCTGCATTAATGTTATTGTTTTTCATAGTGTTTGGATCATCATATATTGAACAAGTACCTATTGCAGCTTTGGTTGGAGTTATGTTTATGGTTGTTGTTGGAACTTTTGCTTGGAGTAGTTTTAGAATTATAAATAAAATCCCTAAAACAGATTTATTTGTGTTGATATTGGTTTCAGCATTAACAGTTATTTTTGATTTAGCAATAGCAGTCATTGCCGGGGTTATTGTAAGTGCATTGGTTTTTTCTTGGGAAAATGCAAAAAGAATTAGAGCACGTAAAACAATAAAAGATGATGGTACAAAGGTATATGAAATTTGGGGACCACTATTTTTTGGATCAATTGCTGCCTTTAATGAAAAATTTGATGTTAAAAATGATCCTGAGAGTGTTGAAATAGATTTTATTGAATCACGAATTAGTGATCATTCAGCGTTAGAAGCAGTTTCTAACATAGTTGAAAAATACCAATCAGTTGGAAAAACTATTTATTTAAAACATTTAAGTGAAGAGTGTAAACAGTTACTATATAAAAGCAATCCCAAATTTAAAGAGGTAATTATAAATGATATTGATGATCCAAGATATCACGTTGTAGAAAACCCTGAAGCATTTAATTAATAGGTGTGCTTAAAATAGTATAAAATGTTTGTATTCCATAAGCAATTTGCCCAATTTCAAGATTTTCATTAGGGCTATGTTGGTTATTATCTGGATTTACTAGGGGTACAATAAAAGCAGGGATTTTTAACTCGTTTATAAAAGGTGAAATAGGTACTGTTCCTCCCATAATTCTAATTTTAACAACATCTGTATTAAAAGTTGAACTTAAAATATTGTCAATCCATATACCATAAGGGTTATCTAAATCTGTTCTAAAAGGTTTCGTAACAGAACCTTCTTTAATAGTTATAATGTTTGCATAGTTTTTTCGTTCTTCTAGTGTAGGTTCTTTTGAAGTAATATAATAGCCTTGATTTTTAATATGTTTTTTTATTAAACTCTTTAAGGTATTTCCATCTGTTTCAGGAACCAGTCGTATATCAATTTCTGCAGTTGCTTTATCAGGTACAATAGTTCTCGATTTTTCTCCAACCCAACCTGATGAAATTCCTCGAACATTTAAAGATGGGTATTGTAAAGATTCTTGATAAAAATGACCAACAGTTTCGGGAGAATTTATCGCAAGTGCATTATGTAGCGTTGTAATATCATCTGGTACACTTTTGAGTATTTTCTCTGTAGTTTTATCTATTACAATACCATCATAATAGCCTTTGATAAGAACTTTTCCATTTTTATCTTTCATACTGCTTAAAAGATGAGCCATTTTAAAAACAGGGTTTGGGGCATAATTACCATAATGTCCACTATGTTGTGGTGTAATTGGCCCATAAGTGGTAAGTGTTAATGTTGTTATTCCTCTGCACCCAAACACCAATGTGGGTTTTTTTGAAGGATGTACAGGGCCATCATTAATAATTAAAAAATCAGCATTTAAAAGAGTGCGATTTTCGGCTACTGCTTTAGGTAATGGTTTGCTACTTTTTTCTTCTTCGCTATCTAAAATGACTTTTACATTAAAAGGAATTTCTTTATTATTTTTTTTGAGTAAATCAATAGCATTAAGTAACATAACAATAGGACCTTTATCATCTGATGTAGATCTTCCAAAAAGCCTCCAATTGTAATTGATGGTTTTATTTAACTCATCCCAATTTAATTCTTTCCATCCAGTTTTACGTTGCTCTTTTAAAACTATTGTATAAGGATTTTTTTGTTCCCATTTGGAAGCTTCTATAGATTGTCCGTCAAAATGCATATAAAATAATACTGTTGGCTTATTTTCTTGTATTGGCAATGAAGCAAAAAATAAGGGTAACCCTTCAGTTTTCAATACTTTAACGTTAAAACCTCTAGCTTTAAATTTGGTTGTAAGCCATACTATATTTTGTTGAATATCATTTTTATTTAAAGCGTCATTAGGAATTGATACAAAATCTTTAAGTTCTTCAATAGATTTTTTTATTTGGGTATTTAATTGAATACGTTCTTGAGCAAGACTAAAAAAAATATTTGAGATAAAGCAAATTAGAAAAAGTTTTTTCATTGTATAAATGTATAATTAGAAGCTGAAATTACAATATAATTTTAAAATAGTAAGAATGTTAAGTTGTATTTACATATTTTTCTTCAGAAAAGAAATCCATTCTTGTTTTGTATTTAAATTTTCAATTATAGAATCATCATTTACTTTTATAAATGAAATGTCTTTGGTAGGAAATTTTTTTAGTTGATAATCCAATCGAGCATCTTTATTTTTTAAATCAACCGTAAGTAATTGTTTCCAAAAAGTAGAATTTATTTTTATAGGATGTCCATTTTTGCCCTTAAAACTTGGAATAACAATTGTATTATTGGTTTCAACTATTTTCTGCAATTCTTTAAAATTTAAAATAGGAATATCAATAGGATTTAAAAGGATACTATTGGATGGTTTAATTTCTTTTAAAACAGATTGTAATGTAGAAAATGAACCTAGCTCAGGGTGTTTGTTTATAACAATTCTTATAGCGAGTCCGTTAAAGTTGACAGGTTTTAATAGTGCATTCTTAAACCATGGAATTGCATTAAAATAATGTTGATAATGATATCCTAATCCTATAAAAACTTCAGAAATTATTGTTTTTGAAACTCTATGTAATTGTTCTAAAATCCAAAAAATGTGTTGGTATTTAAGCAAACCTTTGTCAACACCCATTCTTTCTGATTTCCCTCCTGCCAACAAAACAAAAACGGTATCATTTTCCATAGTACTTTTTCAATAATTCGGCGGCAATACTTATGGCAATTTCTTTTGGGGTATGACCACCAATATCTAATCCAACCGGACAGTGAACGGGAGAAATTCCGGCTTCAAAATTTAATTCTTTTTTTAATAAATTATTAAACTTATTCTTCTTTGTTTTACTTCCAATTAAGCCAATATAGTTGGTTTTAGAATGTAATGCTAAAGCAGTAATTTCAAAATCAAGTTTATGATCGTGAGTCATAATAACAACATAACAGTTTTCACCCCAATTTACTTTGTGTTTGTACAAATCAAAAGGAATATCAGAAAATGTGATGTTGTTATCAAGTTGAATATTATTTTTCCAGTTTTTACGAGTATCTAATAAAGTGATATTAAATGGAGTATCTTTTAAAATAGCGCATAACTCAATGCCAATATGTCCGGCACCAAATAAAAATAATTCAGGAGTTTGGTTCATAGGTTCAATAATTAATTCAACTTTACCACCACAGCATTGTTCAAATTCAGGTCCTAAAGTATATGAAAATTCTTTTGTTTTATTTTCGTTAATTGCAACCACAGCCTCATCAATAATTTGAAACTCTAACTTCCCTCCACCAATTGTCCCAAAAATTTCCTTTTGTTTGGTAACAATCATTTTTGATGATATTTTGCAAGGGGCAGAGCCAAGAACTTTGGTAATTGTTACCAATGCTACAGGTTGTTTTTTCTGTTTAAACTCGTATAGTAATTCTATCCAATTATTCATAAGAATACTAAACTAATCCGTAATCAGATAACGGTAAATTATGGTATCTTTTTCTTGTTGCCTTGAAAATAGCATTTACTATTGCTGGTGCAATTACGGGTACGCCAGGTTCTCCAACACCAGTTGGTTTTTCTGAGCTTTCAACAATCTCAACATGAACTTTCGGAATTTCATGCATTCGTATCATTTTGTAATTATCGTAGTTACTTTGTTCAATAGCACCATCTTTAGCTGTAATTTTACCATAAAAGGCTAATGACATTCCAAAAATTGCTGATCCTTCCATTTGCGCTTTTACAGTATCTTTATTAATAACAGTACCACAGTCAATAGCAGTAAAAACATTGTGTACTTTTACTTTTTTATCAATTACTGATACTTCAACTATAGAAGCTACATAGCTATAAAAACTATAATGTACTGCTAATCCATATGCGTGATTTTCAGGAAGCTGTTTCCCCCATTCAGCATTTTTGGCCGCAATTTTTAATACATTTTTAAGTCGTGCTGTATTGTATTTTATTTCATTTTGGGTGTCTTCAACCCTATCCTTTCCAATTAAATTTAATCTAAATTCTAAAGGGTCTTTGTTTGCTGCGGAAGCTAATTCATCAGCAAAAACATTTTCTGAAAATCCGTGAGGGATATTAATAACGGAGCGCAACCATCCAATTCTAACCATAGCTGGAGCTTTGCCTACTTCAATTTTCATATTTTTAATATCAAACGGAACATTGGAAGCGCTTGCAATTTCAAATCCAGCAGCATAATCTACGCCAGGTGAAAATGTTGATACAATTGAAGGCAATGCAAACCGATGCAACCAGCCTGTTACATTTCCATTTTTATCTAACGAAGCTTTTAAGTATTGGGCGCTCACGGTATGGTAATAATCATGTTTTATATCATCTTCACGTGTCCAAACTACTTGAACAGGAGCATTTAATTCTTTGGAAAGCATCACAGCTTCAACAACATAATCAGGTTTTGATTTTCGTCCAAAACCACCACCTAAAAAAGTCACATTGATAGTTACTTTTTCTTCAGAAGTTTTTAAATAATCTACCACTTCCTTTCTGGTTGTTTGTGGAGCCTGTGTTGGAGCCCAAACTTCACAACTATCACCCTGTACCCAAGCTACTGCATTTGGAACTTCCATTGGTGCGTGTGACAAGTGTGGTAATTGGAAAGTGCTTTCAACAATTTTAGAAGCATTTTTAAAGGCTTTATTAATATTACCAACATCTTTAGCAACTTTACCTTGTTTATGAACATTGGCTGTAATTTCAGCCATATATGTTTTAGAATTGTAACTTTTGTTGTCACCAAAATCCCATTCAATTTTTAAGGCTTCTTTTCCTTTAAAAGCTGCCCAAGTGTTAGAAGCAATTACGGCAACACCTCCCAATGCTCCAAATGGTTTTTCAACTCTGGGAATTTCAATAACAGCTTCAACACCAGCTATTTTTAACGCTTCAGATTTGTCGAAAGATTTTACTGTGCCAAAAGTAACTGGACAGCGGGCAATTGCTACAAATTTCATATTTGGTAAACGTTTATCTAAGCCAAAAATGACTTTTCCTTTAACATAGTCTTCGGCATCAATACTTCTTAGTTTTTTTCCGATGTATTTAAAATCTTTTGGTGATTTTAAAACGTACTCTTTAGGGATTTCTAAAGTTTTAGCTATTTCTACTAAATCACCAAATCCTATTTTTTTTCCACTTGAATGAGTCACAAAATGATTTTTAGCAGTACATTCACTTTCTGAAACTTGCCATTTTTTTGCTGCAGCAGAAATTAACATTGCTTTAGCCATAGCGCCCATTTTTCGCATAGTTTCATACAGGTAACGAACACTGCGAGAACCATCGGTATTTTGATCGCCGTATTTAGCATCACCAGTGGCTTGTTTTACGATAACTTTATTCCAATCAGCTTCCATTTCATCAGCAATAATTGAGGTTAATGAAGTGCGTACACCATTTCCCATTTCTGAACGTGAAGCAATTAAAACTAAGCTTCCATCAGAATTTAATTGAACAAACAAATTTGGATTGAAGTCTACTAAGTTTTTTGTAATTTCTTTATCTGAAAATACAGAAGTGTTACAAGCTAATATTAATCCACCTGAAGCTAAACCAATGCTTTTTACAAAAGTTCTACGACTTATATTTTTTATAGTACTCATGAGTGCTGGTTTTTAAGTTCAACAGTTTTGTGAATTGCTTTTTTGATACGTTGATAGGTTCCGCATCGGCAAATATTACCAATCATTGCCTCTTCAATATCTTTATCGGTAGGATTTTCATTTTTATCTAATAAAGCAGTCGCAGCAATTAATTGTCCGGGTTGGCAAAACCCACATTGAGGAACGTTTAATGTTACCCAAGATTCTTGAAGCAATTGTAAATTTTTAGAAGCTCCCTCGATGGTTAAGATATTTTTCCCAACAGCAGCAGAAACAGGTATTACACACGATTGCACAGGAGAGTTATCTAACATAACTTTACAAGACCCACATAGGCCTTTTCCACAGCCATATTTTGTACCTGTAAGTCCAATAATGTCTCTAATTGCCCAAAGTAAAGGCATGTCTGGAGCCACATCAATAGTGTGTTTTTCTCCATTAATTCGAAGTGTAACCATGTTATAGTAGATTAGTTGTTAAATAGTGAAACAATTTAAGAATTATTTTATAAATGTGTTTTTTGAATTTATGTTTAACAGAAATTTAACTGAAATCAAGTTAAAAAATAAAAATGTCAATTTTTACTGCTATATAAATGAGTTTGCTTCTTTTACTTCACCAGCAAGCATATTATTAATATGAATTGTTCCAATTCTAACCCTAACTAAACGTAGGGTTGGATACCCAACAACAGCAGTCATTTTTCGTACTTGCCTAAATTTCCCTTCTCGAAGTGTAATTGAAATCCAACTTGTAGGTCCATGTCGTTCATCTCTAATCTTTTTTGTCCTTTTGGGAAGTTTTGGAGGTTGTGTAAGTTTGAAAACTAAACAAGGTTTTGTAGTGTATTTGCCAGTTTCTGTACTAATTTCTAAACCATTTTTTAGTTTTTGAATGGCTTCTTGGGTAACTTCTCCATCTACCTGTGCAAAGTATTCTTTTTCAATTTTAGAACTTCTAATATATTCACTCATTTTCCCATCAGTGGTTAGCAGTAATAAGCCTTCAGAGTGTTCATCTAAACGTCCAATTGCCATTGTATTTTTAGGGAAACTATACAATTCACCCAATAATTTTTTGTTTGCTCTTTTGGTTTGGTTATTTGTAAACTGACTTAAATAACCATACGGTTTGAAGATAATAAAATGTTGATGTTTATTGTTTATATGCCTCATTTAAAATAGTATAAACTAGTTCTTTAGAAAGGGTTTTTCCTGTAGCTTTTTTCCGAATTTTATCAAAAGAAAAAATAAAATCACATCCATTTTTGTAATTACTACAACCATAGGCTGTTTTACCTTTTAGTATCGTTCCTTTTTTACATTTAGGACATATTAAAGTATCAGATATTTGCTTTTTTGTAGGCTTCTTTTCTTCTAATTTTAAGTTGAAATCTTCATCAAAACGAATCAATCCTTCAGTTGTATCCATTTCAGTTTTAAAACCTTTTAAATTTACAGTACATCCTTTTTTGAGCAATCTTATATATTGATTTTCAGATATTTTTTTATCAAAAAAACGATAAGGAAGCCTAAAGGTACAGCCATTTTTAAAGTTGCTACATCCATAAGCTGTGTTACCTTTTATGATGGTACCTTTGTTACATTTTGGACATTTAAAAGCTATAATATCAGTGGGTTTTTTTAGTGTCTTTTTTAGGGTTTTTGTTGAAGTAGATTTACTGGTAGTGTTGTAAGAAATATTGGCTTTCAATTTTTCTGAACGTACTTCGTATACCAAGTCATCTACCATTTTTTTCATGTTCTTGATAAAAGTTCCTGCGTTGAAAGTTCCTTTTTCAATTTCTTTCAGCCTTTTTTCCCATCTTCCTGTTAATTCAGCCGATTTTAATAATTCATTTTGGATAATTTCAATTAATTGAATTCCTGTTAATGTTGGTAATAATTGTTTCTTTTTTCGTTCAATATAATTTCGTTTAAACAATGTTTCAATAATATTGGCTCGGGTAGAAGGACGTCCAATTCCATTTTCTTTCATCAATTCTCGTAAAGCTTCATCATCAATATGTTTTCCTGCAGTTTCCATTGCTCTCAAAAGTGTTGCTTCTGAAAATTGATTTGGAGGCTTTGTTTGCTTTTCTAAAAATGAAGGTTCGTGAACTCCTTTTTCACCTTCAATAAATGTTGGTAAATTTTTTGTTGAGGTTTTCTCTTTGGTTCTTGAATTGAGTGAAGCAGAAGTTTCTGTACTGTGCTGAGAATTAGTATCAAATATTATTCTCCATCCTTTTTCTATAATTTCTTTTCCAGTAGTTTTAAAGTGAATATCAGCAGCTTTACCAATTACGGTAGTATTTGAAATTTTACAATCATCGTAAAATACAGCTATAAAACGTTTGGTAATAATATTATAAACCTGTTGTTGATTGTATTGTAAGTTAATTTGAATTCCTGTTGGAATGATAGCGTGATGATCAGTTACTTTTTTATCATTAAATACTTTAACGGATTTTCTTATTTTCTTACCTAATAAGGGTTGAACTAAAGTGTTATAATTTGTTAGGTTTTTTAGAATACTTTTAACTTTTGGGTATACATCATTTGGTAAAAAGGTGGTGTCAACTCTTGGATATGTAACAACTTTCTGCTCGTACAATTTCTGAACTATTTTTAAGGTTTCATCAGCTGAAAAACCAAATTTATTATTGCAATAAACTTGTAAACCTGTTAAATCAAATAATTTTGGAGCATATTCTTTTCCGGCTTTTTTGGTAATAGATACTATTTCAAAATTACTTTCTTTTACTTTATTGGCTAAAATTTCACCATCTTCTTTTTTTAAAAAACGCCCTTCTTCATAATTAAATAGTATTTCTCTGTATAATGTTTGTAATTCCCAATAAGGTTGAGGTGTAAAATTTTGAATTTCTTTAAATCGGTTAACTACCATTGCCAATGTAGGAGTTTGAACTCTTCCAACAGACAATACTTGTTTGTAGCCACCATATTTTAGCGTGTATAATCTAGTTGCATTTATGCCTAAAAGCCAGTCTCCAATAGCTCTAGAAAATCCGGCGTAGTATAAATTATCATAATTTTCTGAAGGCTTCAAATTTTGAAAACCTTCTTTAATTGCTTCTGTGGTAAGTGAAGAAATCCATAAACGTTTAACTTTACCTTTATAGCCAGCTTCATTAATAACCCAACGCTGAATTAATTCACCTTCCTGACCAGCATCACCGCAGTTTATTATAATATCGGCTTTTTCAAATAGGCTTTTTACAATTTTAAATTGTTTTTGAATTCCTTGATTATCAGAAACTTTGGTTTGGAATTTCTCTGGAAGCATTGGTAAATTATTTAAATTCCAACTTTTCCAATGTGGTTTGTAATCATTAGGCTCGAATAAGGTGCATAAATGCCCGAAAGTGTATGTTACAGCATAACCGTTTCCTTCAAAATAACCATCTCGTTTAGTAGAAGCTCCTAATACAGTGGCAATTTCACGAGCGACACTAGGTTTTTCAGCAATACATACCTTCATTTATAATTCAATTTGAAGTTTGCAAAATACAGAATTTAGATTGAAATAAAGTAGGTATTACAGTTGAAGTTTATACAAATTTTATATTATTAGTCTAGAAATAGTTTAATTAAATAAATGTAAAAGCTTCTCACTGTAAATTAATTGATATATTTAGCAAATGTAATTTATAAATCCATGCTGGATTTTAACAATAATTAATATTAATGAAATTATTTACAATACAGGAAATCAACGAAATTTTAAAGGGTGAAATTATTGGAGCTACCAATCAAAAAATAAGTGGCCCCGAAGAATTACAAAAAGCAAGTGCAAATCAAATTAGTTTTATAGGAAGTAAAAAATACATTCATTTATGGGAAACTTCAAATGCTTCTGTCGCAATTATTAATGAGGATTTAATTGTTGAACCTGAAGAAAATAGAGCGTTGATTAAGGTGAAAAATGCCGATTTAGCAATGGCGAAAATATTGGAATTATTTAATCCTAGTCCACCTCATTTTGATAATGAAATACATGAAACAGCGGTTATTCATAAATCGGCCGTTATAGGTAGTGGATGTAAAATAGGAGCAAACTGTTACGTGGGAAAAGATGTTATTTTGGGAGATGGAGCGATTTTGTATTCTAACGTTGCTATTTTTGATGAAACCAAGATAGGAAACCATACCGTTATCTGGTCAGGAACAGTAATTAGGGAACGTTGTGAAGTAGGAAACAATTGTATTTTTCATTGTAATGTTAGTATTGGAACAGACGGGTTTGGGTATAGACCAAGTGAAGATGGTAGGAAGTTGGTGAAAATTCCTCATATAGGTAATGTAATAATTGGTAATGAAGTTGAAATAGGTGCTAATTCTGCCGTAGATAGGGCAAAATTTAGTTCAACAATAATAGGTGATGGTTGTAAGATTGACAATTTAGTGCAAATTGCACATAATTGTACTTTAGGACGTTCTTGCATTATGGCAGGGAGTAGTGGTTTAGCAGGTTCTGTTACCTTGGGTGATGGCGTTATTAT
>Ga0256834_1002009_pt1 | contig 13227 bp, 12 predicted proteins | sample 4281140metaG_FD_190536 | JGI IMG/M metagenome (GOLD analysis project Ga0256834, IMG submission 190536) | Hydrothermal vent microbial communities from East Pacific Rise, Pacific Ocean - 4281-140 | ecosystem: Environmental > Aquatic > Marine > Hydrothermal vents | place: Pacific Ocean: East... | reverse complement strand
GGGGCTTTGCCCATACGACATGTAAAGACCAGTAAAAGCGCGGCAAGCTGCGCGTGAGCCCTCCGCTGAGGAGAACCCAGTGTTAACGTAGCCGTAGGGGCTTTGCCCATACGGCGTATCAAGGATAAAAATGAAACATTACGAATATTTTAACACACTGCTGCCACATCTGACCGCGGAGCACGAAGGTCCCGTCGCCTCCGTCATCACCCCATCGGCCGCCTTCGGATATGCATCTGCGCAGGAGGCGGAGGCGATCTTTGCAGGGGAGGAGCCCAAGCCGGTATATGCCAGGATGGGAAATCCCACAGGCACTAAACTGGAGCAGGCTCTTGCGAAGATGGAAGGGGGTGCCGGTGCAGTTGCAACCTCTTCCGGCATGGGTGCCGTTGCGATGGTGCTTACAGCTTTTTTGCAGAGCGGCGACAGAGTGGTTTGTGCGGGCGGACTCTTCGGCGGAAGCTATGCGATGATGAGCGATACGATGCCGAGATTCGGTATCGTGACGGAGTTTTTCGATGTAGATGATTTTGACACAATAGAAGCCTCCCTCTCGTCCGGAGCGAAGATGCTCTTTGTTGAGAGTGTCGGCAACCCGAATCTGCGCCTTCCCGACATAAGAAGACTGGCGATTTTATGTGAGCGGTACGAAGCCCTCTTCGTAGTGGACAATACGCTTACGCCGCTGATTGTCCAGCCCCTCAAGATGGGGGCCGATATAGTCGTCTACTCCACCACCAAAATCGTCAGCGGCCACTCTGCCGCCCTTGGCGGAGCAGCGGTGTTTCGAGGAGTGAAAGAGGAGGGAGAAAAACTCGCCGGCGAGAGATTCGTGCAGCTTCATCCATTCCTGAAAAAGGGCAGAGCGGCGATGGTGATGATGGCGAAGAAGCGTGCGATGCGCGATTTCGGTATGAGTGCCAACGCGTTTGGCTCGTTTTTGACCATGCTTGGTCTTGAGACGCTGGCGCTACGTACCCAAAGAGTCAACTCCACTGTGCAAAAAACGGCACAGCTTCTTTATGACGAAGGGGTGAAGGTAAGACATCCGAGCCTTCAAAACCACGAACACAACTTTCGCTATGAAGCGCTTTTCGAGGATGGGTGCGGCCCGCTTTTGACTATCGACTTCGATACAAAAACGGAAGCGTTCAGTTTTTTGAACGCTTTGAAAATTCCCGTGCAGACGGCAAATATAGGTGACAACCGCACTTTGGCGCTGCATATGGCAAGTACAATATATCGGGATTTCGACGAGGAGTCGCTGCGTCTTATGGGTATCACTCCCGGGCTTGTACGATTTTCTATCGGCCTGGAGGCGCCTGTGGCGCTTGCCGAAGATATTGTGGCGGCCTGGAAAAAGCGCCGCTGAAAGCGGTCTCTTTTTTACTGCAATCCTTATAGTCTTCTTTGAAAAATCCCCAAGTTACGGGGGTTCATCTGCAATATACTTGAAAAATCGCAAAATTATGATATACTTAAAATAAACTAAAACGAGTACCCGAAGAGGGGTATCGACAAATTTTGTATAAAGGAAGAGCGTTGGCTCAAAAAGAGTGGATCGAGAGTGAGAGCGGGGTAGATCTGGACGAGCCCGACTTCTACAAAGTGATAATGTGGAACGACGATTATACGACGATGGATTTCGTTGTTGAGATTTTGGCCGATATATTTCACAAGAGTTACGAAGAGGCGGTCGAGATCATGCTTGCGATTCATGAGAAGGGCAAAGGGGTCTGCGGCCGCTATACGTACGAAATCGCCGAAACCAAAGTGCACCAGGCGACCAAAAGAGCCAGGGCCAACGAGTTTCCTTTACGCGTTACGATGGAGAAAGAATGATTAGCAAAGATTTGAACGAGATTTTTAAAGAGGCTGTCAAGTATGCGAAAATGCACCGGCATGAGTATCTGACGGTAGAGCATATTTTCCTCGCTGTTTTGTTGAGCCAGCAGGGAGCACAGATTCTCGAGGCCGCGGGGGCGGATGTCGAGAAGCTCAAAAGCAGAATCAACCAGCATCTTGTCACTTCGCTGAGACCGCTGCCCGAAGGCGTTACGCGAGAGCCTTTTGAAACCGTGGCGCTATCGAGAGTGATAGAGCATATGATCAGGCATGCGCAGAGTGCCGACAAGAAGGAGGCGAGTGTCGGTGATCTGCTCGCTTCCATCTTCAATGAAGAGCACTCCTTTGCGGTTGCGCTAATGAGCTCCTACGGTATAGATCGTCTAAAGATACTCGAAGTGATCACGGAGAGTACGGACGAAGCTTCGCATCGGGAGAAAAAGGAGGATGAGAGCGAGTATCTGGGACAGTTTACCGTCAATTTGGTCAAACGGGCGAAAGAGGGGAAGATTGATCCCGTAATCGGTCGTGAACGAGAGATTGAACGTGTGATGCAGATACTCTGCCGTCGCAAGAAGAACAACCCGGTGCTCGTCGGTGAGCCGGGTGTCGGAAAAACCGCCATAGCCGAAGGCCTTGCTTTGGAGATTGCAAACGGAAACGTACCGCAGATGCTCGAAGATACCGAAGTGTTTGCACTCGATATAGGTACACTGATAGCCGGTACGAAATATCGCGGAGATTTTGAAAAGCGTCTAAAAGGTGTCTTGAGCGAGTTGCAGGAGCGGAAAAATGCGGTACTCTTTATCGACGAGATACACAACCTGGTAGGAGCCGGCGCCACCAACGGCGGGAGTATGGACGCATCAAATCTTCTCAAGCCCGCACTGGCGAGCGGCGAGCTCAAGTGTATAGGTGCCACCACGTTCGAAGAGTATAGAAACTTTTTCGAGAAGGATAGAGCTCTCAGCCGCCGCTTCGCCAAGGTGGACGTAGCCGAGCCGAGCTTCGACGATACTCTGAAAATTCTCAAAGGGCTCAAGTACAAATATGAATCGCATCACGACGTGCATTTTAGCGAGAAGGCTTTGAAAACGGCTATCGACCTCTCCGTAAAATATATGCACGAGCGCTTTTTGCCCGACAAGGCCATCGATATAATCGATGAGGTCGGCGCCTCTTTCAGACTCAAGGCGAGAAAACGTAGACGCGTAAACGAGCGGGATATCGAAGATGCGGTAAGCAGAATGCTCGGACTTCCAACAGCGCGCATCAACAGTGACGATCTGGCTACCTTGCAGAGTCTCGAAACAGTTCTAAAAAGCAGGATAATCGGTCAGGATCGTGCTGTCGAAGAGGTAGCTGCGGCTATAAAACGTGCCAGAGCGGGCCTCGGAGCTCCCAACAAGCCTGTCGGAAGCTTTCTTTTTGCAGGCCCTACCGGTGTCGGCAAGACCGCACTCGCACTCGAGCTTTCGGAGGCTCTTGGAGTCCATTTCGAGCGCTTCGATATGAGCGAATATATGGAAAAGCATGCAGTCAGTCGCCTCATCGGCGCACCTCCAGGTTATGTAGGCTACGAGCAGGGTGGACAGTTGACCGAAGCTATAAGAAAACATCCGCACACTGTCTTGCTGCTCGACGAGATCGAAAAGGCTCATCCGGATCTGATCCAGGTACTGCTTCAGGTGATGGATAACGCAATGCTTACAGACAACACCGGAAACCGCGCCGACTTCAAAAACGTAATCATAATAATGACCTCCAACGTGGGGGCTACGGAGGCCAATGTGATGGGATTCGGTGCTCGAAACGAAGCGAAACACGATACGGCTATCAAGTCCGCTTTCTCTCCGGAGTTTAGAAACAGACTCGATGCCGTCGTACGTTTCGAACATCTGAAGTTTGAAGATGTCAAAAGGATTGTCGACAAGTTTATCGATGAACTCAACTCCCAGATGGCCGAGAGAAAGATCACCATCAGGCTCTCCGATGCCGCCAGAGGCTATCTGGCCAAAGAGGGATATGACGAAACGATGGGTGCGAGGCCTCTGGGCAGGGTCATTGCAGAGAAGATAAAAGCGCCGTTGACGGAAGAGATACTGTTCGGTTCGCTTAAAGAGGGCGGAGAGGCGCACTTCGATCTGGATGGCGAATCTTTGACTTTCAAGGTTGCCGAGCGTGTCTAACGGGCCAGGGATTCCCCGGCTCGGATTCGACTACATATTCCCAAATCCACGTTTCGCCATTAAAGAGGGGCTTCTTGCCTATGGCGGAGATCTCAACCCGGACAGGATTCTGGCGGCATACAGGAAGGGTATCTTTCCGTGGTATAACGAAGGTGATCCTATTTTGTGGTGGTCGCCGGATCCGAGACTGCTTCTTTATCCCGATCGATTCAAAATCTCGAGATCGCTAAGAAAAAAGCTTCGTCAAAAACGCTTTTCGGTAAAATTGGACGGAAACTTCACTTCTGTTATGAGACACTGCTCCAAGGTTCCGAGGCATGGGCAGACCGGTAGCTGGATTCTGCCGGAAGTGATAGAGTCTTATAGTGCGCTTCATCAGCGCGGCTTTGCCCACTCCGTCGAAGTTTACGACGAAGAGGGAAATCTTGTGGGCGGACTATACGGCATAAGCATAGGTCTGGCATTTTTCGGAGAGTCTATGTTCTCTCTCGTGCCGGATGCTTCCAAAATCGCGCTTGCCTATATGGTGGAGCTTGCAAAGAGATGGAGTTTCGATTTCATAGATTGTCAGATACCCTCCGAACACCTCATGCGTCTTGGTGCCCAGAAGGTACCAAGAGAGAGGTTTCTTGACGAGCTGGAGGTTACTCAGCTATCTTTGGGTATACATGGAAACTGGAAGGTTTACGACTCCCTTCTTGAACAGATGGAGTGGTAAAGCAATTTTAATCAGGAGAGCGGTATGGTAAACGAGCGTATCGGATTTTCCCTCTGGCTCGATTTTATAGAGAGGGACTATCTGCAAAAGGAGTTTCGACGCCTTGTAGCGGATGGAGTTATCAACGGTGCGACGAGCAACCCTTCGATTTTCGCATCGTCCATCGAAACTTCGCCTGCCTATACGGCCCAGTTGGAGAGATTGAAAAATCACACTGCAAAAACCAAATATGAAGAGTTGGCCAAAGAGGATATAAAATTGGCTGCGGAAGCGCTCTATCCTCTCTACGAGGAGGGCAGAGACGGCTTTGTCAGCATCGAGGTAGATCCCTTTTTGTCTGACGATTTCGAAGGAACGGTCGAAGAGGGGCGAAGGCTCTACCGGGAAATAGGCATGGAGAACGTCATGATAAAAGTCCCTGCGACGGATGCCGGTTACAAAGCCATGAGGACTCTCGTAAGCGACGGTATCCATGTCAATGCGACTCTTATTTTCTCTCCTATGCAGGCTTTGAAATGCCTTGATGCGATAGAAGAGGGGATGAAGATCTACGGGGCCGCCGGACAAAAGAGTGTCAAGGCTGTGTTGAGCGTTTTTGTGAGCAGGTTTGACCGTATGCTCGATGAGAAGCTCGAAAAGTCGGGAGTGCAGCCGGGTCGTACCGGAATCATGAATGCGGCCAGGATATACAATCTTGTCGAGTCGCGGGGAGAAAAAGCCATAAGAACTCTTTTTGCCAGTACCGGCGTTAAAACCGACGCCTACGAGGCCGATTACTATATCACGGAGTTGATGGCACCCCACTCTGTCAATACGGCTCCTCTCGATACGATCGAACACTTTATGGAACATCCGCTACATGCGCCGAAGCTTCCTGTGGATGAAACGGCTATCGATACTTTCTTCAAAGCTGTGGAGGCTGCCGGTATAGATATGCAGAGTGTATACGACAAGCTTATGGAGGACGGGCTCAAGGCGTTCAAGGAGTCGTTTACCAAACTTTTGGCACATTTGGAGTAGTTTTATGGAAAATCTTGAGAACGAAAAAGATGTCGATGTAAGCGAATTGTCATTTGAGATGACCGAAAGGGTCAGGCGCTATATGAAGGGTCTGATCGAGCATGAAGGAAGCGACCTTCATATCAAGGCGAATGCACAGGTGCGAGCAAGGATAAACGGGGATATAGTTACCGTAACCAAAGAGAAGATCACCAAGGAGGAGTCGATTCTCCTCGCCAAGGAGATGCTTCGCCGCCGTTTTGCCGAGTTTGTCGAAAAGAAGGAGATCGATTTTCTCTATGTCTATGACGAAAAGATACGTTTCAGAGGAAATATGTTTTTCCAGATGGACGGGGTTTCCGCCGTCTTCAGGGTGATTCCTGTGGAGATCTCCACGATCGATCAGCTGGAGCTGCCGGAAGCGCTTCACAAACTTACCGATATATCCCGCGGTCTGGTGCTGGTGACAGGCGTTACCGGTTCCGGAAAGTCGACGACTCTGGCCGCTCTCATCGACGAGATCAACAGAAAACACAGAAAGCACATTATCACCATCGAGGATCCGATCGAATTTGTCCATAAAGATAGAAAGTGCTTGATAAACCAAAGAAGTATCGGGCAGGATTCCCTGAGTTTCGCCAACGCTCTTAGAGCTTCGCTTCGTGAGGATCCCGACATCATACTGGTGGGCGAGATGCGTGATATAGAGACGATTGATACCGCTTTGCATGCCGCGGAAACGGGACACCTGGTCTTTTCAACGCTTCATACGCTCGATGCGAAAGAGACGATAAACAGGATTATAAGCGTATTCCCGGCGGAAGATCAAAACAGGGTCAGAAACACTCTCGCATCGGTGCTTGAAGGTGTTCTCTCCCAAAGACTCGTAAAAACCGTAGACGGCAAAAAGACCGCGGCCGTAGAGATTTTGTTCAATACCTCCTATATTCAAAAGCTTATCCTTGAGGGACGTGACATGGAGATAAAGGATGCGCTGGACGAGGGGACGCAGATCTACGGAACACAGAGCTTCGATACCGCTCTTTTGGAACTCTATCAAAAGGGCAAGATTTCAAAGACCGAAGCTTTGAGGCACGCGTCGAGTCCGAACGATTTGAAGCTGCGTATGGAGGGAATGGATGCCAATATAGGATCTGGCAACTCGAAAGAGAGTGTATACATACCGGAGCACGACTCCGATATTTTTGCTTTAAAAGAAGATTAAACAGAAGTTTGGTAGAATTCGCCTCTTAAAGTACCCCGGCGTACTTGAATCCAAACTACTTAAGGACAACAAAATGTTGGAAGGAATCGTTAGAGAGAGTATCGGCAAAAGCGATGCGAAAAAACTTCGCCGAGATGGTTATCTAATCGCCAACATCTATGGAAAGGGGCTTGAAAACATTCATGCCGCGTTCAAGATGGGTGAGTTTATAAGAACCGTCCGCCACAAGGAGAAACTCGCTTTCCCTATCAAGGTAGACGGAAAAGAGATGGATGTGGTCATTCAGGAGTACCAGCTCCATCCTGTAACGGACCAGATTCTGCATGTAGACCTTATGGTGGCGCAGCCTGGTGTAGTTACCCACTACATGGTACCGGTAAAGACGACCGGAACTCCGAAGGGCCTCAAAAACAAAGGTGTTCTGGCAATCTCCAAGCGACGTATCAAGGTGAAGGGTACGATAGAGAATATTCCTGAAGCCTTTACCCTCGATGTAAGCGATCTGGATGTCGGAGACGCAATTTTGGTCAGAGATATTCCAGAATCTGACAAATACAAAATCATGGTAGCCGGACGCGTACCTGTTGTCGGGGTTATCAAAGCCAAGTAAGAACTGCATATGTGGCTCGTCGTCGGCCTGGGGAATCCTGGAGTCCAGTATGAGACGACCCGCCACAATATCGGCTTTCTGACCCTCGACAGGATTGTCGGGGAGTCAAGTGCCCATCCCGCCTCTTCATCCTCTTTTCACGGTGAACTATTCAAAACGAAAGAGCTGCTCCTTCTAAAACCCTCTACATATATGAACCGTTCCGGAGTCTCCGTGCAGGCGGTCAAGAATTTCTACAAAATCGATACGGACCGTATCATAGTAATCCACGACGACCTCGATCTTCCCTTTGGCGCCGTCCGTTTCAAAAAAGGCGGCGGAAGCGGCGGACACAATGGCTTGAAATCGATCGATGAATCGGTAGGAAACGGATACTTGCGTGTGAGAATGGGTATAGGAAAGCCTCTTTACAGATCCCAGACGGCAGATTATGTTTTGAGCGACTTTACCGAGCGCGAGCTTGAAGTGCTGCCGGACTGGATAGCGCACTCCGCCAGGGCGGCACTGGAGCTGACAAGGCACTCTTTGGAGTATGTTTCATCCAGATACAGCATAAAAAAGCCGGAGCATGATCTCAAATGAGAATGTTTCGCTATGTCTCATGGCTCTATATCCGCCACTTCTTTCTGATCGCTTTCGCATTGGCCTTTTTCTTTGCGGGCCTGGACTATATGCAAAACGCTTCGAGTCTGACAGGCTTCAATATCAAGATTTTGTACCTCTTTTACAAAGGATCGTATGCACTAAGCCTTCTCTTTCCGATCGCTCTGGTGCTCTCCATGATTGTTGCCAAGATGTCCTTGATCCGCTCGAACGCTCTGGTAAGTTTCTACGCTCTGGGGTATTCGAAAAAAGAGGTTCTTCGCCCTTTTATCTGGGTCTCTTTCGTATTGACGCTGCTTTACATATCTCTTCATTTTACATCTTTTGTCAACTCCGAACTCTATGCGAAGGCTTTGATCCAAAAAAAGAGCACCCTTTCCGTTACCAAAAATCTCTTTTTGAAATATAACGACAGCTTCGTATATATTTCCAGGCTCATTCCGTCAAAAAAGGAGGCCAGAGATATCAGGATATACAGAATGAAAAACGGTGACCTGATCGAAACCATATATGCAAAAAGTGCGAAGTTCGATGATGGAAAATGGCTTATGGAAGATGCCAGAATCGTTACCAAGCCTCATGTGGAAGGTCTCTCGAGAGACGGCTTGAAAATCGAGCGAAAAAAAGATGTCCATACCCTGGTGGGATTCAAGCCGAAAATCCTGACATCCGTTTTCGAAGGGAAAAGGTACTATACCATTCAGGATGCCTACGACGCTTTCAATCTGCTTGTTTCGCAAAAGCTTGAAACTTCCAAAGTGCGCTCCATTTTCTACTATATGGCGGTTTCTCCGTTTTTTGCAATGTGTTTGGTGGTCATCTTCTTTCTATCCATCCCTCCTCACGCCAGAAGCGCCAATCTTTTGTGGGTCTCGTTCACGCTGATCGGTGCGACACTGTTTATATGGGGCATTATCTATCTTTTGTACCGTATAAGTCTCAGCGGCGTGATTCTCCCGGAGTTCGGTACCTTGACGGCGGTAGGCATACTCGCTGTCGCGGCGCTTTACAGTTACCTGTTCAGAACGAACAGATAGCATTGTGCTTCAGACAAACTCCTCTTTATAGATTTTTTGATAAAATACTCACATTTACGTGAAATACAGGAAATTTTTTTAAAGGTTCTCTTTTGATCGACTTCAAAGCATTGGCCGAAAAATATGACACCCCTTTGTATATCTACGACTTCGAGCATATCGCAAACCGGTACGAAGAGCTGAAAAAAGCCTTTTCCGGCAAAAAATCTCTGATATGTTATGCGGTAAAAGCCAACTCCAACCTTTCCGTTATATCCCATCTTGCGGCATTGGGCTCAGGTGCCGATTGCGTATCCATCGGCGAGGTAAAAAGGGCATTGGCCGCCGGTGTTCCAAAGTACAAGATCATTTTCAGCGGCGTCGGTAAACGGGACGAGGAGATAGAGGAGGCGCTCAAAGAGGATATCTTGCTTCTCAATCTGGAGAGCGAGGCTGAGATGGATCGTGTCGAGCAGATAGCAAAAAGGCTCCAAAAGGAGGCCCGTATTAGCATCAGAGTCAATCCGAACATCGATCCGAAAACGCATCCGTATATCTCTACCGGCCTGCACGAAAACAAGTTTGGCGTCGATATCGAAACCGCAAAACGGATCTACATTCGGGCCAAAAACTCGCCAAACCTCGATCCTGTCGGTATCCATTTCCATATAGGTTCGCAACTTACGGAGCTCGAGCCCATAAAAGAAGCGGCATCTATCGTAGCCGATCTTGTAAGGAGTCTGAAAGCTATAAAGATCGATATACGCTTTTTCGACGTAGGCGGAGGAGTCGGGATAGTTTATGACGACGAGAAAACTATAGATCCGGCCGACTATGCGAAGGCGATCTTTTCGACACTGCACGGCCTCGATGTGACGGTAGTCTGTGAACCGGGACGTTTCATGGTAGGAAACGGCGGCTACTTTGTGACGCGTGTCCTGTATGAAAAGGTGAATGAGGGGAAACGCTTTATCATAGTTGACGGAGGTATGAACGATCTGCTGCGTCCAAGCCTCTACAACGCCTACCACAAGGTTGAAGTCGTAGGCAGGGAGGGAGAGGAGAGCGAGGCGGATCTTGTGGGGCCGGTGTGCGAAAGCGGCGATTTTTTCGCCAAAAACAGGCTTCTTCCTCCAACAGAGCCGGGAGATCTCGTGGTCGTGCACAGTGCCGGAGCGTACGGCTTTGTAATGGCGAGCAACTACAACACCCGCCCAAGACCTGCCGAAGTGGCCGTGGAGGGAGACAAAGAGCGCTGTATTAGGGTGCGTGAGAGTTTCGACGATCTGGTCAGACTGGAGAAGATGTGTCTGTAAGAGGATATATGATCGACGTACAGGGAACACTGATTGACGATAGGGACAAAATGCCTATTCCCGGTGCTCTGGAGTCGATCTCTTCTTTAAAAAGAGAGGGAGTTCCGTTTCTGCTGGTCACGAACAATACGAAACTAAAGAGCGAAGCTTTCAGAGCATATCTGAGAGATCTCGGCTTCGAGTTTGATGATCTGCAGTATCTCGATCCGCTGATGGTGCTTCAAAAGATTTTGCCGCCCTGCAAGAGTGCCGCTTACGGTACGGACGCTTTTTTGAGACTTTTGGAGGATCGTGGTTACAGGCTCGAATACGAGCGGCCCGAAGCGGTCTTGGTGAGCGTAAAAGAGGATTTCTGCAATGATGAGTTCGCGGTGATGATAGAGGGAATTCTTTCCGGTGCGAAACTTGTGGGGATGCATGAAACCTCTTTGTATGCCAAAAATGGACGCAGATACCCCGGAGTGGGAGCTGTCTTGAAGATGCTCTCGTTCGCTACCGGCCAGGAGTATACTGTCGTCGGCAAGCCGAGCGGCAGCTTTTACGGCGAAGCTCTGCGTAGACTCAAAGAGCAAGACGCCTCCCTGGAGTATAGCGATATAGTGATGATCAGCGACGATCTCATAGGAGATCTTGGCGGCGCGAAAGAGCTCGGCATGCGTACCGCTTTGGTGCTCAGCGGAAAGATAGCTTCCATACAGGAAGCCAGGAAGGCGGCCAAAGAGGTCGAGCCGGACTGGATCGCCGGTGATATAGGCGAGTGGTTCGAATCCAACAAGAGAGGTGCAGCGTGAGTCTCGAAGAGCTTCGAAAGCGGATCGACAGGATAGACGACAAGCTTCTGGAGCTTTTGAACGAGCGTATAAAGATCGTTCAGGAGGTTGGGGAGCTCAAGCATAGAACCGGCGGGGCGATATATCGCCCGGAGCGTGAAAAGGCGATTATCAAAAGACTTGTGCAGAAGAATGAAGGGCCCCTCACGGAGGCGGCCATCGAGGCCATTTTTGTGGAGATCTTCGCCGTCGCCAGAAATTTCGAACAGCCTCAAAGGGTGGCATATCTCGGTCCGGAAGGGAGCTTCACCCATCAGGCTGCCGAGAACCGTTTCGGTGCCATGAGCGAATATATACCTCTTCACTCAATTCCTGCGGTATTCAAAGCGGTGCATGCGGATCGCGCCAGGTTTGCGGTAGTTCCGATAGAGAACAATACCAACGGCTTTGTGGGAGAGACGCTTGATGAGCTCGCCAAAAGTGACCTGAAGATCGTCGCCGAGCTATATCTGCCCATTCACCACTCTTTTGTAACCAATGCGCAGCATCTGCACCAGATAAAGCGAATATATTCGAAAGATATAGCTTTCAATCAATGCAGAAGCTTCCTCATGGAGCATGAGCTCGATACCGTAGAGTACGTTCCGGTAGAGTCCACGGCCAAGGCCGCCAGACTCGCGGCGCAGGATAGAGAGAGTGCCGCCATATGTTCACATATCGCCGCCAAACTCTACAACGTTCCGGTAATGTTCGAAAATATAGAGGACAACCACAAAAACAGAACCAGGTTTATCATACTCAGCGATTTCGAGAACGAGCCGAGCGGATCGGACAAGACATCGATATTGGCGAAACTCTCCGACAAACCAGGCAGCCTTTACGAATTTCTGCGAAGTTTTCACGATGCGGGTATTAACCTCAAAAAGATTGAAAGCAGGCCGGCATTCGGAGAAACGGAGTTTGACTACTGGTTCTATATAGATTTTGAGGGACACAAAGAGGATGCCGCTGTCAAAGCGGTTTTGCAAAAGCATAGCGACGAGATCAAATATCTGGGCAGTTATGTTCAGAGCGGTTAAGGAAGAGAATGAAATTCAATCCAGTCATCGAACACCTAAGGACCTATGAGCCCGGCAAGCCCATAGAGCTTGTGGTACGGGAGTTCGGTATAGACCCTTCAGATATAATCAAGCTCGCTTCCAACGAAAATCCGTACGGATGCAGTCCGAAAGCGATCGAGGCTGTGGAGAATGCGGCGAACATGATGTTCCGCTATCCGGACGATACGATGACGGAGCTCAAGTCGGCACTCGCATCCAGGTTCGATGTAGATGTATCGAATCTTGTCATAGGAGCCGGGAGCGATCAGGTGATAGAGCTTGCATGCCGTGCCAAGCTGTACGGCGGAGCGAAGATTTTGCAGAGTGAAGTAACCTTTGCGATGTACCAGATATATGCTGCACAGTGCGGAGCCTCTATTATAAAGGCTGAAGGTATAGAGCACGATCTCGATGCGATGTACAGACTCTACAAGGAACATTCTCCGGAGATCGTTTTCATATGTGCACCCAACAACCCCGTCGGAGAGTGTCTCGACAGGATCGATATAGAAAACTTTATCGATGCCGTAGATCGTGATACGCTTGTCGTACTCGACGGTGCATATCAGGAGTATGCATCATACAAGGATGAAGCGAAGGCTCTCGATCCTTCATCCCTGATAGCGAGATTCCCGCATCTGCTCTACCTCGGCACTTTTTCCAAAGCGTACGGTCTGGGAGGAATGCGTATCGGATACGGCATCGCTTCAGGCGATATCATCAAGGCCCTCTACAAGCTCAGGCCCCCGTTCAACGTCACCACTTTGAGTCTTGTGGCTGCGGTCGAGGCGCTGAAAGATGAGGCTTTTGTGCAAAATAGTCTTCAAAGCTGTTTC
>Ga0256834_1002008_pt1 | contig 13231 bp, 10 predicted proteins | sample 4281140metaG_FD_190536 | JGI IMG/M metagenome (GOLD analysis project Ga0256834, IMG submission 190536) | Hydrothermal vent microbial communities from East Pacific Rise, Pacific Ocean - 4281-140 | ecosystem: Environmental > Aquatic > Marine > Hydrothermal vents | place: Pacific Ocean: East... | reverse complement strand
GGCAAACGATGCGCATGGTCTGACGTTTGTTTGTGTTGCTGGAATTATTTATGCCACGCAACCAGATGCAACGCTTGGGGCATTACACAAAATGCTGACCGAGGAAAAAACAGCTAACGAGCTGACAGCAATCCATAATCTAACAACTTTACTAGGCTCTGGTCTATTGGCTATTGCCGCCTGTGAAGGCGCATTTAGTGATGATGAAGTGTGGAATGCCGCGCATTTAGATGAAGATTGGAATTTGGAGTTGTGGGGTGGCGATGACGATGCTGCTGCCCGTCGCCTCAAGCGCCGTAAAGAGTTCGATGGGATATTAGAGTTTCATCGCTTGGCGAAGGTTTAAGTACGCCACAATATGCCATTTTCCTTATTATCGGGTTGTCTCGATAATCCATAGGCTTGGTTCGGAATTCTTCGTTTACCGTGGATCACCGCCACAAGGGCGGTGATGAGGGTGCGGCTACTGAACCATAGTGTTTTGGACTTTAAAATTTGCAGTGCTAAACCAAAAGTATTGTTTGCGAAAAATCGATTGGGTGTTACAAATTTGTGACAAATCAAATTTTCTCAAGCAATCAGGTGCCAAATGCAAACAATATTAGATGAACTTGAAGAACGTCGCGCCGTTGCAAGGCTTGGTGGTGGGCAAGCACGGATTGATGCTCAGCATAAAAAGGGTAAGCTGACAGCGCGTGAGCGTATTGACCTGTTCCTTGATGAAGATTCATTTGAAGAATATGACATGTTTGTCGATCATCGTTGCACTGACTTTGGTATGGAAAAGAATAAAATTCCAGGTGACGGTGTGGTGACTGGCTGGGGCACGGTTAATGGTCGTGTGGTTTATGTTTTTGCCAAAGACTTTACTGTGTTCGGCGGTTCACTTTCGGCTACTCATGCGCAAAAAATCATTAAAATTCAAGATATGGCCCTGCGCAATCGAGCGCCCATTATTGGTTTGTTTGATGCAGGTGGTGCGCGCATTCAAGAAGGTGTGGCTGCACTAGGCGGATATGGCGAAGTGTTTTTACGCAATACGATGGCCTCGGGCGTTATTCCGCAAATTTCTTTAATTATGGGCCCATGCGCGGGTGGTGATGTGTATTCACCAGCCATAACTGATTTTATTTTTATGGTTCGCGACACAAGTTATATGTTTGTCACTGGCCCTGATGTTGTGAAAACAGTGACCAACGAAACCGTTACGGCGGAAGAACTTGGTGGGGCGAGTATTCATACAACTAAATCATCAATTGCCGATGGTGCGTTCGATAATGATGTTGAATTGTTATTACAGATGCGGCGATTTATAGACTTTTTGCCATCTTCTAACGTTTCTGACGTGCCAATTTTGCCAACAAATGATGATGCTGAGCGCACTGAAATGTCACTCGATACGCTTATTCCAGACAATCCAAATCAACCTTATGATATGAAAGAGCTTATTCATAAAATGGTTGATGATGGTGACTTCTTTGAGCTGCAAGAAAATTTTGCTGGCAATATCATCACAGGGTTTGGTCGTATGAATGGCAAGCCCATTGGTGTTATTGCTAACCAGCCGATGGTTTTAGCGGGTGTTCTGGACAGTGACGCATCGCGAAAAGCGGCGCGGTTTGTGCGGTTTTGTGATTGTTTTTCAATACCTTTAGTGACGTTAGTTGATGTTCCAGGTTTCTTGCCAGGTACTTCGCAAGAATATGGTGGGCTGATAAAGCATGGGGCAAAGCTGTTGTTTGCTTATGCCGAGGCGACGGTGCCGAAAATCACTATTATCACTCGCAAAGCCTATGGTGGGGCCTATGATGTGATGTCATCAAAACATATTCGCGGTGATGTGAATTATGCTTGGCCGACTGCTGAAATTGCTGTGATGGGTGCGAAAGGGGCGGTTGAGATTATTTTCCGTAAAGACCTTGGTGATGCCGATAAAATTGCAGCGCATGTAAAAGATTATGAAGATCGTTTTTGTTCGCCGTTTGTTGCCGCTGAACGCGGGTATATCGATGAAGTGATTATGCCGCATAATACGCGACGACGGGTATGCCGAGCGTTGAATATGCTGGCCAACAAGACGGTTGAAAACCCTTGGAAGAAGCACGACAACATTCCACTTTAATTGTCGAATTTGTTTGATTTATTAAAAACAAAACATCGTTAGCGATTTCTAAACGCCTTGTGAATTATTCTGCGGTTTAAATAAGTGGGATTTATGAGGAGAGAAACCTGTGTCAGTTGAGTTTAAGTCGCTTAGTCATGCTGTTGAGCAAATTAAAATCGAAGGTATGGTGAGTCCTCAAGACGTTATTGGTTTACGAGGTTTCGTTTTTGGAGACGGTGTTGTGTCTTCTCAAGAAGCAGGTGAGCTTTTCTCGTTATCTCGTGCAGGTTTTGTTATTCCCGAATGGTTGGAATTTTTTGTCGAGGCGATGACTGACTACATCGTTAATCAAGCAAAGCCGCGTGGATATGTTTCTTCGCAAAATGCCAATTGGCTGATGGAACAGGTTCGTTCAAGTGGTGAACTTCCTTCGGCTTTGGAACTGGAAACACTGGTAAATGTTATAAACAAAGCAAAGTCTTGCCCCGAAACGCTTTCCGTCTTTACCTTAGAAGTCGTCAAAGATGGCGTGATTAAAGGTGAGGGTGCTTTGCGTCGTGGTGCAAAGCTTGAAGCTGGTGTGATTGGTGCTGCAGAAGTAGACCTTCTTCGTCTGGTTCTTTACGGCATGGGCGGTACGGATAGTGTCGCTATTTCGCGGGCTGAAGCAGAAGTGCTGTTTGACATCAATGATATTGTTGGCGATGCAGCTAATCATCCGTCATGGCCTGATCTTTTTGTTAAAGCTATTGCCAATTTCTTGATGGCTTCTAGCGGTTATAAGGTGCCAACGCGCCAAGAAGCATTGCGCTCTGAAGAGTGGGTTGATGATGACCGTGCGAGTATTACGGACTTTTTGTCAAAAACCTTTGCGGGTGGTCTGCGCGGCATTTTGAAAAGCTATAGCGTCGATGATGCTTGGGCTGAGAAAAATAAAGACCACAAAAAATCAATTGAAACCAATGAAGTCGTTGATGCGGGTGAAGCACAATGGCTTATTGAACGGGTTAATCGTGATGGCAAAGTTCACAAAAATGAACGGGCTTTGCTGAGCTTTATTAAGGACAACTCGCCTGATATTCATCCTGAATTACAGGCTGTGCTTAGTCAGGTTGCCTAAAGCAATTTAGCGATTAAATCGTACTCTTCTGATGCGGTGAACTTAACGGGGACAATATCTCCTGCGTTTAAGTGTGCCGCATTTTCTATGAATACATTGCCGTCAATTTCTGGCGCGTCCCATTTCGAGCGGGCGATTGCTTCTCCGTGTTCATGGTCAATTTCATCGACAATAACTTCAGACGTTTGCCCAACGCGCGATGATAAAACATCAGCACTAACAAGGGCTTGAGCTTGCATGAAACGGTGCCAGCGTTCCTCTTTGACTTCATCTGCTATTTGATCGGGAATAGAATTGGATTGGGCACCCTCAACAGGTTCGTATTTGAAACAACCAGCGCGTTCAATTTTTGCTTCCTTCATCCAGTCTAGCAAATACTGAAAATCTTCTTGCGTTTCGCCAGGATAGCCAACGATGAAAGTTGAGCGAATGGCTAAGTCAGGGCAAACGCTGCGCCATTGTTCAATTTGGCGGAGAGTTTTTTCTTCATTACCTGGGCGTTTCATTGATTTGAGAATTTTGGGCGAGGCGTGCTGGAATGGAATGTCTAGATATGGCAAAACCAAACCTTGCGCCATGAGTTCAACAACATCTTTGACATGAGGGTAGGGATAAACGTAATGCATCCGCACCCAAGCACCCAATTGGCCCAGTTCTTTGGCTAAGTCGTAGAATTTGGCTTTGACCTCTTTGCCATGAAATTTGCTTGATGCATATTTAGTATCGACACCATAGGCGCTAGTGTCTTGGGAAATAACCAATAGTTCTTTAACGCCGGCTTTTACTAAACGTTCTGCTTCATAAAGCACTGACGCAACAGGGCGACTGGCGAGTTTGCCGCGGATGTCAGGAATAATGCAAAAACTACAGGTGTTATTGCAGCCTTCGGAAATTTTTAAATAGGCGTAATGCTTTGGGGTGAGTTTAAGTCCGCATTCTGGCACCAAGTCTTTAATTGGGTCGTGGGAGGGCGGAACGACATCGTGGACGGCAGACACCACGGCATCATATTGATGGGGGCCAGACACGGCTAATACGGAAGGGTGAGCCGCGCGAATGGCATCTTCTTCGCCGCCCATACAACCTGTGACAATAACTTTGCCATTTTTGGCGATAGCTTCGCCGATTGCTTGTAATGATTCCTCTTTTGCAGAATCAAGAAAGCCGCAGGTATTGACGATTACGGCATCTGCGCCTTCATAATCGGGCGAAAATGTATAGCCTTGCGCTCGTAGGTCAGTAAGAATGCGTTCAGAATCAACGAGGGCTTTAGGACAGCCGAGTGAAACGAGACCGATTTTAGGTGGCCCTTTTACGGGTGGTGTTTGCGACAAGCTGGTATTCTTTCGAAAATTGTAGGCAACTAATTGCTGGCGTTCAAGAAACTGCGGGTTGTTTTTGCTGCTGTAGTAGCATGATTTGTTCAGCATCGGACAGCACCAATTCAGGTTTTACTTTTGGTCCGTTGCAGTTTTGTGAGCAATCGATGTTTACGTCATAGCCAAACACTTCGATGGAATGAGCAACACCGCGCAAATTTTGTTCCCCATAGCTTTTCCAATGTCCGTTACAACGTGACCTAAACTCATCGGAGGCAATGATATGGCTGTCTAATTCTTTAGTCAGGGCTTCTAGTCTGGCAGCTTCATTAACGGCAGAGCCAAAGGCAGAAAAGGTGAGGCGGTCCATTAGCCCGACATTACCAAACATGACGTTGCCAATGTGGAGGCCAAGGCCGTAAGAAATTGAATCATAGCCCTCAGCTTCGCGCTCTGCGTTGGCGGCGGCCATTTGCGCTGATGCAACGCGTGCGGCTTGAGCTGCTGCTGTGCATGCTTTGGCACGGGCTTCTTTAGTGTTGCTGTCACAGGGAAAGATAGCCAGAAACCCATCGCCAACGAAGCTTAGAATTTCGCCGCCTGCATCTGAAAAAGCGCTTGCCACATTATCGAAAAATGTATTCAGGGCATCGATATATGCTTGGCGGCCTAATACTTCGGCCATGGTGGTGGAACCGCGAATATCGCCCATAACGATGGCGGCGCGAATGGTTTCGCCATCACCGCGTCTGATTTGCCCCTCAAGAACACGTGTGCCTGCACCATCGCCCAAATATGTTGATAGCGCATTTTTTGCTAAATCTTTTAGAACAGCGACTTTAGCGGTCACTGCTAAGCGCTTTTGTATCCGCAAAAGAGCTTCGATTTCTGATTCGGAAAAGCCGCCAGATTGCGCAGTTGCCCACGAACCAAAAATGCCCTTGCCGGGCTGGTCTTCAAAATTGCGAACAAAGGCGAGGTAATCTGTCATGCCTTCTTCTTTGAGTTCGTTGAGAACGGGGTAGTCAAAGCATTCGCCTTTGTCTAACCGTCGGCGCAAGTGTTGCAAGCTATTGGAAACCAGATAAAAATAGGGGCTTTGAGTGTAACGATTGTCTTCGCCCTTAGGTAAATGTTTTAGTCCATCCACGCTTGTTCCTTGGCCCCTGCGCCAAACAAAACCCATAGCGTTATATAATGGGTGCAAAACCGAGAAGGTAAAGTTGACCCGTAATATCGGTACGCCGGCAGCAGCAAGGCGCTCACATGTTCCTGTGACCAACGATTTTAAGTCGACATCTGTTAAAGCTTGAGAGACGACCCAATCGGAGACCTCATCAATAAGGGTAATTGACGTGCGTTCGCTCATTTGCTTTTCTTTCTCTATTGGCAATGAAATTGCTGTCATTAAAAGATAGTGCTTGTGCGCGTAAAATAAAAGATACGATCAAAAAATCGTGTTTACGGGTGCAAGTTCCTATTGTATTGCTTGAAAATAATTAAATCGAAGTGGTTAAATCCATCTTTTTCATAAGTCTAGGTTGAGTTACATGTTCAAAAAAATTCTAATTGCCAATCGCGGTGAAATTGCTTGTCGAGTGATGAAAACGGCCAAAAAGATGGGTATTGGCACTGTGGCGGTGTATTCTGATGCTGATGCGCGTGCCTTGCATGTGGAAATGGCTGATGAGGCGGTTAATATTGGTCCTGCTGCTGCGGCTGAGTCTTATCTGGTTATTGATAAAATCATTGATGCTTGTAAACAAACTGGCGCGCAGGCTGTGCATCCTGGGTATGGTTTTTTGTCTGAAAATGCAAACTTTGCAAACGCCTTGAAAGATAATGGGATCGCCTTTATCGGCCCCAATGTACGGGCTATTAAAGTGATGGGCGATAAAATCGAATCAAAAAAGTTTGCTGGTGATGCAAATGTTTCGATTGTACCGGGCCATTTAGGTGAAATTGATACCCCGCAAGAGGCTGTTAAAATCGCGGATGAAATTGGTTACCCCGTGATGATTAAGGCATCGGCAGGCGGCGGCGGCAAGGGCATGCGCATTGCCAATAGTCGTGATGAAGTTGAAGACGGATTCGCCTCGGCCCGCAATGAAGCGGTGTCATCGTTTGGGGACGACCGCATTTTTATTGAGAAGTTTATCGTCAATCCTCGGCATATTGAAATTCAAGTGATGGGCGATAAGCACGGCAATGTGGTTTATCTTGGTGAGCGTGAGTGTTCGATTCAGCGCCGTAATCAAAAAGTTATTGAAGAGGCGCCATCTCCGTTGCTTGATGAAGAAACCCGTCAAAAAATGGGCGAGCAGTCTGTAGCGCTGGCAAAAGCTGTTGATTATGATACCGCAGGTACGGTTGAGTTTGTTGTCGGGCAAGATAAGAATTTTTATTTCTTAGAGATGAATACACGGTTGCAAGTTGAGCATCCAGTAACCGAATTGATTACGGGGGTTGATTTGGTTGAGCAAATGATCCGTTCTGCTGCCGGCGAAGAGCTATCACTGAAACAAGATGAGATAAAATTAAATGGCTGGGCCATTGAAAGCCGAATTTATGCCGAAGATCCTTATCGTAACTTCATGCCGTCGACAGGCCGTCTTGTACGCTACAGTCCGCCAGCAGAAACAATTGAAGATGGACTGACGGTTCGTAATGATACGGGTGTTTATGAAGGTGGAGAAATCTCGATTTACTATGATCCGATGATTGCAAAGCTTTGTACGCACGGGCCAGACAGAGCCAGCGCAATTGCTCATATGTCTGATGCACTTGACCAGTTTTACATCGAGGGCATTGGCCATAACGTGCCGTTTTTATCTGCGATTATGCAGCATGATCGTTGGAAATCTGGCGACCTCTCAACAAGCTTTATCACAGATGAGTTTCCTGATGGGTTTGAAGGGGCAGTTCCATCGCAACAAGACATAGAAACATTGGCGTTGGCGGGTGTATATATGGACAATGTTAGTAATTTGCAGCGTCGCAAGATCAGTGGGCAGGTTGCTGGTCGAGCGGTTGTCTTTTCGTCGCAACGCGTGGTTCGGGTTGGTGATGAGTGGCTGAGCGCATCGTTAGAGCTTGAAAACAACAAAATGTTACAGGTTTCAATTGATGGCAATGAAGTTGTTTCGGTTGAAAGTAGCTGGCAATTGGGTTCTGCGATATGGTCAGGACATATCAATGGTAAACCCGTTAGTATTCAGGTTCATAGGGATACTAATGGATACAAAATGCTTTATCGCGGTGTTGGCGAAAAGGTTTGTGTGTATACACAGCGTGAAGCTGAGCTGGCAAAACTTATGCCCGTTCGAATTCCGCCAGATACTTCAAAACAATTACTGTGCCCAATGCCGGGCTTGATTGTTTCAGTTGATGTGGCCGTTGGTGATAAGGTTGAAGTTGGACAAAAACTTGCTGTCGTTGAAGCTATGAAAATGGAAAATGTTTTGAGAGCCGAACGAGAAGGAACTGTGAGCGCTGTTCATGCTGAGCAGGGTGATAGTTTGGCGGTTGATGCAATTATTATGGAGTTTGAATAAATATTATGAGTACATTCCAGACAGGCATTCTCGCAGATTTGCCTCAACAAGCGATTTTTATAGAGTTTGCTCTTAAACCTAATGGGGATGCGCAGGCGGTACTAGATGATTTATCCTTATTGGATGTTGATGAAAAGATAGTATTTGGTTTGGGCCAAGGCTTGATAAGCGCTGTCGGAAAAACGATAGATGGTTTGCGCGCATTTCCCGCTCTTAGTGGGCCAGGCTGCGAAGTGCCGACGACGCAGGCCTCTCTATGGTGTTGGCTGCGTGGTAGTGATAGAGGCAAGCTATTTCATCAAGCCCGCCAGATTGCTTTAGGGTTTGAAAAACAGTTGCGTATTTCCAAAATTACGAATTGCTATAAATATAGCAACGGTTTAGACCTCAGCGGGTATGAAGACGGCACGGAAAATCCGACTGAAGATGCTGCTGTTAAGGCGGCGATTGTTAGCCCTTCTATGGGTGATTTAGCAGGGTCTAGTTTTGTTGCTGTACAAAACTGGTTGCATGACTTTGATGTGCTTGACGATTTACCCATTGCCGAAACAGACGATATTATTGGTCGTCGAAAATTAGATAACGAAGAGTTTGAAGAAGCCCCCGTTTCAGCGCACGTAAAACGAACAGCACAAGAGACTTTTGATCCAGAAGCTTTTGTTGTGCGCCGTTCAATGCCATGGAGTGAAGGGCTTGAAGGTGGCTTTATGTTCATCGCTTTTGGCGCTACGCTTAATTCTTATGAAGCTCAACTAAAACGGATGGCAGGTCTTGAAGATGGAATTGTTGATGGCTTATTTAAGTTTACAACGCCAATTTCTGGTAGCTACTTTTGGTGCCCGCCAGTTAATGAGCAAGGACACTTGGATTTAACGGCCCTAAAATAAAAAACCCCACATCAGGGAGAGAATGTGGGGTTTGTTTTTGAGCATCGTTTCCAAAAGGTCGGTTTGCAGGGGACCATTTCTTGGGAGAGAGGATAGAAACGCCAGTGTGTTGCTCATGTTTGTTACTCACTATGTATTGTTTATAGCGCGGCTGTGCTGAACCAATTCTGACTGCCTTATTCATCTGGCGTTCATGTTCAAAATTGCTAAAATAGATGCGCGGGCGCGTGTTTTGTTTGAAGGGATAGGGTATGAATCGTCGGTTGTTTTTTCAAGGATTGCTTGGTGGTTGTGCCATGGGTGTTTTATCAACGGTGGTAATGGCTGGTAGTTTGTTCTCGCCAAAGCGCGGGGACCCGCTGCGAAAAGAGTTGCTTGATACCATTCGCGCGCGCGTGGAAAGTGATGTTCGTCAGAAAGTAAAGTTTGTTGTTTCCACTATAAATGTGATGGGTGAATGGGCTTATCTAGCCGTTGACCCCGTTAGTATGAGTGGCAAAGCGATTGATATTCGTAAAACCAAGTACGCCGATGATGCTGATATGATGGATGGACTGACTACATATTCATTATTACGTTATAAAAATGGGCGCTGGAATGAGATTTCATTTTTCACAGGGCCAACCGATGTTTCTCAATTGGCGTGGATTGATGATTATGGAATTTCCAAAAAGTTGATGGGTTTTTAGAGTGTGCGCTAGCAAAATATTAAAACGTGTGTCAGCCATTTTTGTATGGATCGCTTTGTTGGGTTTTCAGACAACTTTGGCGGCAGATATAAAGGTCGTTAAACCCGTTGCAGGGTCACTCGTTTATAAGAAATTACTCAACGCTATTCGTCCGCGGATTGAGTACGAATTGAAGACCACGGTGCGGCTCACTGTCAAAAAAATGAATATGCAGGGCAATTGGGCCTATTTAGAGGTGTTGCCGTTACAGATTGATGGCCATGCTATCGATTATTCTAAAACCAAGTTTAAGGATGCGAATTTAGATTTGTCAGATCCTAATCAAGCAGAAATGCTAATCAATTATGCGTTGTTAAAGTTGGTAGATGGTCGTTGGTATGAGGTCAGACAAGAATCTTTTCAAATTTTGGCCAACATAAATTGGGGTGAGTATTTCCCTGTTAAATATGAGCTGTTTAACTATGAGTAATCTTAGATCAATGTCATACAAGGCTTTGGCTATGAGGGCCGCTGCCTCACTTGGTTTTCTTACTTATTTAAGCCTTAACGCTAACGCTTTAATGCCGATGTCTTCACCGCCAGTTGGGTCAAAATTGCGCCAAGAGATTCTTGATGTTGTTCGTGTGCGATTGGAAGCTGAAGCGCAAGTAAAGGTGAAACTTGTTGTTAAAAAAGTTTTGGTGTTTGGCAGTGTTGCACACGTGTGTGTGGTGCCCGTAAATATTGATGGCTCGTCGTTAGACATGAAAAAATCTATTTTGGCTGGGGTTTATCAAGATATGATAGATGGGGAGATTGATGGGATTGAAACAGGTCTTGAAGGTAGCGCATCAAAGCTTGTGAAATCCAATGGCCGTTGGTTTGAGGTGGAATGGAATGGTGGTCGCTCGGTTTGTGACAAATAACTGCTAATCAGTGATTGTCGGGCCAAATATTTCCTCAAATGAGGTGCGCAAGGCTAGGTCTGCGTCATCCATCGTTAAGGGCAAGCCCAAATCGACCAAGCTGGTTTGGCCATGTTGTTGAATGCCACATGGTACGATGCCTGAAAAATGTTCAAGATCAGGTTCAATATTCAAGCTAATGCCATGGAATGTTACCCATTTGCGTAAACGAATACCAATTGCTGCAATTTTATCTTCAACGTCCGGGCCTTTTTGTGGGCGCGGAACCCAGATACCAACGCGGTCTTCGCGCCGTTCGCCCGCTACATTAAAATGGTGCAGTGTTGAGATTAGCCATTGTTCAAGGGCCGTTACAAACCCGCGCACATCGCGTTGGCGCTTGTTGAGGTCGAGCATAACATACGCAACGCGTTGACCGGGGCCATGATAGGTGTATTGCCCGCCACGACCCGTAGCAAACACAGGAAACCGATCAGGGTCTATTAAATCGCTTTTGTCAGCAGATGTACCTGCGGTGTATAGAGGAGGGTGCTCGATCAACCAAACGCGTTCTGGCTGTTTGCCTTCAAAAATGGCTTGTGCTTCAAGCTCCATGCGCTTAACGGCAAGCGGGTAGGGCACGAGCGAATTGCTCACTTCCCAAACAACAGGGTTTGGCGGTGTTGCGTACCAGTTTAACGTGCCTGAAATCTCATCGCGTTTATTCATTGATTGTTTTACCTGAGGTTTGTAACGGTCGTGTGTCAGATTGTTTGTTTTGACTATTAAAGCTTTAGCACGATCTTTAAAAAGGAAAATTGTTTTTACACAACTTGCCACTTGATTTGCATTGGTTTGCTTGATAAACACGCGCCAACCTCAAAGTGCGGCCGTGGCGGAATTGGTAGACGCGCAGCGTTGAGGTCGCTGTGGGGTAACACCCGTGGAAGTTCGAGTCTTCTCGGCCGCACCAAAAACCTTTCGTTAGAAAGGTTGTAAATCCAGACATCATACTCACAAGCGGCAGTTGTTTCGTTGAAACAACGAGAGTGAGTGTTCGAGGTTTCTCTGTCCTGGCGCTCCATTTGACAATTACCCTAGAAATCGAGCCTTGTTGAGGCATCTTCTGGATTTGCGGTGTTAGCTTGCTTGCTACTTCGTTGCAAAGTGCTTCGGCTTGCTCTTATGGGTGGGATGGGTTAGAAGATTTTTATTTATTTTCTCGGCTATGAAAGAATAGAAAATCCATTCACTTTCGGGGTTTTAGACCTCCAGCATTAGAACGTAGATCGATGAGCCAAAAGACTTTTTATATTACAACTGCAATTTCTTATCCCAATGGTGCGCCGCATATTGGTCATGCTTATGAAGCGTTGGCAACTGATGCGTTTGCGCGGTTTAAGCGTCTTGATGGCTTTGATGTGATGTTCTTGACGGGCACAGATGAGCACGGGCAAAAAATGCTGCAAACGGCTGAGGCGCAAGGAAAAACACCTTCCCAGCTTGCTGATGAGTTGTCGGCTGAATTTAAAAACATGGCCGCCGCATTAAATTGCTCTAACGATGACTTTATCCGTACGACTGAGCCGCGCCACCATGAAACTGTACAAAAACTTTGGCAGATCATGGAAGAAAATGGCAGTATTTATTTAGGTAAGTATGACGGCTGGTATTCTGTTCGCGATGAAGCTTATTATACCGAAGAAGAAACTGAAGAACGCGATGGTGAGCGGTTTAGCATTAAGACAAATACGCCTGTGAAATGGGTTGAAGAAGAAAGCTACTTTTTCAAACTGTCTGCTTACGGCGATAAGCTCTTGGCTTACTATGAAGACAATAGCGATTTTATTGGGCCAAATTCACGCAAAAACGAAATCACCAGTTTTGTCAAAGGCGGTTTGCGCGATCTTTCAATCTCACGCACGACATTTGATTGGGGCGTGCCTGTGCCTGGTAACCCCAAACATGTGATGTATGTATGGCTGGACGCATTGACCAACTATTTGTCTGCAACGGGTTATTTGACTGACAAAGACGGTGAGAACGCCAAGTTTTGGCCAGCCGATCTACACATCATTGGCAAAGACATTATTCGCTTTCATGCGGTTTATTGGCCAGCGTTTTTAATGGCGGCAAAATTACCATTACCAAAACGGGTTTTTGCGCATGGGTTCTTGTTTAACAAGGGCGAAAAAATGTCCAAATCAATCGGCAATGTTATTGACCCATTGGCATTGATTGAGGAGTTTGGTGTCGATCAATGCCGGTTCTTTTTCTTGCGCGAAGTCCCCTTTGGAAAAGATGGTAATTACAGCCATGAGGCGATTGTTAATCGTTCCAATGCTGACCTTGCAAATGATATTGGCAACTTGGCGCAGCGCTCACTTTCGATGATTGCCAAGAACTGTGAGGGGAAAGTCCCTGTTTGCGGTGAGTTGAGTGAGGCTGATAAATCAATTTTAGACGATGCAAAAGCATTGCTGCCAATTGTTCGCAGCTTTCATGAGGAACAAGCCATCCATAAAGCTATTGAAGCGATTTGGAGAGTGATTGGTGACGCAAATAAATACTTTGCTGGTCAAGAGCCCTGGGCGCTGAAAAAGACAGACCCTGAACGCATGGGTACTGTTTTGTACGTGACGGCCGAGCTTATTCGCCGGTTTGCGATTTTGGC
>Ga0256834_1002007_pt1 | contig 13232 bp, 13 predicted proteins | sample 4281140metaG_FD_190536 | JGI IMG/M metagenome (GOLD analysis project Ga0256834, IMG submission 190536) | Hydrothermal vent microbial communities from East Pacific Rise, Pacific Ocean - 4281-140 | ecosystem: Environmental > Aquatic > Marine > Hydrothermal vents | place: Pacific Ocean: East... | reverse complement strand
TCCTTCGATGGACTGGTTGGGTCGAGTTGTGAATGCTAATGGCGAAGCAATTGATGATAAAGGTGCTTTAGCACGAGGTGAAAAAGCCTATTCGCTAAAAAATACACCGCTTCCCGCTCATGATAGAGAAAGAGTGGGTGCGCCTCTTGATCTTGGAGTTAGAGTATTAAACACTTTCACCACTATTTGTGATGGGCAAAGGTTAGGAATTTTTGCGGGTTCTGGGGTTGGTAAATCGGTTCTTATGTCAATGTTGGCGGTTAACACAGATGTTGATGTTGCAGTGATTGGTCTAATTGGTGAGCGTGGGCGTGAGGTGCATGAATTTATTACTGATTATTTGGGTAAAGAGGGGATAAAAAAAGCAGTTGTTGTTGTTGCAACTTCTGATGAATCTGCTCTTATGCGTCGCCAAGCGGCATATTTGACCATAACTTTGGCGGAATATTATCGAGATCAGGGTAAAAAAGTGCTTTGCATGATGGATAGTTTGACCAGATTTGCCATGGCACAGCGTGAAATTGGCCTTTCAATTGGCGAGCCACCCACCGCAAAGGGCTATCCACCAACAGTTTTCTCTGAATTACCAAGATTATTGGAGCGAGCGGGCCCTGGATTAAAAAATTCTGGATCTGTTACAGGATTATTTACTGTTTTAGTAGAAGGTGATGATCACAATGAGCCAATTGCCGATGCCGTTCGTGGTATTTTAGATGGGCATATTGTAATGGAACGAGCAATTGCTGAGCGTGGAAGATACCCAGCGATTAATGTTTTAAGGTCAATTTCACGCACTATGCCGGGGTGCGTGCCAGAGAATTTTAGGCCAATTTTGGCTAAGGCAAGAGAATATATGTCGGTATTTGCCGATATGGAAGAACTGATACGTTTGGGGGCATACCGCAAGGGATCAGATATAAAGGTGGATCGCGCTATTGCAATCAACCCTGAGCTGGAGGCGTTTTTGAGCCAGCAAAGGCAAGAGAGATCGACAATTGAAGAGGGCTATGAAATGCTTAAAACAATTGTAGAAAATGCAGAAGCACAAGAAGCCAACGACTTGAGTAAATGAGTAAGGAGTACAAGTCATGAAGTCACGAAACGAAAGCCTAATCAGGCTTAAAAAATTTGATGTTGATGAAAAACGTCGCCAATTATCCCAAATCGAAATGATGGTTGGTGATTTTGAGCGCATGGCATCAGAATTAGACCAACAAATCGAAATTGAACATCAAAAAACGGGTATCTCAGACGTTGCCCATTTTGCATATTCAACTTTTGCAAGAGCCGCAATTACCAGACGAGATAATTTGCTAACCTCTGCAAGCGATATGAAAGCTCAAGAAGAAGCAGCTCAAGACGCTCTTGCAGAAGCACTTGAAGACCTGAAAAAGGTTGAAATTCTTGATGAGCGTGAGAAAAAACGTATCTCTGACGAGCAAGCCAAGCATGAGCAAAATGAGTATGACGAAATAGCGCGAATGCGCCACATAAGCAGATAAAACCCGCTTATCATTTCTTACTCAAGAGTTAGCAACTAGCAGATAATTTCTGCTGGTTGCTTTGTGTTGTGTTTTTCCCATTCACTCCGATGACATTTCGAATTTAATTCGGTAACTGTCACCGTGACCCAATTCAAAAAAGCACAAGCTGTTGCGATAATATTCTGATCTTGTCACCCTGAACGAAAGTGAAGGGTCTTAGCGGCAGTGCAAGATGTTTCGGCTTCGCTCAACATGACATAGCTGCGATGGTAGAGTGTTATTTAGTACAATGTAAAAATAGCTACTAGACTGCCTTCACTATCTGCTGCATGAATTTGAAAAACTCTCTTTGCCAGATCAAGGCTAATTGTAGTAATAATAATAGTCATGAATGCCTACTGTTAATAGAATCATTGTTTAACGCTCCTATTATGACTCAAGTAAAAGCCGAGTGGGGGCGTCCACACCATTACCGTGATTTTATTCTCAGTGATATTATAGTTATTGACCTTGTCCCCAAGGCGATTTTACACTAAACATGCATTTAAGAAACCTTGCAGGGGCTTGGTTTGCACCGATTTTACTAGGCTTGATAATTTGGAAATTGTATTTCTTTTTCTATTAATAGTAGTCGTCGCTCTCTGGAGTTTTAAGTCGAACGACAGGCGTACCCAAAACAAAACCACTCGTGTACGCCAAGCAAAGAATAAACTTCAACCTTTTGATGCGAAGAGTGCAACATCACATCCATCCAAGTATGAAGTGCAAGGCTCTGCTTATATCGTTGATGGCGACACATTGGTAATTCAGAAAATCCAGATACGGCTGTTCGGTATTGATGCGCCTGAGATGAACCATCCCTACGGAATAAAGGCCAAATGGGCTTTGGTTTCTTTGTGCAAGGGGCAAGCTGTGCGAGCGGAGTTTACCGAAGAAGATGCCTATGGCCGTACCGTTGCTATATGCTGTCTGCCAGATGGCCGCGATCTCTCAGCTGAAATGGTCAAACTCGGTTTGGCTATCGATTGGCCGAAGTTCTCAAAAGGGAGATATAGCTCTCTGGAAACACCGAACGTGCGTAAAAAGCTATGGTTGGCTGATGCACGTCAGAAAGGGAGAATGCATGTGTGGGATCAATTTGAGGCCAAAGCAAAAGCCCGCACATCAAAAGAATAATTGCATAGCTAGTTAGTGATAAAAATTTTGTAGTTCACGGTGAATTACAAATTACGGTAATTACGGTGACATAATTACGGTGAGATTACAATTACGGTGAATTACGGTGACAGTTACCGAATTAAATATACTCCCACAATAAATATACTAACGATAGCATGCTGGCTTTGCTAATTTGAAATGATGGCGAAGCTAGAGTAATTATATCTAGAATTATCAGGTTTTATTTTTAGTCCTTCACCTTCTCGCCTTCCATGATGCCCGTCAATCACGTGCGCAAGAGAGAGAAAACACCATCAAGTCAAAAATACTTGACATCAAGTACAATATAATTTACATCATGTCTAATAAACATTACTTGAGCGATAAGAGGAAGCAATGCCCTATCAAGAGAAGTCTGCTATTATATCCGTTTTTGTTGGAGTAATTATTTTTGCATTATATTTTTATTTCACATGGCAGAACTTCCAAAGCGGGTTGTTTGAGGGGGCAGATGCTGGTGCTCAAATTGGCAGGTCAATTCTTTGGTTAATTGGTGGCGGAATAATTCTTAATATTATTGCCCATATTGGTTTTAGCATTATCCATGCGATCGTTACAAATGATCAAAAACCCAGTTTTGTTGTTGATGAGCGTGACAAGCTAATTGAGCTCCTCTCTTTGCGTTTTGCATATTATATTTTTGGAGCGGGTTTTTTGATTTCAATGATTGCTCTGGCACTTAATCAATCGTTTTTTATTGTGTTTAATATAATAATATTTTCTGCTTTTATTGCCAGCCTTGTTGAGGGGCTAATGCAGATATTCCTCTATCGTAGAGGGTTTTAAAATGAGCAAAACTGCTCTCCCAAAACGCCAAGTAAACAACAATATTCGCCGTTTGCGGTTTGACAATGATGAAATGACGCAAAAACAATTGGCTGAGATTGTTGGGGTTACTCGCCAAACAATTGTGGCAATTGAAAACGCAAAATACGCTCCTTCACTCGAGTTAGCATTTTTAATCGCACTCGCATTTAACACACCAATTGAAGATGTGTTTTCTTATGTGAAAGATGAAGAATAAAATGACTTTTATTATTTCAAACAGACAAAGAGCAGCATTTGTTGCATTGCTAATTATTCTTGCCTACTCAATGCTAATATACACTTTCACAAATAATAAAATCCTTGGGTTTATTACGGATATTCTAAGTGGATTAGCTGTGATTGGAATACCATTATTGATGTTCCAATTTTTTAAGGGTTATGAGAATAAAAAATTAAATCTTGCCTATATGCTATCAAGATTTATTGAAGGCATCTTAATGATTATAGGTGGGATATGTATTTTAATTCCAGCACTTCAAAGTTTCAGAGATCCTATATATCAATATATTCACATATATTTTTTTATAGCTGGGGCACTGTTTTTTAATATTTTACTTTATAAAACACAAATCATTCCAAAGTTTATTTCTATTTGGGGAATCCTTGCAACGATAGCACTTTTAATTGCTACGATAATTCCTCTGTTTGGATTTGAATTGCCACTATTAGCTATCTTAGTTGTGCCGATTATATTGAACGAATTATTTTTAGCCTTCTGGCTAATGATAAAAGGATTTGATTCTGAGGTAGTAAAAAATCCCCAATAGATATTTGGAGAAATATAATGAGAGCCGCAATTTATAAAAAATACGGTGCGCCAGAAGTTGTGCAAATCCTAGAAGTAAAAAAACCTATTCCAAAAAATAATGAGGTTTTGATAAAAATTTATGCAAGCACAATTAATTCAGCAGACTGGCGACTTCGCTCGTTAGAAGTTCCCAAAGGGTATGGAGTTTTGGTGCGCTTAGCCATGGGTATATTTGGGCCAAGAAATAAAATCTTGGGAATGGAGCTTGCTGGAGTGATTGAAGAAATTGGCAAAGATGTAAGAAAATTCAAAGTAGGAGATGAAGTATTTGCAAGCTGCATGTTTGGCGCACATGCGCAATATAGAGTGCTAAAAGAAGATGCAGCCATTGCGCTAAAACCAGATAATCTTAGTTTTGAAGAAGCAAGCGCGCTGAGCTTTGGCGGCTCTACAGCTTTGCTTTTTTTAAAAACATTAGGGGATATAAAGATAGGTGAGAAACTGCTTATCAATGGTGCATCGGGTGCTGTGGGCGTTGCAGCAATTCAGTTAGCAAAATATTTTGGGGCAGAAGTTACAGCTGTTTGCAGCGGTGCAAATGCTGAATTAGTAAAGTCGCTTGGAGCAGAAAAAGTAATTGATTATCAAAAAGAAGACTTTAGCAAAAATGGGCAGACCTATGATCTCATTATGGATAATGTAGGCAATGCATCATGGTCGCGAGTTAAAAATTCGCTAAATGAGACAGGTCGTCTTTTGCTAGTGGTTGCAGGATTGCTAGAGATGATAAAGGCAGCTTTTGTTTCAAATAAAAATGGCAAGCGAGTTCTCACGGGGACGCCAAAAGACAAGAGCAAAGATTTGCAATTTTTGGCCGAGCTGGTGGAGAAGGGAAAATATAAACCTCACATCGACAATATCTATTCTCTTGAGGAGATAGTTGCAGCTCACTCTTATGTTGATAGCGGACGCAAAAGGGGAAGTGTTGTTATAACCATGTTGCCCAGTAAATTAACGATGACAATATAAAAAACAAAAAGGAAAATCAAAATGACAATGGAAACAAAATTCTCAACATTGTGGATAATCGTGGTTTTAAATATGGGTAAAGCTGATATTCTCTCACTATATATCCCAGGAATCCATGAGGAATTATTGGCATTTGCAGGCACAACTCCAATCACTCAACTTATGTTATACGCTGCAATAATAATTCAAATCCCAATCGGTATGATCTTCTTATCTCGAATATTGAGGTATAAAATAAATCGTTGGGCAAATATTTTTGCAAGTGTAATTACTATCGTGTTTATCATCGGCGGAGGAACAACCACACCGCATTATATCTTCATTGCAGCCATTGAAACTGTGTGCTTGTTGTTGATTATCTGGTTCGCTTGGAGATGGAAAAACCCTAAGGATATTTCTGCTTTATCGGGAAACACTAGTGGTTTGCAAAGCTAATAAATGTGCTAACGGTGCAAACAGGACTAGGCTGGGTATTCTATGCTGTTTTTAAATTTTGGTATAAGCATTATTTAGCAAGTAGTTTTTGCAATGCACGTAATAATGGTTGCGGCTCAATTGGTTTTTGCATCAAAATTATTGGTTTGAATTCATCTATCTCGATTTGGTCTGGTTGATATGCGGTATATATAATAATTGGACAATTTGGGCGTAGCTCTCTAACCGATTTACAAACTTGCGCTCCGCTAATTCCTGGCATAACAAAGTCTGTCATTACCAAATCATATTTATCTGGGTTCTCTCTATAGATTTTCATAGCTTTAATTGGGTCAGTAAAAGCATTCACTTGATAGTTCATTTTTTTAAGAATTTTTTTGCAAATATTGACAACATCTTCTTGGTCATCAATTAGTAATATTCTTCCAGTGCCTGTTTTTATCATACTTGTTTGTTTATCTTGTAGTTTTATTAGCTTAGCCATTGGAAGTTTTATTTTAAACTCTGATCCATTTTTTGATGAGCTTTTTAAACTAACCTGCCCATTCATCTGATCTATTAACGAAACAACCACCGATAGGCCTAAGCCTGTGCCTTTTCCTAGTTGTTTTGTTGTAAAAAACGGATCAAATATTTTCTTTTGCAAAGCTAAACTAATCCCAGGGCCGTTATCTTTTACGCTTATGCAGACATGCTGATTATCTTGATTATTGTCTTTGTCAAGATTTGCAGAAATGATTATTACCCCATCACTTGCACCAATTGCCTCAGCAGCATTTGAGCAAAGATTCATAATCACTTGATGAAGGCGTGTTGGATCTGCCAACACTGATAAGTTTTTATCCTTGATGTCACATTCTATTTTAATATTTGGCAATATTGATGCCCGCATCAACCTTATTACTTCTTCAATAGCCTCTCCAACTCTTAGTGAAATAGTTTCACCAGGTTGCTTTCTAGCAAAAGTTAGTACCTGTCCTACCATATTACGGGCTCGTTTTGCAGCTATTTCAATTTGCTCAAGTTCATGCGCAAGATCAGAATTATCTATTTTGTTTTGCCTAGCAAGAAATACATTGCCCAAAATAATTGTCAGCACATTGTTAAAATCATGCGCCACGCCGCTAGCCAAAAGGCCAACCGCTTCCATTTTTTGCGCCCTTTGCATTTGGTCACGTGCTTCTATGGTTTCGCTTATATCTTCGCTCAAACCAATATAGTGCGAAATTTTGCCATCATCTTCACGCAAGGGTAAAATAGACGTTTCAGCCCAATATAAATCACCATTTTTCTTTTTATTATGAAAAACTCCATGCCATTCTTCGCCATTAGCTAATTGTTGATTTAATATTACATATTCTTGCTTATTCATTTCTCCTGATTGCAAAAATGATGGGGTTTTACCCACTACTTCATCATAGCTATAACCCGTTAAGTCACAAAATTTCTTATTTACATATTCAATATTTCTTTTTGTATCAGAGATAATGATAGTTGCAGGACTTTGTTCAACAGCACGGTGAAATTTTCTTAAGGCTTTTTGAGCAAGTCTTCTCTCACTCAATTCTTTTGATAATTGTCCAATGGTCTGGCGCAATTCCATTTGCAAGAGATAATAAATTGTGAATAGAGCTAATGATACCAAAACCAAGCCAGCCATGAAGCGAAAACCTACCGTGACTAGATTTTCACCCTCGGCCACTGCCTTGATGATTATTGCTGTAGTTTCTTGTCGTTTTTTGCGCCAAATTAAATCAAGTTCTGCAAGTGCCTCAAGGGCATTTTCATCATTCACCTTTACCAAACTATCTGTTTGCTGAGGTGGCCAATTCTCTTTTGCTGCCTGTTCTGCAATTGATAATTTATCCATATAAATATGAATAGTGTTTTCAATAATTGCTAAATTCTCTAGCTCTTGAATAGTAGGCCTACTTTGTCGATATTCTTCAATCGTTAGTGTAAATTCAGCAAATTGAATTTCTAATCTATCTAGAAAAATTTGGTCTTGGCGTAAAACATAATTTTTAAAATTATGAATTATGCCACCATAGCCTAGGTGCGCCCAAATTCGGTTTAATAATTCGCCCCGTAATTCGGCTTCATTTGAATAAATTTGCCAGCTTTTTTCAACATCATGAAAGCGATCTTTAGTTTGATTACCAAGATAAATACCCCCCAATACTGTTGATATAATTAAGAATGTGGCGATAATTCCAGACATTAATAGACGTAATGGCATGGGATATGATTTTGTTTTTTTATCCATTATAATTGACCTATATCAGAATATTATGGAACTTGATGTTGTAGTGATAAGCATCAAGAATAAGATCTGACAAGGAAATAATTTTTTTATTATGAGTGAGCATATTCTAATTGTTGACGATGATAGCCAGATAACATCATTTCTAAAACGTTATTTAGAAAAGCAAGATTTTATCACAACCTGTGTTGGAACGGGTCGTGAAATGCGTGAAGTTTTAAAGAAAGAAAAAATTGACCTTTGTGTGCTTGATATTGGTTTACCAGATGCAAACGGTTTTGAGCTTACGCAAGAAATTCGTAAATCTTCAAACTTGCCAATAATTGTTTTAAGCGCACGAGATGAATCATTTGATAGGATTTTTGGGCTTGAGTTTGGTGCTGATGATTATGTCACAAAACCGTTTGAACCTCGTGAATTTGTCGCTCGTATCAGATCGGTTCTACGCCGCTCAAAAGTTGAAGCACTAGCACAACAAGAAACAGAAGTGGGCAACTCGATATTACAATTTGGTCATTGGGTTATGAATGTTGGTGAGCGCACTCTCACTCACATTGAAAGCAATAAAGACGCAGGCCTTACTTCAATGGAGTTTGACCTCTTAAGAGTGTTAGTTGAGCAACCTCGCATGGTATTAAGTCGAGATCAGTTACTTGATGGAGCAAGAGGGTTTAATGCCATAGTTGGCGATAGAACAATTGATGTACACATTATGCGGTTACGAAAAAAAATTGAACCCAGCCATCACCAACCTCGTTACATAAAAACTATTCACGGAATAGGTTATTGTCTATCAGATGACGTAGTGCGTTTTAAAAAAACTGCTTAGAATGATGAAACACATATTTTATTTGGTAGCGGGAGAGGGACTTGAACCCCCGACACGCGGATTATGATTCCGCTGCTCTAACCAGCTGAGCTACCCCGCCACAATGTTTGCTAAAAGAAATCATCATTCTTTTGAGAAACAATTATGTGTATTTAAGTTCGCTCTTTGCCGCTGTCAAGCAACAAAAGCAATTGACAAGAATTAACCCGCCAATCGCTCTAATAAATTATGAAAAATACTATTAATCTTTAGCAGTTTCACCAGAGAGTGATTTAGCTAAATCTACTAAGGAGAGGAATTCTGCTCGATAGCCAAACTCATCTTCACCACGTGCGCCTTGGCCTAATGTTTTAATCTGCGCATAACTCATATTATCAACGTAAGTGTCGCCCCGCAATTTTTGACCAAAGGCTGCCACCGCTGCTCCAAAGCGAAATTCAGCAGAAACCTCATCAATGTTATCCTTTGCCATGCTCACAGGAACAGGCAACTCAATTAGCTTGCTGATATTCTCATCTGGCAATTTATAACGCAATTTCAGATAGGCATATTCACCTTCATTTCCCGAAAATTCTTGTATTTTCTCTTCATTTTCATAACGAAGAGGATCGCTTGAAATTGCGCTTGAGCCGACAGGAGTAATTTCATAAATTGCAGTCACTGTATGCCCTGCACCAATTTCACCAGCATCAATTTTATCATTGTTAAAATCTTCACGCTTTAAACTACGAGTTTCATATCCTACAAGACGATATTCTGCCACTGTTGTTGGGTTAAATTCTATTTGGATTTTAACGTCTTTTGCAATGGTTGTTAATGTGCCGTTGACTTCTTCAACCAAGACTTTTTTTGCTTCTAAAAAATTATCAATATAATAGGCATTGCCATTACCATTTTGTGCTAATGTTTGCATCAAAGCATCATTATAATTGCCTTGTCCAAACCCAAGCACCGAGAGAGAAATGCCATCATCTCGCTTGCCTTCAATAAATGTCTTAAGTTTTTCTGGTGATGAAATACCAACGTTAAAATCCCCATCGGTTGCTAAAATAACCCGATTGTTTGAGCCATCGCTTTTTGCCTCAATTGCTAAATCATAGGCCAATTCAATTCCGTGTCCACCAGCAGTTGATCCGCCTGCACTTATTTGCTCAAGAGCCTTTAATATTTTGCGTTTTTCATTTGCCTTAGTTGGCTCAAGAACCACGCCAGCACTGCCAGCGTATGCAACAATTGAGATAGTATCATTCTCATCTAACTGATCTAACAAAAGCGAAAATGAGCGTTTTAATAGAGGCAATTTATCAGGAGATTCCATCGAGCCAGAGCTATCAATTAGCAGCACAAGGTTAGATGGTTTTCGCTCAGATAGTTCAGGAGTAAATCCTTTTATGCCGATGTGTAAAAGTTTTGTAGCCTCATTCCAAGGTGTTGGATATACCTCAACGCTTTGTGAAAAAGGCACATCTGAATTTTTTGGTGCTTCATAATCATAAGAGAAATAATTTATCATTTCTTCTACACGAACCGCATTTTTTTGTGGTAAATATCCGTCCTCTAGTTGGCGGCGCACATAAGAATATGAGGCGGTGTCAACATCGATTGAAAAAGTTGAAACAGGATTTTGAGAAGTGTTGAAAAGAGGTGAATTTTCAAACTCATTAAATTTATCACCGCTCTGCTCTAATGGTATATAAGGAGCTGTTTTATGTGGTTGAGCCACTTCTGGACTAACGATGACACTGTCACTCATTGTAATATTTTGCATAGCGATGCCTTGAGAGTTATTTGGAGCCATTCTCACAAGTCTATTTTCTTGCATAGGCTCTGTCTTTGCCCTAGGTGTTTGTGAAGCATCACTGGCAACTTCACCTATCATATCTTTTTTAATTTCCGCAGGTGCAACAATTTCATTCTTAAGGATTGGGTTTTCGTTAGGGTTTCCTCCACCCCACATTTCTTGGTCATGTATTGCGCGACCTTTTTTAGAATCAAGAGGAATATTACTACTAAACTGCCAAACTATTGGGGAGGCAACAAGTGCAATGGCTGCAAAGCCTAGTGGAAATTTATAATCCATAATCCATTTATTCATCGTCCATATCCTTTTTTTGTTGGTTATGGATATAAGACGATGCAGAATGCTATTTCCTTGGGAATTTTTTAAATTTTCTTTTTGTACGGTTTTTTGTGCATCAGAATCAAAGGCCAACATAGCCGCTTCAAGCGAAGCTGCACGCCTATTTTTTGATGGCTCTGGGGCTTTTATATTTTTAAGTTTTGAGAATTCTTCAATCTTATCATTCATTTTACAACAGCCCTTTCAAACTTTTCTTAGCTTCCATCACATACCAAGAAATGGTGCTTTCTTTTACGTCCATAATATTTGCCGCCTCGGCATGGTTTAATTCCTGTGCATAGACCAGCATTACCGCATCGCATTGTTTTTGTGGTAATTGCCTTACAGATTGCCACAATTCATTTGTGATAATAATTTCTTCTTGGCTTGGTGGTGTATCACCACCATCAACCTCTAATAATGCAGCATGGCGGTTGTTGCGGCGTTTTGTCGAGCGCTGTTTATCTCGCACAACATTTAGCGTTACCCGATATAGCCAAGAGGTAAACTTTGAGCGAGCATCAAAAGTCTTTATGGCATTTACTAATTTTAAACATACATCTTGTGCTACATCTTCTGCATCACTTTGATGACCACACCATTTATATGCAATTTTGTAAATCAGCATATAATGACGATCAAGCAAGTTTGCAAAAGCTGCTCGATCACCTGCAATTGCGAGTTTTGCAAGCTCCTCATCATCATATATTTTATCACTTTGTGATGCAGTTTTTGTCACTTGCAATCCATTTTTAGTAATTTTATATTCTCGAGCAATATTAGATAAGACGTTTAAACTAAGGCAATCCTTGGAAAAATAAAATAATTTATTCTATGGAGTATTTTTTTACAAAATTTTGCAAAATTAACTCTGGCATATTTATACTTTCAGCTCTTATCATTTCAATTAACTTATCAGCATCATCAGGGGGAAAATAACCTCGTTCACGATAAATATTTATCCGTAATTCAAACTCATCTGGGTCGGCTTCTGGGTGGAACTGTGTTGCATAGACATTATTTTTATATCGTATCATTTGATATGGACATGGATCAGAAGCAACAAGATGTGTGCAACCATCTGGCAATTCTTGCACTGCTTCTTTATGGCCAACAAATGAGCGAAATTTATCTGAAACATTAGCTAAAATATCATCATCTATTCCCGCTTGAGTAAGGGAGCAATCAACTGCCCCAACTGGCTCAAAATATTTTTCTTTATTCACCACCCCACCAAGATGATGCGCTAAAATACCAATACCATAACAACAGCCCAAAAATGGAATATCTCGCTTTGTGATTTCATTCATTATGCCCAAGCAAGCATCTTCAATAGCCTTTTCCTGCGGTGGTTTTTTATCAATAGGATCGCTAACACAACCCGGCCCACCACCAACAATAATGCCAGAAAAATCAGTAAGATTTAAATGGCTCATGTCTGGATTTTGGTCAAGACGAATGCGCAAAACATTATTTTGTGTTAATTTAGCTTTGTTCAAAATTGCTGTAAATTCGCTATCCGATGCTGGTGTTTCGGGGCGCAATTGTAGGATTAAAAATGGCTTCATTAAGGATACCTAAAGTGACTTTAAGAAGATGGGTTCATCATCTTTTTTACAACCGCAATGGCTTGGCTTTCTCGTTCTTTCCAGTCACCTGAAATAAGCGTGTAATTTGCACCATGGGCATTAAGTTTATTTTTGATTTTTTCAAAAAACTCTTCTCGCATCTCTTGTTTGCCATAATAGCGAAGCGGATCTTCTTCCCATGGAGTATTTGCATCAAGCAAAAGATAATGATCGGGTAATTCTATGCGTGCCTCAAGATCATCTAAAGAATGACCAAGCAGCATTTCTGCCCAAACGGCGGTTAAAAGTGCGTCTGTATCTTCAAATAATATTGGCCCAGCTTTTAATGACAAGGTCTTTCTATGTGCTTCATGCCCATCGACAATAAAGTGTAATTCTTCAGCTTTATAATCACCAGATGTGCGAAATCTTTCATAGGGTCTACCATATTCAGGCACATAAGGGCCACCAAATTTTTGTGCCAAAAAATCCGCCATATAAGATTTGCCAGTGCTTTCTGGGCCAACCAAGGTTAAGCGTTTTTGAAAATGAGGGCGAACATAATCCGGAATTGATTTCCAATGCTTAAAGGGATTAGCAAGTATCTCAACAGAGTTAGCAGGAAAAGCCATCCACATCGGATCAAGAATGAAATGCTGGGCATCTAGTGCTTTTGCAAGGTCAACAAAATAACCCTCTGAGCCAATAACT
>Ga0256834_1002006_pt1 | contig 13232 bp, 9 predicted proteins | sample 4281140metaG_FD_190536 | JGI IMG/M metagenome (GOLD analysis project Ga0256834, IMG submission 190536) | Hydrothermal vent microbial communities from East Pacific Rise, Pacific Ocean - 4281-140 | ecosystem: Environmental > Aquatic > Marine > Hydrothermal vents | place: Pacific Ocean: East Pacific... | reverse complement strand
GCATCTGCTCATCTGCTAAAAACACCTCAAAACTTTCTTGGTCATTTTTATTTTCAACTGGTGCAAACAACTCTTCAAGATAACTATAAAATGTCTTTATCTTCGCTATCTCATCTTTGATATCAAATACTACCCCGATGATATCATCTTCATCAAAATCAGCCAAGCCAGAATAATCACTCAAAGCCTTATCCAAATCTCCAAGCAACCCACGATAATCAATGATAAAACCATAATCTTTACCATCATAAAGCCTATTTACTCTTGCGATTGCTTGCAGGAGATTGTGTTCTTTTAGATATTTATCTATATAAAGCACTTGAGCACGAGGAGCATCAAAACCTGTAAGTAGCTTATCTACCACGATAAGGAGTTCTATCTCCTCACCATATACAAACTGATCTTTTATCTTGTCTAGATACTGCTCTTCATCACCATACTCTTTGATAATTTTTTGCCATGCTGTTAAAACATATGCTTTATTTTCGTCACTCTCATCAACCTCACTATGCCCTTCTCTACTATCAGATGCAGAGATAACAAAAGCTGTTTTGATATCTCCTTCTTCTTTAAAAAGCTGATGATACTTGATAGCTTCATACTTACTACTAGTAGCCAACATCGCTTTAAATCCAGTCCCTTGGATGTAGGTTTTAAAGTGTTCGTTTATATCTAACATAATAGCTTCTAGTCGCCTCTCACTCGAAGCCACTCTTTGAAACCTAGCCCACTTTTTTTTGAGATTTAACTTTTGTTCATCGTTTAAGTGTTTAGAAATCTTTTCAAATCGTCTATCAAGTCCACTTGCATCATTTACCCATTGTTCTACTAACCGCCCTTCATATAGTAGTGGCAAAACAGCTTTATCTTTTACTGCTTGGTCGATAGTATAGCGGTGTATCTCTCCACCAAATTTATCAAATGAACTCTTCTCTTTTTTCATCAAAGGTGTTCCTGTAAATCCTAAATAACAAGCATTGGTAAATACTTTTCTCATATCTTTGTGCATATCACCACCTTGTGAGCGGTGTGATTCATCTACTAAAATAAAAATATTTGGGTCATTTAGTATTACTTTCTCTTTTTTGACTGTTTCAAATTTATGTATCAGTGTAGTTATGACTGACTTACCTGAGTGTAAAAGTTTTATAAGATTGTGTCCTGACCTTGCACGATGAGCTGATACTTCATTTGATTTGAAAGTGTTGTGTATTTGTTTATCTAAGTCTTTTCTATCGGTAACAATGATAATTTTAGAGCCTACAATCTCTCTTTTGATAACCTTAGCAAGCATCACCATTGTCAAAGATTTTCCACTTCCTTGGGTATGCCATATAAGCCCACCTGCTCTTATGCCAACATTGTCTATGGTTTGTATTCGTTTTAAGATACTTTTGATAGCAAAGTATTGTTGGTATCGTGCTATCTTTTTTACTTTAGCATCAAAGATGACATAGGTATGGAGAAGTTCTAAAACTCTCTTTTTACTAAAGAGTGAAAAAAGTGTTTTATCTAGCTTACTTGCTGTTCTGCCACTTATGAGATGATGCACATCAAGCTTCTCTTCCTCTTCCCATACTGCATAGAATTTTTCAGGTGTACCAATAGTCGCATACTGTGGTGAATGGTTGTTAGCTGCTAAAGTGATTTGGATATATTTAAAAAGTGTAGGTATCTCTTTTTCACCTTGATTTCTAATCATCTGTGAGATACCTTGTGCTGTTTTTTCACTAGACTTTTTAAGTTCAATCACCCCAAAAGGGATACCATTTATAAACAGCACAATATCAGGTCGCCTTGTTTTTTCACTCTCATTTTTAGTTACCCTATCTACTATAAACTCCTCCGTAAAATGAAAAACATTATTTTCAAAATGTTTATAATCGATATAAAAGAGAGAAAAACTTTTTTGCACCCCATCGATAAGCTCCTCTGTGTAGGAGTTTCCAAGCAGTAGCTGATCACTTATCTTTTGATTGGCAGTCATGAGCCCTTCATTGAGTGGTACATCAAGTTCATCAATAGCTTTGGCGATATTTTTAGGAGAGAAGTTGTAGCTTGTGCCTTTATACTCAAAAGAGTTTATCTCTTGTAGTTGTGCTAAGAGAATATCTTTTAGTACAACTTGACTTGTGTTATCTCTATGTTTTTGCATCTCATTTTGAGGGATGAAAGTGTAGCCTAAGGAGGTTAGGAGAGAAATAGTATTTTTTTGTATTTGAGTCTCGGTTGTGTTTGGTGTCATGTTTTCCTCTCTTTTGTGTTTTAGTAAAGTTTATCTCCTCAACTTGAACTATAAATATCTATAGTTCACTTTAGAGCCTTAACTTGAACTATAAATATTTATAATTTAATTTAAATGATTAACTTGAACTATAAATATCCAAATATTTTTTAAATAGATAATGTTTGTTTCTTTTAAATCCTGTAAATTCTATCAATATATTTTTATCTTCAAAATCCTTTATTAGAGAGCTTGTAGTCGCTTTAGATATACTCAACTCTTGTGAAACTTCTGCCATATTGACGATAGGGTTTTGATACAAAAACTCCAACAACTTACTAGCATTGTGTGCTCTTTTACCAAAAGTCATCATAAGCCCATCCATATCACTTTTCAATATTAATATCTTCTCAAATGTTACAACACCACTTTGAGCAGTCTCAATAACTGCTTCTAAAAAAAATTTTATCCAAGAAGTTAAATCATTTTTCTCCCTTACATTTGTAAGAGAGTCATAATAGATGCTTTTGTGTTTTTCTATAAATTCAGAAAGATAAAGTGCAGGCTTTTTTAGTAGCCCATTACTAACCAAATAAAGTGTTATCATAAGCCTTCCAATTCGACCATTGCCATCTAAAAAAGGGTGTATGGTTTCAAACTGATAATGTGCTATAGCAATTTTAATAAGATGGGGAACTTGTAGCTCTTGATTGTGCAAAAATTTTTCTAAATCTCCCATAAGTTCAGGTACTTCATCATGTGTTGGAGGTATAAAAAAGGCTGTATTTAAACTAGTCCCTATCCAATTTTGTGATTTTCTAAATTCTCCTGGTTGTTTATTTTCACCTCTTGTGCTATTTAAAAGAATTTGATGAACATCACGAATAAGACGACTGCTAAGAGGAATCGTATCGAGTTTTAAAATTGCATAATTGATTGCTTCGATATAGTTTTGCACTTCCTGCCAATCATCCCTCTTTTGGGGGTCTATCTGCTCTTTATTCACCAAAACTTCGTCCATCTCTGTTTTTGTACCCTCTATCTTACTAGAAGTATTTGCCTCTTTTGCAATATGCATCTTAATAAAAATATCTACATTTGGTACTATCATAGTGTATGCATTGAGTTCACCCAATGCTCTTGTTGCATCTTCAAGCATTATGTTTATCTGAGGGTCATCCCATACAAAAGTATGATTTATCTTTGATGGGGAGAAACTTTTGTATTGGTATTGATTTTTATATATACCTGATTTAAAGTTCTTTATGTTCATGGTAAAATCTTTACTTTTGTTGTATTTAGTGTTATTTTTTCGATGCAAAAGCTTTTACTCTCCAAGTGACAAAATGAATTACATTTTTTTGAAAAATTATAAACTATTGATGTACTCAAACGATAATAATTAATATATTTTAATTTTAATACTGCAAATTCTTCATTTATCATGATAAGTCCATGGGATTTTAAAATCTTAACTTGCTTGTATAAATGAGGTTTGTTATAAGGAGTCATAAGCACTTCTCCATTTGCACATGAGACAGAGGTGGGAGAAGTATATTACTTGCATTATCGTTTAAAATTGCTTTATGTTTAATTAAATTAAAGTTAAATTCAAAAAATGTCGATACACTTGTATAAAGGTTCTCATCTGCTGATAAGACTCCAAGGGAGGCTTCTTCGGATAGGTAGAATGGGTCATTTTTCATAATAGTTTTTCTTTCTATTTTTTATCCACTTATAATAGCTATCTTGTTTTATTGGTGTCATGTTTTCCCTTTTAATCTTTTTATCTCTCTATCAAAATCAGATATATAATCTTTGTCTTGTTTTACTTTATAGCTTTCATACTCTTGATTTGCTTTTTGTAGTGCTTGTTTATGAGATATTAAGCCATTATTATCAAGTATATCAAATTCATTAAATTCTAAAAATTTATTAATACCATTTTGTAAATCTACCATACTCATAGCTTCTCTTTTTGTTGCTAAAAATTCTACATGATCAAAATAAGCTGTAACAATTCTATCTAACATATCTAACTCTTTTTGAGTAAGATAGTTTTTTGCTATACCCACATCGCTTTTTAAAATTCTTCCATCAGGTGAGTTTTTCCAATTTGTTAACCCCATATAAGGTTTAGTACTATCGGCTTTATCATAAATAATCTCAGCCGCAGTATTACCTGCAATAGCATAATGAAATTTATTTTGTATATGAGCATAGAAGTTTTTAGCTAAGCTAGAATCTTTATCATAATCTATACTACACTCTGCAAAAATATCAGTTATCTTTTGATAAGTTCGTCTTTCGCTGTTTCGTATGCTCCTAATTCTTTCAAGTAACTCTTCAAAATAGTCTTCACCAAAATGCTTACCATTTTTGAGTCTATCATCATCCATCACAAAACCTTTGACGATAAACTCTTTTAAAGTTGCAGTAGCCCAAATACGAAACTGTGTAGCTTCTTTTGAATTTACCCTGTAACCTACTGATATAATTGCATCAAGGTTGTAAAAATCTACATCCCGTTGAACATTTCTATCTCCCTCTTTTTGAACTATTCGAAATTTTCGAATAGTTTCTTTACTAGATAGCTCTCCACTTTTAAATATCTCTTTTAGATGATAGTTTATAGTATGAGTCTCCACACCAAAAAGCTCTCCCATCTTTTTTTGAGTTAGCCAAAAAGTCTCATCTTTGAAGTGTACTTCAAACTCTACTTTTATGGTTTCAGTTGTGTAAAATATGATTTTGTGTTGAGTTGTGTTCACACTTTTACCTTTTCTTTTAAGTTAATTATCTGATATAAAATCTTCTCTTTTATGTCTTTCAATATCTTTTTTTTTCCATAGAATATTTTTTTCAATTTTTTGCTTATGCCTTAACAGTTTAGTATCAGACACAACATTAAGCAATGATTCAAAATATTCTTTTTCTTTTTCTAATGTAGGCACTCGACTTCCATGAGATGGCTCTAATGGCAATTTATCGAACATTTCAAACGATTGATTATAGTTTAAAAAGCACTCTATAAACTCTTTTCTTCTTTCAAAAGAGTATTCAGATATTAATTCAAAAATAAAAATTATACACTCTTCATTTTTTGAATATTTTTGTATTAATTCTTTGAGAAATGTATTAATTTTTTTTTCAATCTCATTATTGTTTTGATGCTCAAAAAAAGCTTTTAAAGACTCTCCATTAATAAAGACACCTTTTTGTTTAAGATTAAACAATGTATTAACTAATTTAAAAATAACTTCTTTATAATCATTTCTATTCCATATTATTGAAAAATCATTAGTTAAATCATAATAACCTTCTTTATTAAATATATGCTCTATATAATTTTCAATAAATGAATTATCCATTGTAAGAATTTTATTTAATGCAGTGTTACCATAGTCTAGATGAGTGTCATTTTCTAGACATAACAAGTAAATAGTTTTAAGCAATTTTATGTTGTTTGCAAAATATGTTTCCATATTTTTAAAAATATCACTATAAATATTAAACACTCCACATAAAGAATCTACAAAATTAGTTTCTTCATTTTTATTTCTATTTATAACTATATTGATAATTTTTATAAGCATATTTGGCTCAATAAGAAAATAATTTTCAAGATAATCCAAAGAATTATAATAAATAGTTGTTTTCGTATTTTTATATAATTTCAACAATTCATCTACTTCATATTGTGTTATCTGTTCTTTGGATAAAACAGTAAAAAATTTCAACAATAAATTATATTTATTGTTGAAATTATATTTATTTAAAAGCTTATATGTTTTATTTTTACCTAAAATTTTAATAAGATTTAAAATATTTAAATTTAGTGAAAATGGATTTCCCATTTTCAAATATTCAGTAACTACTTGCACATATAATTGTGAATGATTTTTTGCTAAAATATCAAATAATTTATTAAGATTATTAGTTAGCTTATAGTTATTACTTCCTTTGATTTTATAAATCTTTTTACATAAATCAAGAAGGTATTTCCAATCTTCAAAGAGATAATTTTTAAAAAATATTGATAATCTTTCCATTAAAACTTGATCAGTAGCTTTCCAATCTATTTCTTTTGAATCTCTATTTTCTAGTGAGATACTGATATTATCTAACATAAGAATTTTTTCTATACTATAATCTTTATGATAAAATTTTTCACGAATTTTTTTATCATAGTCAATACTTTTAGTATCTAAAACATCTAAAAAGTGTTGAACTATACTACACTTTTCATAAGAATCTTTATCAAGATTCTTATGAATAAAGTTTAGTATATGATTAGTATCCCAAAGCTCAATCTTTGATATATCATACCGATGGCTTAAGCCTGATGGGTACTCTTCGATTAGTTTTAAAACATCATGCTTATATTCTTGATTTTGATAAAGAGAAAAAACTTTATCAAAAATATTATTTCTTAATTTTTGCAATGCTTCTGTTTCATGAGGTTTATAAAAAAGAATAGTGCATTGATTGCCTTTTAATTTATTATCTTCAAATTCAGTTTTAACTAAATAGCTAGAGACTCTAATAAACAATTTTGTAATTAAAATATCTTTACCATCATCAGTCAATCTCCACAAGTTATCAACCAACTGACTTTCTTTATTGTATCCATATCTATAACTATCATTTTGGTATCCATAGTTTTCTGTAAAGATAACAATAACTTGTGATAAACTCAAAAACTCTTTTTTTAAATATTTAACTATTAACTCTATAGCAATAGGCAGATTTTCATGATCCTTACTAAAAACAGATAATATATTTAAAAGTTTGCTATTATCACTATTAGTATCATTTTCCCAAAAATTTAATAATTTTATATCAAATTTTTGTTCTACTAAATCATCTATTTTCTTACCAATATAAGCTAAAATATCTGTCTGTTTTAAGAACCAAAACATACGCATAACTAATAATAAATTTTCTTCATTATCTTCATATTTAACCCATAATTTATCTACTGAAATTTTTAATTCTTCTTTTATACATGAACTATTAAAAGTTTGAAATAATGGACTTAAAACATCTATAAATCTTTTTTGAAAATGAGGGAAAAAATTATCCAATATTGTATATATATCTATCTTTTTATCAATAAATACAATTTTATAAAAAAGATACATCGATAATATTTGGTCTGATATTTTTACAATTTCGTCTTGATATAAATCTACTAATTCTAAATTATTAAGCTTTTCTACTTCATCCCAAAATTTTAAAGACGAGATCTTAAAACTACTTTCAATAAGTTGCATTTGCTCAGTATGAGATTTATCAACTACTCTAAAAAATGAAATAATAACAATAGTTATAAGTAGGTTATTATTTTCAGATATCAATATATCTTTATTCACTGATTTAAAATACTCATCATATATGGTGGTTACATCATGTAAAGACTCTAATTTGTCTGTTTCTTTTGCTACTTTAGCAGACATCAAAGCTAGTCTTGGATTTCCTTGCGATACTTCTACAATTTTATCAAGATATATAGAATTAGTTATTTGATATTCATCTTGAATGATACTCTTTATCTCGTCTTCACTAAATTGCTTTAATTCTATCTCTTCTTTAGTAATAGCTTGTGGTACTTTTTCAAGAGCTGTGCTTTTTGCATAGTCTCTTACTGTTGCTACAATTTTTATTTTATTATCTCTGATCTTATCTGCATAATAGTCTAAAATATACTCCAATGCCTGATACACTCTATTAATATCATCAATTAAAATAAGATATTTTCTTTCATCATGAAAATAGGCTTTTATATCATCAAATAAATTTGCTCCTCTATTCAATATAGCTTTAAATTCATATTGATTTTCATCAGCATATTTTTTACACTCTTCAAGTGCAAATTTTGTTTTTCCTACTCCTGCACTACCAGTTATAAAAAGTACTTGACTGCTATTTAATAGCTTATTAAATTCTTTTATTTCGTCTTCTCTAAATTTAAAAGATGTATTTAATGAAGTTGTGTATTTACTATTATCATATATTTTAATAAATTCATCGTAATCTAAAATTTGATTTGTGTCAATTTCTATATTCAAAAACTCTTTTGCTATTTGTGAAAAATTATTATTTATATCATTAGCTAATATTGAATTGGTTAAAATAATACATTCAAGATTATGCTCTTTACATTTATTTTTAAGAGTATTAATATCTAACATATTGACATCTATATTACAAGCTAAAATAACTTTTTCTATATTATTTATAGGTATTTTTGTTTTTGATTCATCAAAACATTTATCTAAATCGTCTAAAAACTTTTTTAATATGTTGGTTTTTTGAGTAGTATATTCTATAAATACATATTTACCATTATCAAGAATAGCAAAACTATCAGGTGTCCCTTTTGTGGGTTTATTTTCTGCTAATTTTGTTCCATTTGAGTGTATTAAATATGAATGTTTTTTGCTTAAATAGCTATCTATAAGTTTATGGAATTTTGTAGCGTCTATCTCAATTAAGGCTTTCTCAATTTGATTAATTTTACTCATACTTTAACCCTCATTTCACCAGTTAGTAACTCCTGAATGAGTCCTTTTTTCTGCTCTTTGAGTACTTCAAGTTTATTTTTTAGTAGCTCTATTTCTTTGTCTGCTGTGCTTAGAATTTGGGCTATTTTTTGTTGTTCTACTAATGATGGAACTCTTAAAGGACAAGTTAGTATATCTTCTTTTCTTAAATTGGTTTGTTTTACTCCATCATCAAAACATAAATAATATTTATGTCTATTTAAAATATAAAATAAGAATGTAGAATTTATTTTTGTAGGTTTCAATAAACATATTCTTTGATTAATGGTATAAGTATCTTTTTTATCAATATAAAAACATTTTGCTATTGCTTTGCCATTTGGTACATCACTCATAACCATTACAATATCCCCAATATTAGCACCTAAGTTTAAATTATTTGCATATTTTTTTATTTTACCATTTGTTGATATGAATTTTGAATTTACTACTATATATTTTCCATTTTTAATAATATCTTTTTCATGGGCTTTTCCATTAAAGAATTCTACTAATTCATCTAAATCTTTTTTCTTCCACTCCTCATCAAACCCACTAAATCGAACTTCACCACTAAGTAGCTTTTGCATAAGCCCTTTTTTTAGTTGCTCTTTTGCTTTTATCAACTCCACATAACAAGAGATAGCATCATCCCAAGTAGTTAAAATCTCGGCTATTTTTTGTTGTTCTCTTAGAGGTGGTAAAGGGATATCAAGATATTTAATAGTATCTAAATTTAAATTGTCTTGGTTGCTACCATGTGACAAATTACGAATTTTCATATAAGATTTATCTAAATAATTTAAAAGGAAATTAGTTGAGTATTTTTCATTGGGCTTTATTGAAGCAAATGCTTGATTAATTGTACTTTCAATTTTTAATAAAGCTACTTTGCCTCTTGTTTTACCTTGACCATACATAGCTAATAAAATTGTATTGATAGGCATAAGTTTCATTTTTAATTCTTTTAGTGCAAATTTAGTGATTTTTTCACTTGATGTATCAATATAAATTTTATTTACTTTTGTAGTTGTTACCCAATTAATCGTGCCATTATCCCAAAATAAATTATTTGTTCTTAATGGGGTTTTTCCTGTTTCAACTGTTGCTATATTTTTCAACTTCACAACCTCCCACTCCTTAGGAACAACCCCAACCTTAGTCTGTTTATACCCTTCTGGCACTCCTTCACTACTCATCATCTTCACTCTCTAACTTCTTTTGCTCCTGCAAAATACTCTTAGCATTTAATTTTGTTACAACTTTTTTCCCCGTTTTAAGCTCAAGTGCTTCTCGTGCTACTTTTGCCACACTTCCACCTTGAGATGCTACATCTTTACTATCTTCAAAAGTTTTAGGATTGGTAGCTTGAGATATATCTTTTGTTGAGGCTTCTGCTAACATGCTCAAGATAAGTTCTGTATTTGTCATATTGTCTCGTAAGTTCTCTTTTTTTAAGCCTTTGAGTATTTTATACTCTTTTGTTGTTTTATCTGTCCATGTTTTTGTGATGATATTTGTTAGAGTTGCAAACTCTAGTCCCTCTTTTAAGCCTCTGCTTTTCCACTCGTCTGTTAACTCTTTTCGTATCTCTATACTTTTTAGTCTTTGGTTTATCCAGTTTTGTGAGTATCCTAGCTCCATGTACTGCTCCAATGCTCTATCTATGGTTATCTCAGGATCGCTCATCTCATCCAATCGCTCACGACCTAGTTTTGCCAACCATAGTTTAAAAGGTTCTGCTTTTGATGATGGTATAGATTGTATCAGCCTAAAAAGTTGCTCTGTATCTGCTACATCTGTAAACCTCATCTTGCCATCAGATGCTTTCATCTTCAACTGGTGACAATTTGTCACCGTTTCATTTCCTTCTGCTTTTAATCTTTGTTTTAATTTATTCCAATACTTTCTAGCTGTTTGATAATCCTTACTTTGAACCAAAACATAAACCATATCTACAATAGAGACAAACCATTTTTCACTTTTCTCATCCCAAAGAGTACGAACCTCTTTTTCTTCAAAGATTTTTATACTGTTAGTCATCATCTTTACTCTCTAACTTCTTTTGTTCTTTTTCTATCTTTAAAACACTTCTTTGAGGAGTTGATAAATCTTCTGGCATAGTTCCACCTAGCTCTTTGATGGTTTGTCTTACTTTTTTACCAACTTTAAGATGAGTTTTGTTAGCTATCTCTTTGCTTTTTATACTGTCTCTTTTTAGTTTCTCTTCGGCTTGAGTCGCACGAAAAAGATTGGCTGCTAACTCTGTGCTTCCCATATAGTCTAAGATTTTATGTGATTTTTTTAGTCCTTTTTTAGCATGTATCCCTTTTGCATCAAGTCCACCATATAACCCCCTATAACCATGATTTTGAAATATTGCAAAGTCCAAAGTTGTCTCAACACCTGCTTTTTGTGCTGTTTCCACCAACTGCTTATTATGCTCTTTTAGCTCATTTCTCAAAAAAAATCTTTTTTCGTCCTCTTTGAGTTGTGCAAATACTTCATCATCTTGCAACTCTTGTCTTCGTGTTTGTATAGCAAAATATGTTTGCCCACTTGCTACTACTGGTTTGCTAGGGTCTGCATTTTGAACTACTAGATAACATGCATATCTTGAAAGTTTAAAAGATGGATAAATATTTTTTGCACCCTGTCCATGAATTAACTCTTCGTTGACTTCAACGATGTGTTCTTCTGTTTTGTTATTACTATTGACACATGCTTCTTTTGCTTTTTCTATAACTTTTGTAAAATTCCTAAAATCTGCATATTCCAAAAGCTTTGCCAATGCCCTTGCATACCAAAATTCGTTGCCATTTTCATCTACTTGTTTAAGTTCTTCAAAAGTGTTATGGTGATGTTTTTCTAAATTTTTCATAATCCTAACTCCTTAAGATATCCACTCATTTTAACTTTTACAAAACTTAACTCTTTTTCTATTTTAATTATCTCTTGCTTGGTAGCCTCTATATCAACCCTCTCTTCTTCCTCAAAAGTATCCACATATCTTGGTATATTTAGATTGTAATCATTCTCTTGTATCTCTTCTAGGGTGGCTACATGTGCATACTTGTCTATATCTTTTCTTGTCTGATAAGTATCTAATATCTTTTGTATGTGTGTTTCATTTATGGTATTTTGGTTTTTATCTTTGTCAAACTCACGACTTGCATCTATAAAAAGTACACTCCTACTCTCCCTCGCTCGTTTAAATATAAGTATCGTCGCTGGTATACCCGTACCAAAAAAGAGATTTGCAGGTAGTCCGATGACTGCATCTAGTAGATTGTCATCGATGATCTGTTTTCGTATCTTCCCTTCACTAGCTCCTCGAAACAGCACACCATGAGGTAGCACCACACCCATACGACCATTGACATTGAGACTTGCCAACATATGTTGCACAAAAGCATAATCCCCTTTACTCTTTGGAGGTAGTCCATACTCAAACCGTCTATATCTATCTTCACTTAACTCTTCCGCACCCCACTTATCGAGTGAAAAAGGAGGATTTGCTACAACTATATCAAACTTCATAAGATGGTCATTTTCAAGATGCAGAGGGTTTCTTAGTGTGTCTCCCCACTCTATTTGTGCATCGTTTACCTCATGCAAAAACATATTCATCTTACTTAGGGCTTGTGTTTGTCCGTTTTTTTCTTGTCCATAGAGTGCGAAGTTGTTATTTCCTACCTCTTTAGATGCTTTGATGAGAAGTGAACCAGAACCACATGTAGGATCATAGATACGATCTCCCTCTTTAGCTCCCACAAGTTTAGCAAGAAGTGTAGAAACAGCACTTGGAGTAAAAAACTCTCCACCTTTTTTCCCCGCATCACTAGCAAAGTGTGCTATGAGATACTCATAAGCATCTCCGATGACATCATTGCCACTCAACATAGATGGTCTCAGATCAAGCTTTACATCTGAAAAATCTTCTAGTAAGTTTTTAAGCAAAAAATTTCTCTCTTTAGTGCGACCTAACTTTATATCAGAGTTAAAATCCACATTACGAAATATACCCTCTAACTTCTCATAGTTATCCTCTTCTATTCGCTCCAATGCTTTGTTTATGACAACACCAAGCTGTGGTGACTCTTTGTGCTTTAAAAGATACTCAAAAGTACAACTCTCATCAAGTACAAACTTCTCTCGTTTTAGACTACGCTCTATCCTCTCTTGATTGTCACCATACTTTGCTTTTAACTCCTCTAGCTTCTCTTTATAAAAATCAGACAAATACTTAACAAACAACATCGTCAACACATAATCTTTATACTCACTACTATCCATCGTACCACGAAAGGTATCACAAGCTTTCCAAACGATGTTGTTGATGGTCTCTTGGCTAGTTTTTTGCATGGTTTTTTTCCTTTGTCTGTTTTATGACTGTATCTAGCTATCTCTTTTGCAAAGCTCTTTGTGCATCTTTTAAGTTAATGTAGTGAGCTAAAAATACA
>Ga0256834_1002005_pt1 | contig 13233 bp, 9 predicted proteins | sample 4281140metaG_FD_190536 | JGI IMG/M metagenome (GOLD analysis project Ga0256834, IMG submission 190536) | Hydrothermal vent microbial communities from East Pacific Rise, Pacific Ocean - 4281-140 | ecosystem: Environmental > Aquatic > Marine > Hydrothermal vents | place: Pacific Ocean: East Pacific... | reverse complement strand
GAAGAAAATACAGCAATTATTCAGTCAAAAATATTAGATTATAAAAACAAAATAAAATTTGAGTATGCTGGTGCAGCAGGCGGTTTTATAGATAAATATGCATATCCGTTTTGTAGAGGAAGAATTTTTAATTCATTAGAAACAGATACACAACAGTATAATACAGCGCAAGAAATATTTTGGGCTTCTGGAGCCTGTTTTTTTATTCGAAAAACTATTTTTGAAGAACTAAACGGTTTTGATAAGGACTTTTTTGCACATCAAGAAGAAATCGATTTATGTTGGCGTGCCAAAAATTTAGGTTATGTAATTAAGTATAATGGCAATTCGGTTGTGTATCATATTGGTGGTGCAACATTAAAAGAAGGAAATCCTAAAAAAACGTTTTTAAATTTTAGAAATTCCTTAATTAATTTACTAAAAAACGCACCAAGTAAAAACCTGTTTTTTAAATTATTTTTTCGATTAATTTTAGATGGTATCGCAGGTATTAAATTCTTTTTAGAATTAAAACCATTACATACATTTGCTATTATTAAAGCACATTTTAGTTTTTATGCCAATATTTTTAAAACTTTAAAAAAACGAAAAGAAATTCCGAATAAAATAGAGAACTATTTTTATGCAAAAAGTATTGTAAAGCAACACTTTATTAACAAAAAGAAAACGTTTAATGAACTCTAAACAATTTGATGTTATAATAGTTGGTGCTGGTCCAGCAGGTATTATTGCTGCTATGCAATTGGCTAAGCAAGATCTGTCCGTTTGTTTGTTAGAGAAAGAACAATTCCCGAGAGATAAAACCTGTGGCGATGCTTTGAGTGTTGATGTTTTGAATCAGTTTGAAATGATTGATACCGATTTGGCAAAGCGTTTTGAGAAATTTGCACATAAAACACCTTCTTATGGTGTTAAAATTGTGGCACCAAATCAGCAATTTTTAGATATTCCGTTTTATTATAAAGGCGAAAAAAAGTTCGGTTATATTTCTAAGCGGATTGATTTTGATAATTTTTTATTTGAAGAATTAAAGCAGTTTAACAATATTACTATTGTGGAGAATTGCAGAGTTTTAGATGTTGTTGTTTCGGATGAATTTGTTTCGGTTGACGTGAAATTATTACACAGAGATTCACAGAGGAACACAGAGATTCACAGAGAATTACTTAGCGACTCTGCGACTTTGCGAGATGCTAAGTTATTACACAGAGATTCACAGAGAAACACAGAGATTCACAGAGAATTACTTGGTTACTCTGCGAATTCAAAATCTAAAATTCAAAATTCAAAATTCAAAACAAACGTTGTTTTAGGTGCCGACGGAGCACATTCTATTGTAAATAAAAAAACAATTCAGAATAAAGTAGAACACAATCATTATAGTGCTGGTTTACGTGTTTATTATAAAAATGTATCTAATTTTCATGAAGAAAATTTTATCGAACTACACTTTTTTAAAGACGTTTTACCAGGTTATTTATGGATTTTTCCGTTACCAAATAATGAAGCGAATATTGGGATTGGTATGTTGTCATCTTATGTTTCTAAAAAGAAGGTGAATCTTAAAAAAGTATTAGCAGATTTAATTCAGAATCATCCAAATTTAAAAGAACGTTTTAAAAATGCCGAACCTTTAGAAACTATGAAAGGTTTCGGATTACCATTAGGTTCAAAAAAACGTAAAATATCGAGTAATCGGGTTTTATTATTAGGTGATGCCGCAGGTTTAATCGATCCGTTTTCTGGCGAAGGAATAGCAAACGCTATACGCAGCGGTAGAGTAGCAGCAGAGCGCCTTAAAAAATGTTTTGAATTAAATGATTTTTCAAAGGTTCAGACTTTTAAATATGATAAGGAAATTTACCGATTAATGTCTAAAGAATTTAAAGTGAGTAGAACTTTACAAAACTTGTGTAAATACCCGAAATTATTTAATTTTGTGGTGAATAAAGCGAATAAAAATGATGCTTTGCGAGAGTTTTTAATAGGCACTTTAGAAGATGTTGAAAAGAAAAAATTATTAACAAAACCTAGTTTTTATTATCGTTTGTTTTTCAAATAATATAGTTTTGTAGATATTGTAGTTAAAATTATGAGAATATTCGTTTTAATAATTTGTTTAAGTTCCTTCTTTTTGAATTTTAGTCAAGAAGATAATTTAGAGCAAGATTTAATATTTGATAAGAATATTAAAAGTTATTCTTATGTGCAAGCGGAATATTTTTATGGAAACATATTAAAACATAATGAAAATGTTGGGCATTTTTTAGTAGATCATCCAACAGGTGTTTTGTTAAGTTGGAATAAAAAAACCTTTGGTGAAAAGCAATGGCAAGAACGTTTTAATTACCCTGATTATGGTTTTTCGTTTGCTTATCAAGATAATAAAAATGAAGTTTTAGGTGATGTGTATTCCTTTTACGGCCATTATAATTTTTATTTTTTTAATAGAACAAACAAGAATCAATTTGTGCTTAGACCAAGTTTTGGCGTTGGTTACAATACAAAACCATACGATAAAGTAACTAACCCAAAAAATGTTGCATTTGGTACTAAATTAAATGCAAGTGTTTCGTTTAGATTATATTATCAGCGTGAAAATATCCTAAAAAATGTTGGTGTTAATGCAGGTTTAACTTTTATGCATACTTCAAATGCAAGTTTTAAATCGCCAAATACAGGTCTGAATATTTGGGCAGCAACCATAGGTTTGAATTATAATTTGAATGCGAATAATGCTATAATTGAATATATCTCGAATTCAGATAAAGAGGAAATAATAGATAAAAAAATAAATTACAATTTCGAGTTTAAATTTGGTGCAAACGAATCGGACTTTATAGGTTCTGGGATAAAACCATTTTTTGTAATCGCTGCGTATGTCGACAAAAGATTAAATCAAAAATCTGCCTTACAATTTGGTAGTGAGTTGTTTGTAAATTATAGTTTAAAAGATTTTATTGATATAAAAGCAATTACCGATGCTACTTTTGAAAAAGGAGATTTTAAGCGAGTAGGTGTTTTTGTTGGGCACGAATTATTTATTAATAAATTATCTATCATTGGCCAATTAGGTTATTATGTTTATTACCCAATTGTGTTTGAAGGTAGAATTTATGAAAGAGTAGGTTTTAAATATTATTTTAAAGATAAATTATTCGGTTCTTTTACCTTAAAAGCACATGCTGCTAAAGCGGAAACGTTTTCTTTAGGTATTGGTATTAGATTGTAATTTGTTTTTTTCTTCAATCCATTTAGATAGATATTTGGTACTTTTTAATGTGTGATGCTGTAATAATTCGCCCATAAAATTTTGTTGTCTATGTAATTTTAAATTATTTAAAATAGCATTAATTTTTAAAGTTAATTTATTTGAAAATTCAGATTTATTATAACATTCATTAATTATTTTGATACCATTTTGTTGTGCAATTAACCAAAGTGTTTTATTGGTGTAAAGTTCTATAGATGCGTTTATAATTCCATTGGAATCATCGGAAATCACACCAGGCCAATCCAATTCTTTGTGCATTGCTTCTGCGCCAATAGATGTTGTAATACTTGGTGTGCCGTTTTGCATTGCTTCTGTAAATTTGCCTTTTATTCCTGCGCCAAATAATAATGGCGCTAGACAGATTTTTGCATTCTGAATGATAATATTTAGATTTTCTGCTCGACCTTTAATGATAAAGCGTTCTTTTTTATTGTGTAACTGTTTTATTTTTTCTGGCATATATGCGCCATAAATATGTAATTCGGCATTTGGTAATTTTTGACTGATTTTAGGCCAAATTTCTTTTTTCAAAAATAAAACACAATTAGTATTTGGTTGATGTAAAAAATTACCAACAAAGTAGAAGTGTTTTCGTTCTTCGAAACTTGGTGTTTTATTGATTTCTTTAATAGATAAACTATCTAATAAAAACGGAATATAGTGCAATATATTTTTATCAATTTTAAATAGATTTTGCAATAAATTCAACTCATAAGTAGAAATAATTAAAGATAAATCACAGCGTAAAATACTGGCAATTTCTCGTTTGGTAATTTCTTGTTTTAGACAATCTTTAATATTAAATGTTGTTTTGTTTTTAATGGAAATTCCACGAGTTTTTCTTAAGAAATGTAAATCTTCGGTGTCTAAAATTCGTAATGTATCAGGAAGAATTTCTGCTATTTTCCAACCAAATTGTTCTTCGGTTATAAAACGATCAAACAATACTATTTGTGGGTTTAATTTCTCGATAAACACATCAAATTCGGCATCATTAATTTTAATGTTTACAGTATCTATTCCTTTTAAAGATAAATCTACTGAAAAATCACTTTCTGAAGAAGTACTTGCATAAGTGATTGTATAGTTTTGAGATAAAAAATAAGCTATTAATTGCAACATTCTACTGCCAGCAGCAGAAGAATTTGGTTCTACCCAAACAGAAGATATTATTAGTAGTTTTTGCATTGTTGTAATTTAATGCAAATTAATGAAAATTAATGAAAATAAATTTATAGAAATTCTAAATTAATTATTATTTATCTGTATTGGATAATTGTACACGAACGACTTTATATATTGTCGTTTTAATGCAATATCTTATTTTATTAAATTATTTATTGAAAATAACATCTTTAATAATTATAATTTATATTTTTACAGTAACTATAAGTATAAATTATAATGACAATTACTCAATTAAAATATTTATTAGCGGTTGCTAAATATAAGAACTTCACTTTAGCGGCAGAAAATTGCTTTGTTACGCAACCAACTTTAAGTATGCAAATACAAAAGTTAGAAGAGGAATTAGATATACAGATATTTAATCGGAAGAAAAAACCAATAGAGATAACAAGCATTGGTGCTAAGGTAATACAGCAAGCAAAAGTTGTATTAGATGAAAGTAGTAGAATAACAGATTTAGTAGACCAGCAGAAAGGTTATGTTGGTGGCGATTTTATTTTAGGAATTATTCCAACAATCACACCAACATTATTACCATTATTTTTAAAGACTTTTATTAAGAAATACCCGAAAGTTAATTTAATTATTCAAGAATTAACAACATCAGAAATTATAAAAAAATTAAAAGAAGGTTATATAGACGCTGCGATTGTGGCAACACCTTTAGAGATAAATACAATAAAAGAACAGGTTTTATATTACGAACCATTTGTGGGTTTTGTTTCTGAAAGCCATCGTTTGTTTAAAAAATCTAAAATTACTGTGGATGATTTAGATATTGATGATATTTTATTATTAGAAGATGGACATTGCTTTAAGGATAATATTTTAAACTTATGTAAGTCATTGCATAGCAAAGAAGACTCTTTTCAATTAACCATTGGTAATTTTAATACATTAATCAAACTTTCTAAAGAAGGTTTGGGCATGACGCTATTACCTTATCTACAGACTTTAGATTTAAGTGAAAAAGATAAAAAACACCTACGTGAATTTCAAAAACCAGTTCCTGCAAGAGAAATTAGTTTGATTTATCATAAATCACAATTAAAAATGCAATTAGTAGACGCATTAAAAACAACTATTGATTCTGTAATTAGAGGAGTTATTGCTTTTAGTGATGTAAAAATTATTAGTCCGTTGCGTTATAAAAAATAATTTAATTCCTGCGAAGTAATTAAAAATAAATATTAATAATTAAGTCATTTTAATATTTAAATAACATTATTTAAGATGTTAATTATTAGTTCTTTAGTAAGTTTGTTATTGTTTGCTTTCTTACGAATTTCATCAAAAGAAAATCTAAAATTACAACCAGTTTTGTATTCCGAACAACCATAAGCAGTTTTACCTTTTAAAACAATTCCTGTTTTACATTTCGGGCAAATTAGTTGCTCTTTTTCCTTAGAAGAAATGGTATTATTCTTAGACTGTAGAATCAAATTAAAATCAGTATCAAAATTAATTAAACCGTCAACTTTACCATTATTTGTAGTAAACCCTTTTAAATTTACGGTACTACCTTTATGAATTAGGCGTAAATATTGATTTTCGGATATTTTTTTTCCTTTAAATATAAATGGTAATTTAAAACTGCAACCGTTTTTGTAATCGCTACAACCAAAGGCAGATTTTCCCTTTAGAATTTTGCCTTTATTACATTTCGGGCAGGTTTGATTGACTAGCGAACTTTTAACTTTTAACTTTTCACTTTTTATTTTTCCCTTTTCGCTTTTCGCTAAAATCTCACTACTAATATTAGCTCTAATTTTCTCGCTACGAACTTCATAAACCAGATTATCCACCATTTTTTTCATGTTTTTGATGAATGTACCAGCATTAAACTCGCCTTTTTCTATATCTTTTAATCTTTTTTCCCATTGACCAGTTAGTGTAGCAGATTTTAATAAATCGTTTTTAATAATATCTATTAATCCGATTCCTGTTTGAGTTGGTACTAGTTGTTTTTTCTTTCTAACTACATATTTTCGCCTAAAAAGTGTTTCTATAATACTTGCTCTTGTAGATGGTCGACCAATACCATTTTCTTTCATTAATTCTCGCATTTCATCATCATCTACTTGTTTTCCTGCGGTTTCCATTGCTCGTAGTAAAGAAGCTTCGGTATAATATCTTGGCGCTTTGGTTTCTTTTTCTGAAAAAGTTGGTTCGTGTTTGCCTTTTTCTCCTTTTGTGAAATTTGGTAGTATAGAACTATAATCTTCTTCCACTTTAGTGTTATTAGATTCAAATACAACACGCCAACCTTTTTTTAAAATTTCTTTTCCTGTAGTTTTAAAAACTACTTCCGAAGCATTACCAATTACATCAGTTCTTGAAATATCACAATCATCATAAAATACCGCAATGAATCTTTTGGTGATAATATCATAAACTTGCTGTTGATTATATTGCAAATTATTTTGAACACCAGTTGGAATAATGGCATGGTGGTCTGTTACTTTTTTATCGTTAAAAACCTTTTTCGATTTTCGTATTTTAGCATCTAATAATGAATTAGTTAAATTGCTATAATTCGTTAAATTCTTTAAGATTGATTTTACTTTAGGATACACATCATTTGGTAAAAAAGTGGTGTCAACTCTTGGATAAGTAACTACTTTTTGCTCGTATAATTTTTGAACTATTTTTAAAGTTTCATCGGCTGTAAAACCAAATTTATTATTGCAATAAACTTGTAAACCTGTAAGATCAAATAATTTTGGTGCGTATTCTTTTCCTTTCTTTTTGGTTACTTTAGTGATTTCGAAATCACTTTCTTTTACTTTAGTTGCTAATTTTTCGCCATCTTCTTTATTAAAAAACTTTCCTTCTTCGTATTTAAAGAGTGTTTTTCGGTAGATAGTTTGTAGTTCCCAGTATTTTTGAGGTTTAAAATTTAGAATTTCTTTATGCCTATTCACTAACATAGCAAGCGTTGGTGTTTGTACTCTTCCTACAGATAAAACTTGTTTGTAACCGCCATGTTTTACGGTATATAAACGTGTGGCGTTTAAACCTAATAACCAATCGCAAATTGCTCTAGAAAAACCTGCATAATATAAGTTGTCGTAGTCTTTAGAAGGTTTCAGATTTTTAAAACCTTCTTTTATAGCTTCGGTAGTTAATGACGAAATCCATAATCGCTGTACTTCGCCAGTATAATTTGCTTGTTGGATAACCCAACGCTGAATAAGTTCTCCTTCAATACCAGCATCACCACAGTTTATGACTAAATCTGCTTTATCGAATAAACTTTTAATAATATTAAATTGCTTCTGAACACCTTGGTTGGTAGTTACCTTTGTTTCAAATTTATTTGGCAACATTGGTAGGTTATTCAAATCCCAACTTTTCCAATATGGTTTGTAATCTTTTGGTTCTAAAAGTGTGCAAAGATGCCCGAAAGTGTAAGTAACTGCATAACCATTGCCTTCAAAATAACCGTCGCGTTTTGTATTTGCGCCAAGTACTTGGGCAATTTCTCTTGCTACGGATGGTTTTTCGGCGATGCAGACTTTCATTGGTTTCTCGCAAAGGCGCAAAGACGCCAAGTTGTTAATGGTTTTATTATTTTACAAAGATGCACAAAGTTAAAGAAGATGCACAAAGAAAAATAATTAGTTGTTAACTTAATTTGACTTTATCATATATTTTACATTTCAATTTTATATATTGCATTGAAACTACAATATAAAACGGTTAGTCTTAATTGCTCAACAAAATAAAAAATTAAAAACTAGAATATATAAATTAAAAAGAATAGAATATGAAATCTTTACTAAATAGTCTTTTTGTAGTGTTTTTTCTACAAATAGTAAATGCACAATTCCCTGTAGATGGACAGTATCAAAGTATAGCGCCACCAACCACACCTGTTATGCCAAATATTGGACAGTCTGTACAAGACAATTCTGTGCCTAGTCCTATAGAGATAACAAGAGTTACAGATGTATATAATTATATCGATGGTAATGGTGATCCGCAAGTTTGGTATCCAACTCACGAATATTCAAAAACTCAAGTTTGGAATGCAGATCAAACAAGATATAAAATAGCTTCTTGGAAAGTCTATAACGCCACAACTTATCAAGAAGAACAGAGTTTGTCAAGTATGTACCCAAGTTATTGGTCTAATACCGATGCAGATGTGATATGGAGTTTTAGAGAAAATGGCGATATAAAAAAATATAATGTATCTACCAATATAACTCAAACAGTTGCAAGTATATCTGGGTATGAAATTATTAAGTTAGGTCCAGGAGAAGGAAATATTGACAAAAACGATCATTATGTTGCTTTGGTAGGTAAAAAAGAAAATGAAGTTGGGTCTTTCGATTTAGATATTATCATTTTTGATCTACTAACATATCAAATAGTAACTACTAGAAACTTTCCTGATGGCTGGTCTGATGGTGCAAATCATGCTCCTAAATATGTAGACTGGGTTTCTGTATCGCAATCTGGAGATTTTGTAGTAATTATGTGGAATCACAGTACAGCAACCGATAATGAGGTAGATGAATATATAGAAAATGGTAATTTACATTATGGTGTAGAAGTTTACAATTCATTAGATATGCAATTTCAAAATCGTATTATAAGATATGGTAATCACGGAGACCTTGGATACGCAATAGATGGATCTGAAGTATTAGTACAGTTTTATGGTCAATATGGAGGCGGCAAACTTTATATGCATAAATTAGACGGAAGTCAATCTTCAATAGTGCTTACAACTAATGTTGACTTTGGTGTTTATGGTCACATTTCTTGTAGAAATATAAATCGTCCAGGATGGGCGTATATAACGCATAGTTTAAATGCTCAAACAGGACAAATGGTTGCCGTTAAATTAGATGATTCAGGTATAGTAGAACACTTTGGACATCATTTTAGTAGTGCAGGCAGTTATGCGCAAGCCTCTATGGCTGTTGCTTCTCCTGATGGCGATAAAATTTGTTTTAAATCAGATTTTGGTACTGGAGTAAATAATGGTGATATTACGTATAGTTTCTTTGCCACTTTATCAAGTCCGTTATCTGTTGAAGAAGAACTATTAACTAAGGTTATTATGTATCCAAACCCTACAACTGATTTTATTAAAATTGAAGGCGAAAATAACATAAAAAAAATAGTAATTTATAATGAAATTGGACAATTTCTTGAAAACGTAGAAATTAGAAACAATACTGATACCATTATTAATATAAAACACTTGAAAAAAGGAATTTATTTTGTGCGAATTTCATTTGAAAAAAATGCTATTCTAAAGAAGATCGTTAAGAAATAAATATGAATACAAAATAAAACCGTTGCGTTTTGTATTTGTGCCAAGTACTTGGGTAATTTCTCTTGCTACAAATGGTTTTTCGGCGATGTAGACTTTCATTGGTTTCTCGCAAAGGCGCAAAGACGCCAAGTTGTTAATGGTTTTATTATTTCACAAAGATGCACAAAGTTAAAGAAGATGCACAAAGAAAAATAATTAGTTGTTAACTTAATTTGACTTTATCATGTATTTTGCCGTACTTTACATTTCAATTTTATATATTGCATTGAAACGACAATATATAAAGTCGTTGTGCATAATAAAAAATCATTTTGAAAATTGGAAAAAATTAAGATACTAACCGAAAATAAAATTTTAAGACTGAAAATTGATAAAAATTGGACATCAGATGACTTTATCAATATATTTAACAGCTTAAATTTAATTTATGAAATATTACTTGAATTGGAGTTTATAGATGACGAAGTTGAATTCTTAAAAAAATATAAGAAAGAGAATAATTTATCTGAAAGTATAAAGTTAAAAGATCAAGGTTTTGAGTTTGAAATTTTGAATGACATACAAATAATTGATGGAAAACTATATAAAAAATTAAACTATGCATCAATTTCCAACAATTCTTTATTAATCAAAGACTTTAGCCAAAACTTCACAAAAAAGCTTTTAATCAATGATAGAACACCTAACAATCTATTAAAAGTTTCTAAAATAAAATTTGCTTCACCTGGATTTGCCGATTTTGTGGGTTTAGGAAAAATAGTTGAACAAGTTTTTGATATAGTCAAATATTACTTTCCTAATAAAGAGAATGATTTAAAGAACAGTTTATTGGAACAGGATTTAATCACAAAAAAAATAGATAACTTAAAAAGTATAGGATATTCAAAAAAGGATATTCAAAAAATTCTGAATGTTAGAGATAGTTCTATTTTAAATATAAAAAATTTAAAATTATCAAATAAAATAACAAAAATTGAAATAAAGGAGATAGAATAAAAACTATGCACAACAAAGATCAGTATAAGCAATAATGGCTAATTGCTTAACTCAAAAGTTTATTTTGTAAAACGAAGTCCGCAAAATTTTTCAAATTTTGCCTTATTATTTTTGAATAGAAAAATTCAAAAAATTGTGCTATTTTTACAATACGAAGTAAGAGCATTTAAACCATTACTGCTCATACTGTAACGAAGATATACAATACTCCAATACAGGATAATTATACTAAGAGTTTTCAATCCAACAAATCAGGTCTAATGCGTTCTGTTCTTTCTATGGCATTTTGTTCTCGCCATTCATCAATTTTTTTAAAATCACCAGAAAGTAAAACTTTTGGTACTTCTTTGTTTTGATAAACTGCTGGTCTTGTATAAACTTCTGGCGCTAATAAATCATCTTGAAAGGAATCGGTTAGGGCAGAAGTTTCATCTCCTAAAACGCCTGGCAATAATCTTATAATCGCATCACATAAAACTATTGTGGCAAATTCGCCTCCAGAAAGTACATAATCACCAATAGAAATCTCTTTGGTAATAAATAAATCTCGCACTCTTTGATCGACACCTTTATAATGGCCTGTTAAAATAATTAGATTTCCTTTTAAGGATAAAGTATTTGCCATTTGTTGGTTTAAAACAGGTGCGTCTGGCGTCATATAAATTATTTCGTCATAGTTTCTTTCTGACTTTAATTTATTGATACACTTATCAATAGGTTCAATCATTAAAACCATTCCTGCGCCTCCACCAAAAGGTGAGTCGTCAATTTTACCATAATTATTTATGGCATAATCTCGTAAATTATGAAAGTGTATTTCTACCAAACCTTTATCTTGAGCGCGTTTAATTATTGAATATTCAAACGGACTTTGCATTAATTCTGGTATAACGGATATGATGTCGATGCGCATATATAAAACTATTATTTGGCGAAGATATTAATTTCTTACTTAATTGATTCTATAAATATTTTAGAACTTTCTACAGGATTTTCTAAACTAATCGATTTTAAAAACGCAGAACCAATAATAGCACCATTTAAGTATTTACAAACATTGTCATAACTTTTTTTATCATGTATGCCAAAACCTACTATTGCAGGTATTTGTGGTTTCAAATCTTTTATTTTAATTAAATATTCGTTTAAAAGTTTGTTTTTTGTTGCTTTATTACCTGTAATTGAATTATCTGAAACTACGTAAACAAAAGCAGAACATAATGCAATAATCTTTTTAACACGTTCTGTTTCTGTGTTTGGCGTAATTAAAAAGGAAATGGTTAAATTGTGTTTTTCAAATACTTTTTTATAATCAGTTTCATATTCTTCAATAGGCAAATCGGGTATAATTAAAGCGCTAATACCAGATTTATTACATAATTCACAAAATTTTGCAACACCAATTTTTAATACTTGATTGTAATAGCCCATAAATACTATTGGTAATGCTGTAGTTTCATGTATTTGTGTTGCTAATTTAAAATAGGAATTAAAATTCATTCCGTTTTTTAAAGCAATTTTACTAGTTTCTTGAATTACTGGTCCATCCGCTAAAGGATCAGAAAAAGGCATTCCTAATTCTATAAAATCAACCTTACTTTTGTCTAATTGCTGTGCTATTTTTAGTGTTTCGATATTATTAGGATAACCAGCAGTTAGATAAATACTAAGTAAATCGTTTTTCTTATTTTTAAAAAGAGTAGTTAATTTATTCATTTTCAATGTTTTTAATATAAGTTTCTAAATCTTTATCGCCTCTTCCTGATAAATTAATGACTACAATATCATCCGTTTTAAATGTATGTTTTTCTAAAACTGCTAATGCGTGAGCAGATTCTAATGCTGGTAAAATGCCTTCATTTAAAGTACAAATTCTTGCGGCTATTAATGCTTCATTATCTGTAATAGAATGTAACGTAACCAATTTATTAGCAATTAAATACGCGTGTAAAGGACCAATTCCTGGATAATCTAAACCTGCGGAAATAGAATATGGTTCTATTATTTGTCCGTTTTCATCTTGCATTAGTAAGGTTTTACTTCCGTGGATGATGCCAAAAGTGCCTAGTTTACCTGTTGCAGCGGTTTGGTTGGTTGTAATTCCTTTTCCTGCTGCTTCAGCAACATGCAAAGTCACATTTTTATTATCTAAATAATGATAAAAAGCGCCAGCAGCATTACTTCCGCCACCAACACAAGCGATAATATGATTTGGTTCTGAGGAACCAGTTTGCTCTTTTAATTGTATTTTCATTTCTTTAGAAATAATGGATTGAAATTTCGCTACCATATCAGGATATGGCGCTGGACCAACCACAGAACCAATTAAATAGTAGGTGTCATTCGGGTTGTTAATCCAATCACGAATCGCTTCATTTGTTGCATCTTTAAGTGTTTTACTACCACTTACCGCAGGAATTATTTTTGCACCAAGCATTTTCATTCTTGCGACATTTGGTGCTTGTCTTTTAATATCGACTTC